>PVML01017105.1_pt1 | contig 297834 bp, 263 predicted proteins | sample 1853371 | NCBI WGS metagenome assembly PVML01 (sample SAMN08533508, study PRJNA380276) | Human gut metagenome, whole genome shotgun sequencing project. | isolation source: participant 1, chromium library | host: Homo sapiens | collected 2017 | reverse complement strand
GGAATTGTGCGGTGTTGCCTATACTTTTTAGTATACACAAACAGTATACCACAATTTTGCGCAAAAGAAAAGCAGGGCCGTGCCGCTTTTGCCGTAAGGCAGCAAAAGGCAAAGCACAACCCTGCAAAAATATTTATTCTACCCCCGTTTCAGCGGCGTACTCTTCAATCAGCTCGCGCTCCAAAAACGGCGTTTTAACACCCTCACGGTCACGGTAGGCTTCGTGGCCTTTGCCAATTACGGCAATCAGGTCGCCCTCCTGCGCGTGGTCAATGGCGTAATGCAGGGCATCCAGCCGGTCGGGAATTTCCACATACTTGGCGTCCGGGTTGCCCTTGGCCATGCCGGTTTTGATGTCCGCGATAATATCTTCCACTTTTTCAAAGCGGTTGTTGTCTTCGGTCAGGATGCTGAAATCCGCCAACTTGGCGCACACTTCGCCCATGCCGTAACGGCGCAGCTTGCTGCGGTTGCCGCCGCAGCCGAACACCACGACCAGGCGGTTGGGGTTGTACTCCCGCAGGGTTTCAATCAGGCTTTCGGTGGCGGCTTCGTTGTGGGCATAGTCGATCAGGATGGTGAACTTGTGGCTGATGGGCACCAGCTCCACACGGCCTTTGACGAGCGCCTTTTTCAGTCCCTCATGGATGGGGGCATCCGCAAGGCCCAGCACCTTGCCCACCCCGATGGTGGCCAGGGCGTTGTAAATACTGAACAGTCCCGGCATGCCCACCTGTACGTCCAGCGTGTGGCCGTCCGGCTCGGTCAGGGTGAACTCAACGCCCAGCATCTCCTTGTTGCGCAGCAGGCGGTACTGCTCGCTGGCACGGTAGTCTACCTTGGGGGCGTGGATGCCATAGGTAACCAGCTTGCAGGTGTGGCCTTCCAGCAATGCTTCGGTGTTGGGGTCATCGGCGTTTACCACGCCGACATCGCAGCGCTGGAACAGCTTGCCCTTCCAGCTGCGGTATTCCTCAAAGCTGGAATGTTCGCCGGGGCCGATGTGGTCCGGGTACAGGTTGGTGAACACGCCCACTTTATAATGGATGCTCGCCACGCGGTCCATCATCACGCCCTGGCTGGAAACTTCCATCACGCAGGCATCGCACCCCGCATCCGCCAGCTGGCGCAGGATCTTTTGCAGCTCATAGCTCTCGGGGGTGGTGTTGTTCAGGTCATAGTGGTGGCCGGGGTAATACACGCCGTTGGTGCCGACCATGCCGACCTTGTGACCTGCGGCTTCCAGCACAGCCTTGATCATGTGGGTGGTGGTGGTTTTGCCCTTGGTGCCGGTCACGCCAACCATCGTCATTTCCAGCGCGGGACGGCCAAAATAGGCGGTGGAAAGCAGCGCCATGGCGTAACGGGTGTTCTCGAACTTGACCACGGTCACATCCGGCAAAGCGGCCAGCACCTCGGCGGGCAGGTCGTGCTGGATGGCCAGCACGGCGGCGCCTTTGGCGGCAACGTCCGCGGCGTAATCATGGCTGTCCCGCTGGGTGCCGACGATGCAGACAAACAGACCGCCCGGCGTTACCTTGCGGGAATCATAGTAAATGTCAGTCACTTCGGTATTCAGGCAGCCCTGAACAAGTGTATAGTCCAGATTTTTCAGCAGTTGTTTTAACAGCATGTTGTTATCACCTCAGCGTTTTACAAAGTATTCATCGTACCAGACTAAGAACATAAAAATGCACCAGATCTGCCGCCAGTTATCCCGCTTGCCGGAAATATGCTGGTCCAGCATGGCATTCAGCTCTTTTGTGCGGAAAAACTGCTCCGCGGCGGGGGTGTTAAATGCCTTGCGCACAACGCCCGCATACTGCTCATCCCGCAGCCAGGCACGTACCGGAACAGGGAAGCCGAGCTTCTTTTTGTCTGCCGTTTTGGCGGGAATGGTCTTTTCTGCCGCACCGCGCATCGCAATCTTGGTCTGGTTGGCGTTCACCTTGCACTTGGTCGGAATATGACTTGCCAGTTCAAATACTTTGCGGTCCAGGAACGGCACGCGCAGCTCCAGGCTGTTGGCCATGCTCATCTTGTCGGCTTTCAGCAGAATATCGCCCACCATCCACAGGTTCAGGTCGCAGGTTTCCATCTGGGTCACAGCGTCCTGCCCTTTGGAAAGCTCAAAGTACGGGCGGGAAAGGTCGGTGGGCAGCTTGCCGGGGTGGTAGTTTTTCAGCAGCTTTTTCTTGCGGTGCTCATCCATCAGGTTGGTGTTGCCGATGTAACGCTCCGCCAGCGGCTTGCCGCGGCGCACCAAAAAGTTGATGCCATGCACCGGCGGCAGCAGGTCCGCCACCGCGCCGATGGCCCGGCGGATGGGCAGGGGAATCTTGTCATACCAGGTTACGGTAAACGGCTCTTTATAAATGTTGTACCCGCCGAAAAATTCATCGGCGCCCTCGCCGGACAGGCAGACCTTGACCTGCTTGGATGCTTCGCGGTTGACAAAGTACAGCGCGACCGAAGCAGCATCTGCCAGAGGCTCATCCATGTGGTACTGGATCTTGCCCAGGTTGGCCCAGTATTCCTCCGGCGTAATGCGGTAAGCGTAATTCTTGACCCCGATGTGCTTGGAAAATTCCTGTGCATAGTCGGTTTCGTCATACTGCTTGTTGGCAAAGCCAACGGTGAATGTTTTGTCCACATGGGCCAGTGCAGCCATATAGCTGGAATCCACGCCGGAAGAAAGGAAGCTGCCAACCTCAACATCCGCGATCTTGTGTGCCTGCACACTTTCTTTCATGGCGGCGCTGATCTCGTCCTCCCACTCTTCCAGTGTGCGGGAATCATCGGGGTCAAACTTGGGCTGCCAGTAGCGCTGCACCGTCAGCTGCCCGGCTTTCCATTCCAGCCAGTGGGCGGGCATCAGCTTTTTGACGCCCTTGAAGAACGTATCCTCCCCGGGGGAATACTGGTAAGAGAGGTACAGCGGCAGCTGCTCTTCGTTCAGCTCTTTCTTGAAGCCGGGGTGGGCCAAAAAGCTTTTGATCTCGCTGCCAAACAGCAGCTCTCCGGCATCGTTTTGGTAATAATAGAACGGCTTGATGCCAAAATGGTCGCGCGCGCAGAACAACGTTTCGTTCTTGCGGTCCCAGATGGCAAAAGTGAACATGCCGCGCAGCTTTTGCAGCATCTCCTTGCCCCACTGCTCGTACCCGTGCAGCAAAACTTCGGTGTCGGACCGGGTGGCGAAGGTGTGCCCGGCGCGCATCAATTCGGCGGTCAACTCCTGGAAGTTGTAGATCTCGCCGTTAAAGATGACGGCGAGGTTCTGGTCCTCATTGAACATGGGCTGTTTGCCGCCCTCCAGGTCAATGATGGAAAGGCGGCGCTGGCCAAGGGCTGCCGGGCCTTCAATAAACTGGCCCTGGCCATCGGGGCCGCGGTGGGCGATGGCATCCATCATGCCCTGCAAAATTTCCTGCATGTCGGCGCGTGCGCCGACAAAGCCAACAATTCCACACATGGTTATAATCCTCAACTGGCTGCGGAGTTAAAAACAAACCGCAGGTTATTACTTTCTTGCCCCGGCGGGAACCGGTACTGTTTGTACGATATGCCCTATTATACACGGTTCGCGCCGTAAAGAAAAGCATTTTGCGGCGAATGCTGCTGGAATTTTCGCCCGCGCAGACAAAAAACGCCGTGCCCGCACCCCCAAAGCAGGCGATATTGCCGTTTGACATGTGGTGGCAATGGCGGTAAAATAAAGGATAACCAAAATGGGAAAGGTTTGGTATTATGTCTGATTTTTTACCGGTACTTCTTGGCAGCGATGCCAATGTTTATGGTATGGCACGCAGCTTTTACCAGCAGTATGGCGTGCGCAGCGTCGCCATCTGCAAGGGTGCGCTGGTTGCAACTTCCAACACCAATCTTGTAAAAATTGCCGTGCTGGAACCTGATTTGGAAAACGATGAAACGTTTGTAAAAACGCTGACCGATTACGCAAAAGCCCATGCGGACAAGCCGCTGGTGCTGGTTTCCTGCGCGGACGGTTACACCGTGTTGATGGGCCGCCACCGCGATGCCCTGAAACCCTATTACCACTTTGCCTGCCCGGAACTGCAAACCGTGCTGGACCTGGATATTAAGGAAAACTTTTACCGTGCCTGCGAAGCACACGGCCTGAGCTACCCCAAAACGGCAACCTGCAATGCGCAGAACTATAAAAATATAGAACTGCCGTTTGCGTTCCCCGTTATCATCAAGGCGAGCAATTCCCCGGCGTATTGGAACTGCACCTTCCCCCACAAGAAAAAGGTGTTCCTTGCCAATAACCGCGAAGAATTTGACGCCATCACCGCCGCCATTTACGGCAGCAGCTACCAGGACGAATTGATTCTGCAGGAGTATATCCCCGGCGATGACAACTGCATGCGTGTGCTGAACGCCTACTGCGGCCTGGACCACAAAGTCAAGCTGATGGCTTTGGGCCGCCCCCTGCTGGAAGAGCAGACCCCTGAAGGCATTGGCAACTATGCGGCCATCTTGTCTGACCCCGAATACAATGATGCTGCCCTGCTGGAAAAACTGAAAAACTTTTTGGAAGATATGCAGTGGGAAGGCTTTGCCAATATGGACATCAAGTACGACGCCCGCACCGGCGAATACAAGATGTTTGAGATGAATCCCCGTCAGGGCCGTTCCAGCTACTTTGTCACCGCGGCAGGGTATAACCTGTCCAAGTGGCTGGTGGAGGATGTGCTGGAGCACAAGGAACTTGGCCTGACCATTGCCGATACCAAGAGCCTGTGGATGATTGCCCCCTACGGCGTGATCAAAAAATACCTGAAGGACCCGGATCTGCTGGCCCGTGCGGATAAGCTGAAAAAAGAGGGCAAATGTGCCCACCAGCTGTTCTGCAAAGAGGATTGGAACCTGAAGCGCTGGCTCTGGTACATCCGCAGCCAGCTGAACTACTACCGCAAAACCGCCCGCTACTATGGCAATAAGGGCCTGCGGGATTGATGATAGAATAAAGGCAATGCCGCATAATTCTAAGTGCCGATACGGCGAGCGAGGTGCGGCAGCTGTTAAGCCAAAAGCGCAGATAATACTTTGTGTATTATCGAGCATTTTGGCAACGCAGATGCCGTGCCGCAGCCGCCGGAGCGGTGCTTAAGCCGTAAGGCGGGAATTGTGCGGTGTTGCCTAAAAGCTATCACACACTATAAATAAAATCGCTGGCCCCCGTAGGGGCGCACATTGTGCACCCGCCGCCCTTTTGGCAATCATAGAAACGCCAGCCTGTAACAAAACAAACCATTATAATATAGAGAGGGGAAAGCGCCTATGTGTGGCATTACCGGCTTTGCTGAGCGCAACCATAAAGCGGAAACCGCCCGCCGCATTGTAAAAGGAATGGCGGACCTGATCACCTACCGCGGCCCGGACGGCGAAGGCTACTATGTGGACGACCAGGTAGCACTGGGCCACCGCCGCCTTTCCATCATTGACCTGGAGGGCGGCAAGCAGCCCATGTTCAATGAGGATGGCAGTCTTGTCTGCATTTTTAACGGCGAGATCTATAACTTCCAGACCCTGCGCGAGGAACTGATCGCCGCAGGCCATACCTTTGCCACCCGGTCCGATACCGAGGTGCTGCTGCATGGCTATGAGCAGTGGGGCAATCAGCTGCCCGGCAAACTGCGCGGCATGTTCACCTTCGTGATCTGGGACCAGAAAACCAAAACCATGTTTGGTGCGCGGGATATCTTCGGTATCAAACCGTTCTATTATTATAATCAGGATGGTCTGTTCCTGTTTGGCAGCGAGATCAAAAGCTTTCTGGCTCATCCCGGTTTCAAAAAGGAACTAAACGAGGAACGCCTGCCGGAATATTTGAGCATTGAGTATATCCCCAATGAGGAAACCATGTTCAAAAATGTCTACAAGCTGCCCAGCGGATGTATGTTCACCTGGGAAAATGGCGAGCTGACAGTGGAACGCTACTATGAGATCAAGTACCATGTGGACGATTCCAAGAGCCTGGAAGAGTGGGAAAAAATCATCACCGATACCTTTGCCGAAAGCGTTGCCGCCCACCAGATTGCCGATGTTGAGGTTGGCTGCTTCCTTTCTTCCGGTGTGGATTCCAGCTTTGTGGTCAACGAGGTTGCTAAGGGTACTCCGCATGTCAAGAGCTTCTCGGTCGGCTATGCGGAGGAAAAATACTCCGAGCTGCCGTATGCCCAGGAGTTCAGTAAGGAAATCGGTGTGCCCAGCATTGCCAATAAGGTGGATGCCGAACAGTTCTTTGAAGCCAACCGCCTGATCCAGTGGTACCTGGATGAACCCATGCCCAACCCGGCGGAAGTTCCGCTTTACTTTTTGGCCCAGAACGCCCGCAAGTACGTCAAGGTCGTGCTTTCCGGCGAAGGTGCCGATGAACTGTTTGGCGGCTACCCCATGTACTGCCAGGCGGTTCACTTTATGGATTACGAGCATAAGGTGCCCAAAGCGCTGCGTAAGGCCGCAGGCACAGTGGCATCCAAACTGCCGGACTTTAAGGGCAAGCACTTCCTGGTGCGCGGTGCAGAAGAACCCTGGCAGCGCTATATGCGCGCCAACTATGTTTTCCTGGACCCGGCTGAACGTGACCGCTGCCTGAAAAAGAACTACCACAGCCCCCGCCCGGAACAGTTCTTTAGGCCTTATTTTGATAAAGTGCAGGGTCTGGATGAACCCACCCAGCTGCAGTGGGTGGATATGCACACCTGGATGCTGTATGATATCCTGCTGAAAGCCGACCGCATGAGCATGGCCAACAGCCTGGAACTGCGCGTGCCTTTCCTGGACCGCAACATGCTGGATGTGGCACTGTCCATCCCGCAGAAATACCGCTCCGGCAAAGAGTCCACCAAGATCGCTCTGCGCGGTGCCGCCATGAAGCAGCTGCCGGAAAGCGTTGCCCATCGCAAAAAGCTGGGCTTCCCCGTGCCGCTGAACGACTGGCTGCGGGAAGATAAGTACTATAATATGGTAAAGGAAAAGTTCACTGGCCCCGTTGCCGAAAAGTTCTTTAATGTGGACGAAATCATGCGCCTGCTGGATGATCATAAGGCGGGCAAGGCCAAGAACATGACCAAGATTTGGAGCTTCTATTCCTTTATTTTGTGGTACGAGCTGTATTTCGTAAACACCCAGGCCCCGGCAGGAATCTATTAAAAGCCGGGCAGAAAGCCCCGATAAAAACACAAATAAAAAAGTTCAAAAAAATTGAACTTTACTATTGACACAATGCGCCCCATGTGATATTATAATTCACGCAGCATGTTCCCAGACAACAGGAACTGACCCGTGCGCGCCCGTAGCTCAGGTGGATAGAGCAACTGCCTTCTAAGCAGTGGGCCAGGGGTTCAAGTCCCTTCGGGCGCATTCTATGGTGCCTATGGCGCAGTTGGTTAGCGCGCCAGATTGTGGCTCTGGAGGCCGAGAGTTCGAATCTCTCTAGGCACCCCACCAAAGACCGCACAGTGATACACGCTGCGCGGTCTTTTCTTTATAATGGGCCGTCGCCAAGCGGTAAGGCAGAGGACTTTGACTCCTCCATCCGTCGGTTCAAATCCGGCCGGCCCAACCACGCATCCCCATAAAAAGGGGATGCGCTTTTTATTATAATTTTTTGTTTGCAAGGGATATTTTTAGGCCGGATTTGAACAGCCCGCGCCCCGTGCATACCCCGCCCACCAGCCGGGCATACTACGGGCGGAGGTGTTTTGTATGTCTTATCTGGATTGCGCGCAGTATGATTGCTGCCATAACAAGGCGGGCTGCTGCTGCCTGAACGACATCAAGGTCCATCACACCGGCGAGAGTGATGCCGTCTGCAGCAGTTACCGCAACAGCGAGGGCTATGGCAACGTTGCCACCGACAACCAGCCCGCAAGCCCCGAGACCGAGATTGCCTGCGACGACCGCGGCTGCCGCCACCAGCAGGGGCTTTGCTGCTGCGCCAGCCATGTCAGCGTGGACACCTGCAGCTGCGGCCCCGCCTGCGCTACACGGGCGCCAAGATAACCGCAAACTGCGCAAAAAGGCTTCCCTTATGGAACGGGGAAGCCTTTTTGTGTGCTTTTTAGTTGCGAAACACCGCATTTCGTTGTATAATAAGACGATATAGTAGGTCTTGTGCGCCCATGCGTGGGTGCTGTACTATAAATTTGACGAAGCGAGGCGTTTTATTATGGCTGCACAGCCCATCACCGTGCCTTTTGTCTCTTTCCGCCCCATGGAGCGGGAACTGGATGCCGATCTGCGCGCGGCTTTTGCCCGCGTGCTGGACAACAGCTGGTATATCGAGGGCAAAGAAGATGCCGCTTTTGAAGCCGCCTTTGCCGATTACTGCGGCGCAAAATACTGCGTCGGCTGCGGCAACGGCCTGGATGCCCTGGTGCTTATTTTAAAAGCGCTGGGCATCGGCCCAGGAGACGAGGTTATCGTGCCATCCAACACCTTTATTGCCACCGTGCTGGCTATCTCCTACGCCGGGGCAACGCCGGTCTTTGTGGAGCCGGTGCTGGCCAGCTACAACATCGATCCCGCCTGTATCGAGGCGGCCATCACAGAGAAGACCAAGGCTATCATGGCTGTGCACCTCTACGGCCAGTGCGCCGACATGGACCCTATTTTCGGGATCGCCCGTGCCCACGGCCTGAAGGTCGTCGAGGATGCTGCCCAGGCTCACGGTGCCACCTACAAGGGCCGCCGCGCAGGCAGTTTGGGCGATGCCGCCGGGTTCAGCTTTTACCCCGGCAAAAACCTGGGCGCCCTGGGCGATGCCGGCTGCGTGACCACCAGCGACAAGGCCCTGGCCGAGAAGATCCGCGCCCTGGGCAACTACGGCAGCGACTACAAGTACCATCATATTTATAAAGGCCAGAACTCCCGCCTGGATGAGATGCAGGCGGCTTTCCTGGCGGCTAAGCTGCCCCACCTGGACGCGATGAACGCCCAGCGCCGCACCATTGCCGCCCGCTATTTTGCCGAGATCACCAACCCCGCCGTGACCCTGCCCACTGTGATGCCGGGCTGTGAGCATGTGTTCCACATCTTCGCCGTGCGCTGCAAAAACCGTGATGCATTGGAAAAACATCTCAACGAACGCGGTGTCGGCACCAACAAGCATTATCCCACGCCTATCCATCTGCAGGGCGCCTACAAAGAACTGGGCATCCCCGCCGGTGCGCTGCCCCTGGCTGAAGAAATCTCCGCCACGGAGCTGAGCCTGCCCATGTACTACGGCATGACCGAGGAGCAGGTAACCGCTGTCATCGACGCCGTGAACAGCTTTAAGGAGTAACCATGCCCAAGGTAGGAATCGTTATCTCCAATTACAACGGCTGGCAGGATACGCTGGTCTGTCTGGACAGCCTGCAAAAGCAGACGTACAAGGACTTTGAAATTATCCTGCTGGACGATGCTTCGCCCAATGACTCGGTAGCGCAATTGCAGGATAAACTGCCTGCCAACACGGTGTTTCTGCCGCAAGAGGAGAACCTGGGCTTTGCCGCCGTCAACAATGTGGGTATGCGCCGTGCACTGGCCGATGGCTGCGACTATGTGCTGCTGCTGAACAACGACACCGCCGTTGCCCCCGATATGCTGGAGACCTTGCTGCGGGAGACCCCGGCGGGCGCCGTGAGTTGCCCAAAAATGTTGTTTATGAACCCGCCGGACGAAATCTGGTTTGCAGGCGGCACGCTGGATCCCGCTACCGGTAAGGTGAAGCACCTGGGCGGCCACGCTAAGGACGGTCCCGCCTTTGCCCAAAAGCAGCAGGTGAGCTTTATCACGTTCTGCTGTGTGCTGCTGCCGCGGGTGGTCATTGAACAGGTTGGTTATCTCGACGAGACACTGTTTATGTATTGCGAGGATGTGGATTACTGCATCCGTTTAGGCCAGGCCGGTGTGCCGCTGTGGTTCCTGCCCGATGCCAAACTGTGGCATAAGGCAGGCGGCAGCGCAGGGGGCATGTTGTCGGTGTACTATATCACCCGCAACACGCTGTATTTGACCTGCAAGGGAAAATCCCGCGCCTACGCGAAGAGGAAAACCGTGCTGCCGATTCTCACCGGCGCAGCCCGCTATGCGCTGACCAAGGCGCTGGGCCGCAAAAAGGGCCGCAGCTATGGCGCCTACCGTGGTGCCGTTGACTTTTGGAACGGCAAGATGGGGCGGATGGAACCGCCCAAAACGAAGGAGAATTGATTTTGGCACAGACGCTGTCAATCATTCTGGCACAATATTACCCAGACAAAACGCAGCTGCGCCACACGCTGGACTCGCTGCTGATACAGGACACCTACGATTTTGAGCTCATCATCGCCGATGATGGCTCGCCGGAGGATTACTGGGATGACACCCGCGCCTACCTGGCGGCCCACGGCTTTACCAACGTTAAACTGTCCAAAAACAAGGTCAACCAGGGCACGGTCACTAATATGCTCCACGCGGTGGAGCTGGCCAGCGGGCAGTGGATCGCCGGTATCTCGCCGGGAGATTATGTGTACGATGCCTCCACCATCCGCTGGGTGCTGGAGATGCTGCGAAAGGATGCTCCGCAGGTGGCCTTTGGAAAGTCCGCCTATTACCGGCAGGAAAGCGACGGCACGCTGGTGCAGCTGCCCGGGGAGACCCCCTTTGACCGCACTCCCTACGAGGCCGCCCACTACGATAACAAGGCTATCCGCCGCAATGTGCTGTTGTACGATGACGGCATCAGCGGCATTGAAACAATGTACGAGCGCGGAATTTTCCTGGATGCGCTGCAAAAGATGAATGGCCGCGTCCGCTTTGCCGAGGACTTTGCCACCCGGTTGTTTGCCGTGCAGGGGGTTCCGATCCGCTGCTATGATCGGATTCTGCGCTGGTACGAGTACGGTACCGGTGTTTCCACCAACGAGAAGGCCCGCGCCAGGATGGAAGCCGATTGGCGCGCCATGCTGACGCTGATGCGGGAATTGTATCCCCAAGACCGGCTGGTGCGTCTGGCGTGGGAGTATTACCACAACGACCGCCACAAATCCCGCCTGCTGCGCGGGCTGATCGGCCGTCTGGTTGTGCCGCAGAACTGTGCGTTCAAAAAGGCGCAGCACAGCTGGCAGCCGCCGATTAACGGCGATATGGCTGAGTTGAAGAAAATCTACGCCTATGCCGAGGAGGACACACACGCATGACAACTTTGCAGAGCAGGGAAGATGCCCTGTTGCGCCGGGTCAGGACCTTTGATTGGGCCCGCCTGAAATGGTGCTTTGCCGCAACGGCGCTTTGTATGCTACTGGCGCACGGCTTTGCATGGTTTAACCTGTTCCCCAGCCATGACGCGACCATCCTGTTTTTTGATGCCGATGTTGTTATGCTGCAGCTGGGGCGGTGGGTGCAGCTGCCGTATTACCGTTTCCTGCGGGGAAAAGTCAATATGCCGTGGCTTACCGGTATGTTCAGCGTGCTGTGGGTGTCGCTTTCGGTGTACCTGATCAGCAGTTTGCTGCAGCTGCGCAAAAAATCCATGGCCGCTGTGGCGGCGGTGTTTGGCACAGCCATCAGCGTTACGCTGCTGAATGCTACTTATAACGATAAAGCAGATCTTTTCACCTGCGCCATGCTGTTGGCCCTCTTGGGAGCCTGCGCCGTGCGTCGCTGCCGCCGCCCTTGGTTGGGCGTGCTGCTCTGCGGCGGGTGTCTCTGCCTCTCGATGGGATTGTATCAGGGCTACATTGAGTTCGCTATCGGCCTGCTTTTACTGTGCATGCTGCGGGATTGTCTGACGACGGATCTGCCTTGGAAAGACTATCTGCGCCAAGGCATCACCGCCATTGCAGGCCTGCTGTTGGGCGGCGTACTGTATGCTGTATCGATGAAAGCGGTGCTGGCTTATAAGCACCTGGAACTGATCGACAGCTCCAACGGCCTGCAGCAGATGAGCCGTGCCGGGGTGGCGGATTACCTGGCCCGCCTGCCAGGCGCGTACAAACAGGTATTTACCACCCTGCTGGGGTATGATGTCTGGAACAACCGTGGCATGCGGCTGGCAACGGCTGTCTGCCTGCTGCTGGGGCTTGCCTGCCTGGTACTGGCCCTGCGTAAAAAGCCACTGCGCGCCGCTGTGCAGGTGGTTATCCTGTTAGTGCTGCTGCCGCTGGGGCTGAATGTGGTGTATCTGCTGTCGGAAAAGCACCCCACGCTGTTGATGCTGTACCCGGTGTATCTGGTGTATGCGTTGGTGCTGCTGCTGACTGGACTGGAGCCGGACACCATCCCCCGCAGCGCCGCCTGGCTGGCTTGCCTGCTGTGCGCCTTTATTACCGTGCAAAATGTGATTTATGCCAACGGCGCTTACACCTACCGCAAACTGGTCTACGAGAACACACGCGCCCAGGTGTATACTATCATGGCCAAGGTGGAGGACCTGCCCGGCTATGTGGAAGGAGAGACCCCGGTGGTTTTCTCCGGTGACTTTACGGATTCCAACTTCACCTACCACAACGACCTGATCCGTCTGTATGAGGAAGGGGAGACCGGCCTTTCCGGCTCCGCCATTACCTATGATGGCACCATCAAGTGGTGGTTCGGCAATATCATGGGCAGCAGCGCCAAAGTGGTCAACACACAGGCGGAACTGGATGCCTGGGCCGAAAATCCTGCTGTGCAGGCCATGCCCAACTACCCTGCCAGCGGCTGCATTGCCATGGTGGATGGTGCGGCTGTAATTAAACTGTCCGATTAACATGCCAGAAGAAAGGCAGATACAACGATGATTATTCAAACGATCCGCATGAAAAGCGTCACCGCCGAGGGTATGGGCACCCTCTCGGTCTTTGAGGCCGAGCACGATGTGCCCTTTGCCATCAAGCGCATCTACTACATCCACAATGTCCCGGCGGGCGTCCAGCGCGGCGGCCACGCCCACAAAAAGCTGCGCCAACTGCTGTGGTGCCCCTACGGCAAAATCCTCATCAAACTGGATGATGGATTTGAAAAGGCTGAAGTTCTGCTGGACAGCCCCGACAAAGGCCTGATCGTGGAAAGCAACATGTGGCGCGACATGCTGTGGCAGCAGGATAATTCCGTCCTCTGCGTCGCGGCAGATTCCTTCTATGATGCGGACGATTACATCCGCGATTACGAGGCGTTCCTGCGTCATGTGGGCGCAGAGGACCCCGCAAAGGAGTAAAGCCATGGATTGGGCAGGAATCGATGAATGGATCTACCGCCGCCTGACGGAACTGGTGGATGTGCTGCCAATGCGCTTTGTCAAACTGGTAGCACACAATTATACCGATGCCCGCGTGCGCAAGCTGTATTGGCGCCGCCTGGGGCTGGAAATGGGTGAGGGCACCTATGCAAACCTGGGCCTGACGCTGCTTTCTGATGATTATACACCGCGGGTGCATATCGGGAACCACGTTTCCATCGCAGCCAATGTGACCTTTGTGCCGATGGCCTCAGCCAATAATGGGCAGGAGATCAACACCTACCCGTATGTGAGGGACCACCTGACAAAGGCGGCTGACATAGTTGTAGAGGATGAAGTCTGGATCGGCGCAGATGTGACGATCCTGCCCGGCGTGCATATCGGCCGCTGTGCGGTCATCGGCGCTGGCAGCGTTGTCACCGGGGATGTGGAGGCTTACCACATTTATGCCGGTGTGCCTGCCCGCAAAATCCGGGATATTCGCACCGGCGAACGGGTGCAGTAAAACAAGCAGGGGAGAAGTATGGAATTTACAGTACAGCCTTATACTGCGGATCAGGAAGCCGCCTGGGACCGCTTTGTTATGCAGGAAAGCGGAAACGGTACTTTTTTGCAGACCCGCAACTTTTTAAACTATCACCCGGCGGGCCGGTTTGAGGATGCCTCGCTGGTGGTCACCAACGAGCACGATGCCATCGTGGCCGTCGTGCCTGCTGCCGTGCAGCAGCGAGATGGAAAGCGCACCTTTGTTTCGCATCCGGGCAGTACCTACGGCGGCCCGGTTTTGCGGGAAGCGTACAATACGGCTGCGCGGGCGATTGGCATTCTGCAGGCTATTGATGCGTATGTAGCTGCTCACTACGAGGCCGCCATTTTCCGCCCGACCGTGGGTCTGCTGGAAAAGGAAGAAAACCAGACCCTGCTCTACGCCTTTACCTATTTGGGCTATACCCAGTTTACCGAGCTGAACACCTGGGTCCCGCTGGCGGGTAAATCGGCAGAGGATATTCTGGCGTCATTCCGGCAGGATAAGCGCCAGAATGTCCGCAAGGCGATGAAGCATGACCTGACGTTCCGTGGGCTGGAGACCCAAAAAGAAATCGAGACGTTCCACGGTCTGCTGGCCCAAAACCTGGAGAAGTACGGTGTCCAGCCGGTGCATACCGCTGCCGAATTATGGGAGTTCAAGTCCAGCCGCCTGCCTGAAATTGCCGAGTTTTACGGCGTGTTTGAGGGGGAACGCATGGTGGCCAGCGGTATGACTTTCTACTTCGAGCAGGCTAATGTCGTTCATACCCAGTACCTTTCGGCGGACCTGAGCATCCGTAAGTACAGCCCGGCGGCGTATCTGTATTATCAGGTGCTTTGCGCTGCTGCAGCAAAAGGCTGTAAGGCACTGTCCTTCGGCATTTCGACCGAAGATAACGGCAAAGTGCTGAACTTTGGCCTGGTGGAAAGCAAAGAGGGGTACGGCAGCTGCCATGCCCTGAATTTGAGTTTTGCAAAGGATTTTTAAACAGGAGGAAACCGCATGGCACAGCCCAAGGTCAGCATCCTGATCTCTTTTTATAATCTGGCGCCGTATGTGGATGAAACGCTGCAAAGTGTACTGAATCAGAAGACAGACTTTCCCATTGAGGTTCTGTGCGCTGATGATGGCTCTGCAGATAATACGGTCGAAAAGCTGCGCCAGTGGGAGAAACGGTATCCAGAAACTGTGCGTGTATTTGTGATGGATTTTATACCCGGAGAAAAGCGACCACCGGATGTCCGTATTAAACGACTCAATGCGATCCGCAGCCGCCTTTTCCGTGAGGCCCAAGGAACATATATCTGCTATCTGGACGGCGACGATTTTTATACCGATCCGTATAAGCTGCAGAAGCAAGCGGATATTTTGGATGCAGATACCGAGAAAAAGTATGTTGCCTGCGGCCATAACGGCTGTTTCTATTGGCAAAGTACAGGAAAAACGCGACCCATTGAAAAGCCCATCCGGGAATGCAGCCTGACGGCTAAGGAGTATTGGAGCTTTTTGTATATCCACACGAATGCCTTGATGTTCCGCAATCTACGCTTGCAGGAAATCGACCCATTTGCCAGCGGTGTTACCATTGACGATAACCTGTTGACAGCGCAGTTTTTGCCCTATGGCGGAATCTACTATCTGCCAGATTGTATGTTTAACTATCGCCAGACAGAAAACAGCACCTTTCACCTGCGCAGCCAGTACCAGAATTTTATGCTGAACTGCTTTATGATTTATGAGCTGCAGCGTGTAGATAAAAGCCTGTTCCCGAGCAGCCTGGTACGCATGATCTACGAATATACAGAACTTTACAAGGCCCGCAAAGACCCGCAGCTGGCGGAAGAAGCGCAGATTTTTATGCCGCGTTTCCGCAGTTATCATGCTGGCCGTCTCTGCCGCCTGGTCAACTACAGCCGCGAAGCCCTGCCGGCGCGGCTTTGGTGCGAGGTGGAAAATAAATTCTGGTTCTTTATGACCAAGGTGTTCCGCCATTTTATCTGGAAACCCAAAGTACGAGCCCTGCTGGAAGAAGCCCGCATCAAGCTGGAACAGCAGCCTGCTGCTCAATAATTACCTCTCTCCCAAAAAGAAAGGATTGCCATGCCAACGATCAGCGTAATCATCCCGGTTTATAAAGTGGAGCGCTACCTGGACGCTTGCGTGGCCAGCGTGGTGGGGCAGACCTATCCCGATTTGGAGATCATTCTGGTTGATGACGGCAGCCCTGACAACTGCCCGGCCCTGTGCGATGCCTGGGCGGCGAAAGACACCCGCATCCGGGTCATCCACCGGTCGAATGGCGGTTTATCTGCGGCTCGCAACAGCGGGTTGGACGTCTGCACTGGTGATTACATCGCCTTTGTGGACAGCGATGACCGCCTTGAGCCGGAAACGCTGGAACGCGCCTTGCGTGCCCAGCAAAGGTCCGGTGCAGATTTAGTCCTTTTCCACTACCTCTGCACTGATGAAAACGACCAACCCCTGCCGGACCGCACTCCGGCGGATCGTGAGGAAGAAGCGTTGACGCCGTCGCAATTCTGGGAAAAATTCTTTACCAGCGGTGATGCCTGTACCTATTATGTGGTGGCATGGAACAAAGTGTACAGAGCTGAGCTGTTCCACACGCTGCGCTATGCCGAGGGCAAGCGGTATGAGGATATGTTCCTTTTGCCGAATTTGATTGGGCAGTGCAGGAAAATCCTCTGCCTGAATTTCCGCGGTTACCGCTATGCCCAGCGCACCGGCAGCATCATGTCCCAGGGCGACCCTCGCAACTACCTGGACCGCAGTGAATACCTGCTGGAATGGACCACTACCTTCGCCGCCAGGGGCGACACTCTGCGGGCCGAGGGGCTTTTGAACGACGCAATTGAAAATCTGGCAGAGAAAGACCGCTTCGACCTTTCCACCACCGCCCAACAGCAGCGCTACCGCACAGCCTGCCGTGCCTGCGCCGATGCCTACCGCGACCTTGCCCAGCGCACCGGCCGGCGCAGTATGCTGTTGCGTGCCGCACTGCTGCGGTTGGGCCTGCCGGTTTACCAGGCTTTCCTCAAACACAAAGCGTAAGGAGCTTTACTCATGGAGCAAACACAACCCAAAAAGCAGTACCATGTGCATTACGGCCCTGCAGGGGGCCGCACCCGCGTGGATTTTGATGAACTGTGGCGGTATAAGGATCTGATCTGGCTGTTTGTCAAGCGCGATTTCACCGTGCTGTACAAGCAGACGGTGCTGGGCCCGGCGTGGATTTTAATTAACCCGTTGCTGTCCATGGCTATGTACACGGTCATGTTCGGCACGATCGCCAACCTGTCCACAGGCGGCGTGCCGCAGCCGCTGTTCTACCTGGCAGGCACGGCCGTATGGACCTTCTTCTCCTCCTGCATCAACAAGGTGTCGGGCACATTTACCACCAACTCCAACATCTTCAGCAAAGTGTATTTTCCGCGGCTGGCCATGCCCATTTCCACAATGCTGTCCGGGTTCATCAACTTCCTGGTGCAGTTCGTGATGTTCTTCTGCCTGCTGCTGTTTTACGTGGTGTGCGGCGAGGTGGCCCCCAACTGGGCGGCTATGCCGCTGCTGCTTCCCATCGTGTTGCAGGTGGGCCTGCTGGGCCTGGGCTGCGGCATCATCGTGTCCAGCGTCACTACCCGCTACCGCGACCTGATGGTCGTTGTCACTTTCGGTGTGCAGCTGTGGATGTACGGTACGCCGGTGGTCTACCCGCTGTCGATGATCTCCAACCCGCTGCTGCGCGCGGTGATGATCGCCAACCCGATGACCGCTCCGATGGAGAGCTTCCGCGCGGTCTGCTTCAACTCCGGCGAGGTATCGGTGCTGATGTGGGTCATCTCGCTGGCCTGGATGGTTGCGCTACTGGCGGTGGGTGTTTCGCTCTTCGGCAAGGTGGAAAAGACCTTTGTCGATACGGTCTGACGGGAGGTACAGCATGGAAAATCAGGAATTGATGATCCGCGTGCAGGACGTCAAGAAGCAGTATCGCCTGGGCCAGATCGGCGGCGGTACACTGCGCGGCGACCTGCAAAGCTGGTTGGCCCGCAAGCGCGGCAAGGAAGACCCCAATACCTTGATTGGCACCGACCAACGGCTGGTGGGCACCACCTTTATGGCGCTGAACGGTGTCAGTTTTACGGTCAACAAGGGCGAAGCCGTGGGCATCATCGGCTCCAACGGCGCGGGCAAGTCCACGCTGCTGAAGCTGCTGACCCACGTGACGGCCCCTACCTCCGGCGATATTGACCTGTACGGCCGCGTGGCCTCGATGCTGGAAGTCGGCACCGGGTTCCACCCCGAGATGACGGGCCGCGAGAATGTCTACCTCAATGGCGCCATTCTGGGCATGACCCGCGCCGAGATCGACGCCAAGATGGACCAGATCATCGAGTTTTCCGAGGTCGGAGACTTCATCGACACCCCGGTCAAGCGCTACTCCAGCGGCATGTACGTCAAGCTGGCTTTCAGTGTGGCGGCCCACCTGGACAGCGAAATTATGATTATGGACGAGGTCCTGGCCGTCGGCGATATGAAGTTCCAGAAAAAATGCCTGACCAAGATGCGCCAGGCCGCCAAGCAGGACGGCCGCACGGTGCTGTACGTCAGCCACAACATGGCCACCATCCGCGATCTCTGTGACCGCTGCATCGTGCTGGACAAAGGTAAGGTCGTCTTTGACGGCGACGTGGACGCCGGCATTGCCATCTACATGTCCAACAACTACAGCAGTGAGCGCTTTTTAGACTTTACCGATTTCCGCCGCCCCAGTTGGATCGAGCGCAAAAGCATCCGCATGCGCAGCGTCGAGTTCCATGTGGATACGCTGGAAGCCGTCGAGCGAAGCCAGCCCGTGGAGGTGGAGTACATCTACGATTCCACCGAGGACCGCGACCAGATCGGCATCTTCTTTGAAGTGCACGACGAGTTCGACGTGCCGGTGGCCACGGCCTGCCTGTACGGCATGCACATCCGCAAGGGCCGTAACCGCGTGACGGCCAAGTACGATTTCAGTATGCTGGCCGCAGGCACCTACAGCAACGTGTTCACTACCTTTACGCTGGGCGATGGCGGCAGCTTCAACACCGAGGACCGCACCCAGGGCGTACAGTTCAAGCTGGTAAATACCCTCAAACAGGGCGAGGCTGTGTGGCAGACCGTCTACTTTGGCTCCACCCATCTGCCGGATGCCAAGCTTTGCAAGGAAGAACTGATTTAAACAAGAAAAAACCACCTTTTCCAAAGAAACGGAAAAGGTGGTTTTTTGTGTACAATCGTGAAATTACCGATAATCGATCCCCAGCGTGGGCAGGCCGTTCAGGGTCCAATCGGCCAGGTTGCCGTCCTGGTACTCGTAGTAACCTTGGGCGGCGATCATGGCGCCGTTGTCGCCGCAGTATTTCAGCTCCGGCAAAAAGACGCGGGCACCCAGTTTTTGGGCACCGTCGTTCACCAGCTGGCGCAGGCGGCCGTTGGCGGCGACGCCGCCGGCCAGCACGACCTGCTTGGCACCGGTATCGGAGGCAGCGGAGAGCAGCTTCTTTGCCAGGATCTGGTCGATGCGCTCCTGGAAGCTGGCGGCCATGTCGGCCACATTGACCGGCTGGCCTTTCTGCTCGGCGTTGTGCACCTCGTTGATGACGGCGGTCTTCAGGCCGCTGAAGCTGACGTTGTACTTGCCCTCTACATGGGGCACGGGCAGCTTGTAGGCGTGGGGGTCGCCGTCGCGGGCGGCGGCGGCCACACTGGGACCGCCGGGGTAGGGAAGGCCCAGCGTGCGGGCTACTTTATCGTAGGCTTCGCCGGCAGCGTCGTCCACCGTGCGGCCCAGAACTTTGTAGCGGCACCAATCCTCCACCATCACGATGTGGCTGTGCCCGCCGCTGGCCACCAGACAGAGAAACGGCGGATGCAAACTTTGGTGGGTCAGATAGTTGGCGGCGATATGTCCGCGCAGGTGGTGCACCGGCACCAGCGGCTTGCCTGCCGCATAGGCCAGTCCCTTGGCAAAGTTGACGCCCACCAGCACGGCACCGATCAGGCCGGGCGCAAAGGTTACGGCCACGGCATCCACGTCTTTCATGGTCATGTTGGCATCGGCCAGAGCTTTGTCCACGGTGGCACTGATATACTCGGCATGGCGGCGGCTGGCGATCTCCGGCACAACGCCGCCGTATAGGGCCTGCTCTTTCACGCTGGTGGAGATCACGTTGGAGATGACCTTGCGGCCGTCCTCCACGATCGCCGCCGCGGTCTCATCGCAGGTCGATTCAATTCCTAAAACATACATTTCAATCACCCTTATTGTGACTCTTGAACTGCCAGAAGCACTTTGTAGGGGCGAACACTGTTCGCCCGCGGCCGTTTGGCAGGCAAGAAACTTTCCCGAAAAAGTGCGGCCTCATCAAGCAGGTGGGCGAGCACTGCTCGCCCCCTACACCTCTGCGCAGAAAACTTTAATGCGCTTCCAGCCAGGTCTTGCCGGTGCCTACCTCGGTGGTCAGGGGCACGCTGTAGTGCACCACATGCTCCATTTCCTCCTGCAAAATGCGGCGCACGGTGTCCACTTCACTGTCCGGTGCCTCTACGATCAGTTCGTCGTGTACCTGCAGCAGCAGGCGGGCCTGCAATTTCTCATCCCGCAGGCGCTGCCACACATGCACCATGGCCAGCTTGATGATGTCCGCGGCCGTGCCCTGGATGGGCGTGTTGCGGGCCATCCGCTCGCCGCTGGCGCGTACTTGGAAGTTGGAACTGGCCAGCTCCGGCAGGGCGCGGCGGCGGCCAAACAGCGTTTCCACGTAGCCTTTCTCCTTGGCGTGGGCAATGCAGTCCTGCATGTAGCCGTCCACCTTGGGGAAGGTGTCAAGGTAAGTCTTCAGGAAAGCGTCTGCCTCTTTCACCGAGACGTCCAGATCCTTGCTCAGCGAGTAGGCACCCTTGCCGTACATGATGCCGAAGTTGATGGCCTTGCTGGCCGAGCGCAGCTGCGGCGTGACTTCGCTTTCGGGGATGTGGTAAATTTTGGCGGCGGTGGAGCGGTGAATGTCCGCGCCGTTCAAAAACGCCTGCTGCATGTGCTCGTCGCCGGTGATGTGCGCCAGAATGCGCAGCTCGATCTGGGAGTAATCGGCGTCCACCAACTGCTGGCCGTCCCCGGCCACAAAGTAGCCACGCAGGCGGCTGCCCAGCTCGGTGCGGATGGGGATGTTCTGCAGGTTCGGTTCGGTGGAGGAGATGCGCCCGGTGCGGGTCTCGGTCTGGATAAAGGTGGAGTGCACCCGACCGTCCGCCGCCTGCGCCGCCAGCAGGCCATCTACGTAGGCAGACAGCAGTTTGGCGTAGGTGCGATACTTTAAGATCTCATCAATGACCGGGCTGTAAGGACGCAGGCTTTCCAGTGTGGCGGCGTCGGTGGAGTAGCCGCGGGCGTTTTTCTTGCGCGGCGGCAGGCCCAGCTTGTCAAACAGGGCTTCGCCCAGCTGCTTGGGGCTGTTCACGTTGAACTCGTAGCCCACCTCAGTGTAGATATTCTGCAGGATGCCGTCCAGCTCGCCCCGCAGGCTGTCGCCAAAGGCGCGGATGCCGTCGGCGTCTACCGCAAAGCCGATGCGCTCCATGTCCGCCAGCACGCGGGCCAGCGGCAGCTCCATCTCATCGTGCAGTTTGCGCTGGCCGCTGGCGTCCAGCTCGGCGACCAGCTTTTCCAGCAGCGCGGCCAGCACCCCGGCATCGGGGGCGGCTTCGCAGTGGAACGCCGCCGCCACGCCGTACTCGGCAGCCAGAGACTTTACCGCATAGCTGCTAGCGGAAGGATTGAGCAGGTACGCGGCCAGCTTGCCGTCAAAATGCAGGGCTTTGCCAATATGCCCCTGTTCCAGTGCCAGGCGGTAGAGGGGCTTCGCGTCAAAGGCCCAGATTTCGGCATCGCTGTCCAGCAGGGCGGCCAGGCGGTCGGTGTCTGGCAGGTAGACTTCCTGTCCCTGTACGGCGTACCAGCCGCCGTCGGCGTTTTGGGCCACAAACAGGCGGCCTTCCACCAGCAGCGGCAGGGGGGCTGGCTCTACTTCTTCCGGCGGAGCAGCGTCCACGGGGGCGGCAGCGGCGCCGCCCTCCTCCAGACCCCAGCGGTCCACCATCTTATGCATTTCCAGCGTGGCCAGCAGCTGGGCGGCTGCGGCGGGGTCGCCGGACTGGCGGATATAGGCGGCGGGGTCCGTCTCGATGGGCGCGTCCTTGCGGATGGTGCCCAGCATGTAGGACAGGTCCGCCTTATCGCGGTTGGCAGAAAGCTTGGCCCGCTGGCCGGGCTTGATGGCCTTGTCCTCGAGGTTCGCGTAAATATTTTCCAGCGTGCCGAACTTCGCCACCAGGGCCAGGGCGGTCTTTTCGCCGATGCCCGGCACACCGGGGATATTATCGGACGAATCGCCCATCAGGCTCTTGACGTCGATGAGCTGCTGCGGCTCCACACCATACTTTTCGCGGATGGCGGCGGGGTCCATGGAAATCGTCTCTTTGTTGGTGGCCAGCAGAACGGTGGTGTTGTCGTCCACCAACTGCAGGCTGTCCCGGTCGCCGGTGGCCAGCAGGGTGGTGCCCCCGGCGGCCTTGCAGGCGGCGGCCAGGGTGCCCAAAATATCGTCGGCCTCCCAGCCCTCACTGCTTACCTGCACAAAGCCCAGGTCGGTCAGCAATTCTTTCAGTACGGGCATCTGCTGGGCCAGCTCCTCGGGCATGCCGTGGCGGGTGGCTTTGTAGCCGTCGTAGGCCTTGTGGCGGAACGTCGGTGCGCGCAAATCCCAGGCGATGGCCACAGCATCGGGCTTGTGGGCGGCCAGCAGGTTGAGCAGTATATTCTGGAAGCCGTAAATGGCGTTGGTATAGCGGCCGTCCTTGGTCGTCAACAGCTTGATGCCGAAAAACGCGCGGTTGACCAGACTGTTGCCGTCCAGTACCATCAGTTTCATAGCGTTGCTCCTTTTTAAATCGGATGTAAACAATCTATCTTTTAGTATACCACAAATGCGGGATTTATGGTAGAATAGAATCTGAAATTCAAATAGTAAAAGCGGCCGCGCAAAAGCCCCCTTGGAGGGAGCCAAAGGCGGCGCTACAAGAGAGGAACTATGCAGTTACGCAATTTGCAGATCCCTGCGGGGGCGGTGTTTGCCCCGATGGCGGGCCTGACCGACGCTGCCTGCCGCCACCTGATGGCCGACCACGGTGCAGCCTGGACCGTCAGCGAGATGGCCAGCGCTAAGGCCCTGAACTTTAACGACCAAAAGTCCTTTGCTCTGCTCAAAGATGCCCACCCCCACGGGCTGTACGCTATCCAGCTGTTCGGCTGTGAGCCGGAAGCCCTGGAAAAGGCCATTTTGTTGGTGCGGGAAAAGGGCATCCGGTTTGATATTTTGGACATCAACATGGGCTGCCCCGCGCCCAAAATCACCAACAGCGGTGCGGGCAGTAAGCTGCTGCTGGACCCACCCCTCTGCGGACGGATGGTCGCTGCGGCCCGCCGCGCCCTGGGCGAGGATACGCCCCTGACAGTGAAGATGCGGATCGGCTGGGACGCCGAACACCTGACCGGCGTGGAGGTGGCCAAACAGTGCGAGGCCAACGGCGCGGACCTGATCGCCGTACATGGCCGCACGCGGGAGCAGATGTACGTGCCACCCATTGATGCCAGTGCAATTGCCGCCATCAAGCAGGCGGTGTCCATCCCGGTGCTGGCCAACGGCGATATTACCACTGCCGAGGGGGCGCTTACCTTATTAAAAGAGACCGGCTGCGACGGCGTGATGATCGGCCGCGGCGCACTGGGCGACCCGTGGCTGTTTGAGCAGATCCGCGCGGCCCTGCTGGGCGAGGAAGCCCCCGCTGAGCCGACGCTGAACCAGCGGATGAACGCCCTGCGGGCGCAAATTTACGAAATGTGCGAGGAAAAAGGCGAGTGGCTCGCCATGCCTCAGGCCCGCAGCCAGGCCATGCACTATATGAAGGGCCTGCGGGGGGCAGCCTCTCTGCGGCGCTACTGCTCCATGCTGGAGCATTTCACCGATGTGGACAAGCTCATCGATGCGGTGTATCGGCTGCAGGAGTGATCAAAACCTTCCTCTCGTCAGCTCATCCAGATTCTGCGTATAGCACGGCAGCATGTGGGTGATGAAATACTCCGCTTCGGGGCAGTCCATTCCGTGCAGAGCGGCCAGCTGCTGCTCCCGCGCGGCTTCAAACTCCCGGTTGCCGCTCTGGCACTCTTCCAAACACTTGATTAAGGCCGAGAGCCGGTCCGCTGCCTTTAAAATTTTCCGCTCGGCGTCATTTAGCACGCGGCCGGTCAAAAATTCCTCGGTCTCGCTGCGCAGGGCTTCGGGCTGCAGGCTGGCCATCAGCCGGGCACTTTCCTGCTCTACCGCCTTGTAGGCGCTGCGCAGGGCTTCATTTTTGTACTTCACTGGGGTGGGCATGTCGCCGGTCAAAATTTCCGGCGCATCGTGGTACAGCGCCGCCGTGGCTACCATTTCGGGCCGCAGGTCGGCTCCGGTGCCTAGGCACTTTTGGCCAATTAAGCAAAGCGCGTGGGCCAGCAGGGCGGTGTCTGCCGTATGCTCGCTCAGGCTTTCGGCGCGGCCGCTGCGCATCAGGCTCCAGCGGGTGATGTACTTCATACGGCCCAGCAGGGCACTGAAGGGATAAGTTTTCATCTTGCACGATCCTCTCTGTGGTGTTACTATCAGTATACCATGATTTTACCAAAAACAAAGTCCCATGGTTCGGACTTTCAGCGGGGTTTGTTATGAAATTGCAGCTTCCCGGCAAAAAAACAAGATACTGGCAGGTGTTCTGGCTCTGCCTGCTGGCGGCGGCCGCCCTGTTTGCGCCCCACTGCCTGGTGGATGCCGTCGCAGGCGGCGGGTACTTCCATTACGCGGGCGATTTCAATGACCAGCAGATCAACTTTTACCAGTACGCCAACAGCTTCATCAAGCAGGGGGGCAGCTTCAGTTGGGCTACCGATCTGGGCAGCGGGTTTGTCAATTCCTACTCGTTCTACCTGTTGGGCAGCCCGTTTTTCTGGCTGACGCTGCTGGTGCCCGCGCGGTTCATGCCGTGGATGCTGGTGCCGCTGCTCTGCCTGAAAATCGCCCTGGCCGGGGGCGGCGGCTACCTTTGGGCGCGCCGCTGGGTGCGGGACGAGGATTGGAGCATGCTGGCCGGCTGCCTGTATGCCTTCTCCGGCTTTACGGTGTACAACATCTTCTTCAACCACTTTTTGGATGTTGTGGCGCTGTTTCCATACATGCTGGCGGCGCTGGATGATGCGGTCATCGATGGCAAAAAAGGTCGCTTCCCGTTCTGGGTGGCGGTGAATCTGCTCAACAACTACTTTTTCTTTGCCGGGCAGGCGGTCTTTCTCATCATCTACTTTTTCTGCATGCTGGCGGGGCATGCCTACAAAATCGGCCCCCGCAAGTTTGCATTGCTGGCAGGGGAGACCCTGCTGGGCTGTGCCATGGGCTGCGTGCTGCTGCTTCCTGCCGGGCTGTCACTGCTGCAAAACCCACGCACCATCGACCCATTCAACGGCATGGGCTACCTGGTCTACGGCAAGGCCCAGCAGTACGGGGCCATTTTTTACAGCGCCTTTTTGATGCCCGACGCCCCCTACTTTAAGGATATGTTCAGCGAAGGCATCCTCAAACATACCAGTATGACGGCCTACCTGCCGGTGATGGGCATTGCGGGCGGGCTGGCGTTCTGCCGCGGGCGGCGCAGCCACCCGTTCACCTACATTTTAAAGGTGTGCGTGGTCTGCGCCTTTGTGCCCATCCTTAACAGCCTGTTCTATGCCCTCAATTCCAGCTACTACGCCCGGTGGTACTACATGCCGGTGCTGGTGCTGTGCGGGGCCACGGCGTCGCTGCTGGCACGGCCCCACCTGGCCCGGCGGGAACTGCCCCGCGCCTGGGGTTTGACGCTGGCCGTTACGCTCTCGGCGGCGGCGTTCGGCCTGGTGCCCTATACTGACGATGACGGCGTGACCACCCTCGGAGTCACCGAGGAACCCGCCCGCTTCTGGGCCATTCTGGGCGTATCGGTGCTGGGATTGGTGATCTTCGGCGTGCTGTGGCACTTCTTCCGGGATCGCCAGCGTTGGCCTACCGTAATGCTGGCTGCCGTGCTGGTGTTCAGCTTTGTCTATGGCAGCGTGCACCTTTCGTTGACCAAGTACGCCCAGTGGGATACCGATAGCGACCTGATCGCGGAAACGTATGATTCTGTGCAGGAGGTCAAGGAAGCCCTGCCGGACGATGCGTTCTACCGCATCGATGCCTACGGGGCCCACAACAATCTAGGCCTGTGGTTTGACAAAAGCTGTTTGCAGTTTTTCAATTCCACGGTTGCCCCCAGCATCATGGAGTTTTATCCGGAAGTGGGCGTCAAGCGGGACGTCAACTCCAAGCCGGAGGTCCAAAACTATGCTCTGCGCGGGCTGCTCAGCGTGCGGTACACGCTGGTGGCTAAGGATGCCGATAGCAACTGGCAGGGCGAGGGCATGGACGGCTGGGACCTGGTAGGCAGCACCAGCGCCTACCAGATCTACGAGAACAAAAACTGGGTGCCCATGGGTTTTGCCCAGCAGTATTATGTCACCGCTGATCAGCTGGACCAGGTAGGCGAGGACAGCCGCGCCCAGATATTGTTGCGGGCGGTGTTGCTGGACGAGGACCAAATCGCCGCCTATGGCGACCTGCTGCAGCCTATCCCGGACGACAGGCTGACCAACTGCACGCAGGACACCTACGCCGAGGATTGCACCGCCTGCCGTGCCGAGGCCGTGGAAAACTTTACCGCCACCCGCACCGGCTTTACCGCCGAGACGGACTACGACACCGACCGGCTGGTGTTTTTCAGTGTGCCCTACGACGACGGCTTTACCGCCGCCATCAACGGGAAAACGGCCAAAATCGAAAAGGTCGATAATGGCCTGATGGCCCTGTGCGTCCCGGCGGGGCAGACCAGCATCACCTGCACCTACCACACCCCCGGCCTGCGCACCGGCACCATCATCAGCCTGGCCGCGCTGGCGGTGTATGGGGCTTATTTGGTGGTGTTGAAAAGGAAAAAGTGCCTGTAATTTGCCGGTTCCTATGATATTATTGAACGCTCGTGTAGGGGCCGTTGCAAGCATCCGCCCCTGCAGGCAGGTAGCCAATTTCTAATCCGATCCTATAAAATTGAAAGTGAGTATCCCATGTCTGATTATGCACAGCAGCTTGCTGCCGAATTGAATCTTTCTGCTAAAAATGTCCAGGGCGCGATCGACCTGATCGACCAGGGCAATACTATCCCGTTTATCGCCCGCTACCGCAAGGAGGTCACCGGCTCGATGGACGACCAGGTGCTGCGTGACCTGGGTGACCGCCTGGAATATCTGCGCGGCCTGGATAAGCGCAAGGAGGAGGTCACTTCCTCCATCACCGAGCAGGGCGCCATGACCCCCGAACTGACCGCCGCCCTCTCCAAGGCCAAGACGCTGGCCGAGGTCGAAGACCTTTACCGCCCCTACAAGCCCAAGCGCAAGACCCGCGCCAGCATCGCCAAGGCTCGCGGGCTGCAACCCCTGGCCGATGCGCTGCTCAAGCAGGACGCTGCCTTTGACCCCAACGCTGCAGCGTCGGACTATATCAACGAGGAAGTCCCCGATGCCGCCGCTGCGCTGGCCGGTGCCAAGGACATCATCGCCGAGGCTGTTTCTGACGATGCCGCCTGCCGCGCCGAACTGCGCCGCTACTACCGCGCCTTCGGCCGCATCACCAGCGTCAAGGCCAAGGATGAGGACAGCGTCTACGCTCAGTATTACGACTACGCCGAGCCGCTGAACAAGATTCCCGGTCACCGCGTGCTGGCCCTGGACCGCGGCGAGCGGGAAGGCTTTTTGAAAGTCAGTATTCAGGTGGATGCCGAGCGTGCCGGGGGCATCGTGGCCTGGATGTTCGCCCGCAAAAAGACCGGCGGTGCCAGCGCCCAGCTGGTGGAAGAAGCCGCTCTGGATGCCTACAGCCGCCTGATCCACCCCAGCCTGGAAAACGAACTGCGGGGTGAACTTTCGGACGCCGCTGCTGAGGGTGCCATCCATGTCTTTGGCGACAACCTGCGCCAGTTGCTGCTCCAGCCGCCCATCCGCGGCAAAACCGTCATGGGCCTGGACCCCGGCTACCGCATGGGCTGCAAGGTGGCCGTCGTCGACCCCACCGGCAAGGTGCTGGATACCAACGTGGTATACCCTGTGCCGGAGTTCAAGCGCGTTGACCAGGCAAAAAAGACCATCAAATCGATGGTTCTCAAAAACGGCGTTGAGGTCATGGCCATCGGCAACGGCACCGCCGGCCACGAGACCGAGGAATTCGCCGCCCAGGTCATCCGGGAACTGGGCGACGAGAAAAATCTGCACTTGCAGTACATGGTCGTCAGCGAGGCAGGCGCGTCGGTCTACTCTGCCAGCAAGCTGGCTGCCGAGGAGTTCCCTCAGTACGATGTCAACCTGCGCAGTGCGGTGTCTATCGCCCGCCGTTTGCAGGACCCGCTGGCTGAGCTGGTCAAAATCGACCCCAAGGCAGTCGGCGTGGGCCAGTACCAGCACGATATGCCCCAAAAGCGCCTGAACGAGACGCTGGACGGCGTGGTGGAGGACTGTGTTAACTCGGTGGGCGTTGACCTGAACACCGCCAGTGCGCCGCTGCTGCGCCGTGTGGCGGGCGTCAGCGCTGCCACGGCCAAAAATATCGTCGCCTGGCGTGAGGAGGAGGGGGCTTTCACCTCCCGTGCCCAGCTGAAAAAGGTCAAGGGCCTCGGCCCCAAAGCCTATGAGCAGTGCGCGGGCTTCCTGCGTCTGCCCGAAGCCAAGAACCGCCTGGACGCCACTGCTGTCCACCCCGAAAGCTACCCCGCCGCCAAGGCCCTGCTGGATGCCTGCGGCTACACCACTGCCGAGATCGGCAGCGACAAACTGGCGGGTTTGCCTGCCGCCGTCAAGGCTAAGGGCACCAAGAACCTGTGTGAGACGCTGGGCATTGGCGAGCCGACGCTGAACGACATCGTGGCCGAGCTGTGTAAGCCGGGCCGCGACGTACGCGACAGCCTGCCCAAGCCCCTGCTGCGCAGCGATGTCATGAGCCTGGAAGATCTCAAGCCCGGCATGGAGCTGACCGGTACCGTGCGCAATGTCATCGACTTCGGTGCGTTCGTTGATCTGGGCGTGCACCAGGACGGCCTTGTGCATGTCTCCCAGATCAGCGATAAGTTCATCAAGCATCCCAGCGAGGTGCTGAAGGTGGGCGATATTGTCAGAGTGAAGGTTTTAAACGTGGATACCGCCAAAAAGCGCATTGCCCTGACGATGAAGGGCCTGCATTGACCCTTTGCATGGAAAAGAAACTAAAAATTTGTACATCTGTTGCAATGCAGAAAAACCTGCCGCCTGTTTGTTGTGCCGAACAGCAAACAAACTGCGCAAAAATAAGCGAAAATATTGTAAAACCATAAAAATAGATGGGTAAAAACATAAAAACAGTGTAAACATGGCAGCAAATCTGTTAAAACTGTAGCAAAGTCACCAAAACCACAAAATGAAGATTTGACGTTTCTGTGCAGGAAATGGAAAAAAGCGGCTTTGTGCATATTACACAAACCAAACGGGAACAATTATGCTATAATGCACAATGCAAGGACGAGAGAACCGAGCTGGATACCCAGCCGGGCGCCCTTACCGCCGCGCCATGATGGGTGCGGTGGGGATTTATGTTTGGAGGTCATTATGATGGTGAAACAAGTCAAGGTTTCCAATTTTACTGAGGTAAAGGGGATCGTGTCTGCTGCCGCCAAGTGCTATAACGATGTCGGAGTTCACGATATGAAGGGCAGCATTGCCGATGCCAAGAGCATCCTGGGCATGATGAGCCTGGATTACAGCCACCCCGTCAAGATCGTCTGCGAGAACGAGCACGATCTGAACAGCGTTGTCAACGCGCTGAAACAGTAAAATAAGGAAAGCGCCCTCAGCCGCCAGGCTGGGGGCGTTTTTATACGAAAAATAGCATGTTAGAAAACGCGAGAAAACAAGAGTATTTGCGAGAATCCGCGAGTATGCCGGGAATAAATTAAAATTCTTGCGAAAAACCGTTGACTCTGCCGCCCAATTCTGCTATAATCACACTTGCGCGAAAAAGCGCCGCCAAGGCGCTGTTAAATACCGTTATAAGACGGACGTGTTAATTCTTCAATGGAGGTTCCTACTATGAGCACGACTCTCGCTAAGCCCGCTGAAATGGCTGACCGCAAGTGGTATGTGATCGACGCCGCCGGCAAACCCCTCGGCCGCGTTGCTGCCAAGGCTGCTGTCATCCTGCGCGGTAAGAACAAGACCACCTTTACTCCTAACGTTGACTGTGGTGACCATGTCATCATCATCAACTGCGACCAGGCTGTCCTGACCGGCAAGAAGATGGAGAAGAAGTTCCATCGCACTCACTCCGGCTGGATCGGCGGCCTGAAGGAGACCCAGTACAAGACCCTGATGGCTGAGAACAGCGACAAGGCTATGACCTACGCTGTCAAGGGCATGGTTCCCTCTAACACCATCGGCACCAAGGCCATGACCCGCCTGCACTGCTACAAGGCTGCTGACCACGCACATGCTGCCCAGAAGCCCGAAGCTGTTGAGATTTAAGTAAGGAGGCAATAGAATATGTACGAGACGAAACCTTATTTCTACGGCACTGGCCGTCGTAAGCATTCCGTTGCCCGCGTTCGCGTTTACAATGGTACCGGCAAGGTCACCATCAACGGCCGCGACATCAACGATTACTTTGGCCTCGAGACCCTGAAGCTGCTCGTCAACAGCCCCCTGGTTCTGACTGAGAACGAAGGCAAGTTTGACGTCGTTGTCAACGTTGTTGGCGGTGGCTGTGCTGGCCAGGCTGGCGCTATCCGCCACGGCTTGTCCCGCGCCCTGCTGCAGTTCAACCCTGAGCTGCGCCCGGCTCTGAAGAAGGCTGGCTTCCTGACTCGCGATCCTCGTATGAAGGAACGTAAGAAGTACGGTCTCAAAGCAGCTCGTCGCGCTCCGCAGTTCAGCAAGCGATAATCGACTGCTCAGACTATATCAAAATGGTTCAAAAAGCCCGGAAAATCAAGGTTTTCCGGGCTTTTGCTATATCTAAACGGGCTGATATGGTTTGACCAAATTTGGCAAAACGAGAGCCGTTTTCACCCAATTTTTAGTGGTTAAATATAGGACAACCGCCAAAAATGGGGGCAAAAAAACGGCCTTTGTGGTTAAAAAATAGGACAACCGGAGAACAATTTCGGGAGTATTTTTGGGGGTGATTTGGCACTCTCAGACACCGGATTTTTCGCTGGAGAGTTTGGCATAATCTGATTAAATCTGAACAATTAAATACGATTCTAATGCAGGCACTCAGTAACAAATAACTGGGTGCTTTTTTCATTTTACAAAGAGCAATGGTATCTGGAGAAGCGGAATGCCATCTGCATGACCTGCGGGCGCGTCAGCCCCTTGGCTACGCAGTCCAACTTTGAAGATTTAGCGGTGGATTTTGAAGGAACGACAGCCAGCGGTGCGGAGCGATTCTACCGGCGCACACTGGATAAGCTTCGGCCGAAGCTGCTGGAAAGCGGTGTAGTCCATACCGTGACGCTGAAACAGACCGAGCACCGCAAGAAGAACAAAAAAATAGCCGCCGCTGTCTACCAATATCAGGCGGACAACGACGGTGAATGGGGCGAAATTCGTTCGATTTTGAAAACGGCACAGCGGAAATTATGAAGTTGGCAGATTGGGACACGATGAAGTCCAACATCTTTGCAAAAACGGCGATACGGTTTGTTCAGGGATTGCCGGAAGCGAGACTGCTGAAATCTGTGGTCGTGCCGTTTTGGAAAGGCCGGGCATGATTATCCACGAAGCATGACCTTTGCGCAGAACAGGCCGTCCTGATAGGTAACCGTACTCACCCCGCCAGATTTTTCTGCGATGTGACGGACGGACTGAAGCCCGACACCGTCTCCTTTTCGCTTGGAGGACTGAAAGACACCGCCTTTTTCACGGATGACTCCGTCATAGGTGTTTTCAACCTGAATCAGCGCCAGGCTGCCACTGTGCAGATAGGCAGTCAGCTTGATTTTACGACGGGCAGGCGCAGTGCGCAGGCTGGCTTCCAGGGCATTTTCCAGCAGATTGGAAAGAACCAGACACAGATTGATTTCGTCTACAGGAAGACATTCCGGCAGATCAATCTGCACGGAATACGGGATATTCTCCCGTTTGGCAAGCGCGCAGTAATACCCGACCACGCCGTCTGCCGCCCGGTTTTCACAGAAATGCAGCTCCAGACTCGGGATTCTGGAAACTGCGCCGGAAAGATAGGCTTTGATCTTTTCAAGATTCCCTTCTTCTGCAAGGGCAGCGAGCTGACATAGCTGGTGGCGCAGATCGTGCCGCGCCTGCCGTGCTTCCTCAATGGCAGCTTTCAGGCTTTCGTAGCGCTGCTGCTGCATGGAAAGCAGCTGGTTCTCCTGCTGCAATCTCACATTCCGGTTGATGCTGATCGCCGTCAGAAGGAAGATTGCGTTGAAGAAAAGCATCAAAAACAAAAGTGCGATGCTGATCACAAAATACCCCTGCAAAACACGCCCGGTATAGAGCGTGTCCGCATACTTGGGGATCATAAACAGATTCAGTGCAATGAACACCAGCGGCAGCACCCAGAACACATACCAGGTCTGCGCAAAATTTTCGTCCTCGACCATCTTCCGCACGCTGTGCGTCGCAGGATAATAGGCGATGGCGGCAAACAGCCAGCAGATCGCATGATAGCAAATCACGGCCCGCAGACAGAACCATGGCGCAGCCTGCGCCTGCGGAAAACCGGCCAGCATAGCGGCATTGATCGCCCGGCAAAGGCTGTTGATACAGGCAAATACTGCACAGACAGATAATGCAACCGTTCCGGATTTCCAAAGCGAGATCCGGAGTGTTTTTATGTAAATCACGGCTGCGAGCAAGGTCAGGCCTGCAAGCACCGGCGCAGTCGGCACGCGGTGCGCATAGCACACCACGCCTCCGACGGCACAAAGCAGCGCAAGCAGCGGGGCAAGCCACAAAACAAGCTTTGACAGCGGCTGCTTTAAGCTGGATTTTACCGGGAAGTAGGCAAGCAGCATGCCGGGAATCACCACGCCGAGCTCCAGAATTGGACGCAGCAGCTCCATTATGCCATCCGCCCCCTTTGAAGCAAGAACTCCATAAGCGCCTGCCGGGCGCTTTTCAGAAGATCCTGACTGACAAACACGCGGCTTCCGTCCGCCATGCGGAAGGCGGCGCCTTCCAGATCCTTCGCGTGTTCCAGATTCACGATCACGCCGCGCCCGCACACAAAAAAGCGTGTGTCATCCTTTAGTGGGGCGATGAACGTCTTGAAGGGTTGGCGCGTGGCAAACGTCTTTTGAACCGTCGTATGGACGTAGATCAAGTGGGCGAAGTGTTCTGCGTAGACGATGTCCTGATAGCGCAGATGGATCTCGCTTCCCTCCACCTTTAGCTCCATATATTTATCTGGCTGCGGTACGCGGGCAAGCAGCTCGTCCGTCAGTGCGGCGATGTCCGCTTCGGTAAATGGCTTGACCAAATAGTGAAGCGCCCGCACCTGAAAGCCCTCCAGCGCATGGTCGGTGGAAGTCGTGGTAAAAACCAGCAGGCAGTCCGTGTCGGTTTCCCGCAGCTTCTTTGCCGCCTCCATGCCCGTCATGCCATCCATATAAATATCCAGAAATGCGGCAGTAAAGGGCGCTTCCCTTGCCGCTTCCAGAAATGTCTCGCTACTTTCGTATTCCAGAATATCCGCCTGCACAGTTCTCCGCTGAAGCTGCCGTTCCAGCCGGTCTTTCAGCAGTGTGCGCTCTGCGGCAAGATCATCCACAATCGCAATTCTCATGCAGGGTTCTCTCCTTGTGCTTGAATTCCAAGATAATTATATCACAGCGTGTCGAGGATGACAAAGAACCGCTGTCGGAATTCGTGCCAAAATCGCCCCTTTCGTGCTACGGCGCTTGAAAAAACCGAATGGCCTTTTTATACTGAGTGCAAGCAAGATGCCAAATCGGATGAAGGAAGGAGGGAGATCTGTGTATCGTATCGCCGTGCTGGCAGAACAGGAAGCAGAGCGGCAGCGCTACGCCGAGCAAATTACCCGGTTTTGTGAAGCAAAGGGCCTGTTTCCGCAGATCATGCAATATGACGATCAGGAACGTTTTTTTGAAACGGCGCAGAAAGATGCTCCGACCAATGCCGTCATTGCACTTTCCGGGGTGGCCGGGTTGAATGCGGCGGAGCACCTTCGTTCCTTATGCCCCGCGTGCCGGATGATCTGGTGCAGTGACCTGGATTTCTCTCTTCACGCCTTCCGGCTGCGGGCCGACTATTTCCTGATGAAGCCGGTTTCCGAAGAAGCATTCCAGCAAGGACTGAATGCCTGGATTGAATAAACGGGCATCGAACCAAACCGAGACAACAAGCACAAAAATGGAGGAAATCAATGAAAAAGAAAAAGTTACAATGTTCTGTACCAACCCTTCTGCTGGCCGGTGTGTTGTGCCTGACATTGGCGGCCTGCGGTGCGAAGCAGTCTTCCGACATGCCTGCATCGGATACAGACTCCACGGTAAGCGCTGCCCTGCCGGTAAAGGCCATGAATGCCAAACGTGTTGACGAAAACCCTTATATGGCAAAGAGCGACGCCAACATTCACCACGACGGCTACAATACCGACTCTACGGATGAAGTCCTGCCGCTTGGCATCTATCCGGAGATCAATGTTTCCTATGAAAGAACCAACGCGAACGCTTCGCCTGCCATTTACTTTGACAGCTATGGCCACGCAGTCGTTCCGCTGCTCGGCGGCATCGCCATCCGCGATCTGAACGCGGAGGAAACCACGACGCTGGGCTATTTCTCTCCAAAGCAGCATGACGGCGGCGGTTACGTCATCCAGAGTTCCTATACGTTCCTGGACTCGGAAAACCGCATCGTCTGCCCCACCAGCAACAACCATGTGCTGATGCTACGGGCAACCGATGAAGCAGGAAACGTCCTGCCTGAATTTGAAAAGGTGCTGGACATTGACATCAAGGCTGCAGCCGAAGCTGCGCTCGGCAAGGAGCTGACGCAGAATCTTCTTTCCGTGGTCTTTGACTACGACGGCAACCTCTGGTTTGCAACCGGCGGCTTCCGCATCTATCCCGAGCGTGAGCAGCAGGGCGTGATGGGCTACATCGACCACTCGGCGATCGAGGCGATCCTGAACGGAGAGCAGGCTGACCTTTCGAAGGCCGTCTTCGTCTACGGGCTGGCGCTCGGCGAGGGTGCGGAAAACGGGATTGCCGCCTCCAAGGACGGCGCGGTCATCCTGACAAACCAGAACTGCTATCTGCTGCGCGCCAATAACGGTGTCGAGGCTGTCTGGTGCACACCGTATGAGAGCGTCGGCGCGAAGGTCAGCGGCGAAAACGACAAGACCACCGGCGGCGGTCTTGCCTGGGGCGGCGGCTGCTCCCCGTCGCTGACGCCGGATCTTGTGATGTTCACCGACAACGCGGATCCAGTCAAGCTGCTGGCGCTCGATATGAAGACCGGTGAAATCGTTGCAAGCGTGCCGGTGCTGGATGATCTGCCCGAGGGCTATCAGGTGGCGATTGAAAACTCTGCCATCGTCTATGACGACAGTGAGGGCACCGTCAGCACTATCGTGTGCAACTGGTTCGGCGCAGGAAGCGCAGGCCTTGCCGATCCCAACAGTGACTCTTCCATCCAGAGCTATGCCAACATCTATGACACAAACTGGCTGACAAAGGGCAACTGCATGATCGCGCCCGGCGTCGAGCGCGTGGACACCGTGAAAACCGATAGCGGCTATGAGATGAAGAGCATCTGGTCTCGAAATGACCTGAGCGATACATCGATTCTCAAGCTCTCCACCGCGACGGGCTATATCTACGGCTATGTGCAGGATATGGAAAGCGGCATGTGGCAGTACATCATTCTGGACTTTGCCACCGGCGAGACGGTATTCACCATGGACGTCTCCAACAAATATGGCTACAATAACATGGCTATCGGTATGTATGCCGGAAACAGCGGCAACGCGCTCTACTGCCCGACGGGCTATCTGGAGCTGCTCAGATTACAGGATCGCTTTGTCTATCTGCCCGAAATGCCGTACCGAGAGGTCTATCTCGATAAGGCCGCGCGGAACGTACTGACACAGGAACAGTTTGAGCAGGACGGCGGTGACGGCACGGTTGCAAGCTGGCGCAATACTGTGACGGTCGAAAACGTCCACCCCAACACGACGGTCTCGTTCCGGATGAACAATCTTTCCGGGGACGCCGCTGATTTGAAGCTCTATGCCTACGGTGCAGACGGAAAGCTGGTGGAGGTCAGCAAAGAGCTGTGGACGATCACGGATGAAGCCGGGACTGGCGTGGATACCCTGGCCGACGGCACGCTGTATGAGCTGCGTGTGAGCGTCGCGGACGGCGGCGCGTTCGACCTGAGCGAGGCGGAAAAGGAGATCAAAATTTCCGTTGTACTTGCGAAATAAGACTCAAGGAAGGCTCCGGTGCCAAAAGCGCCGGAGCCTTCCTCAGCCTGTCAAAAAACCACAAAATCACCCCGTTTCTGATATAATGAAAGAAACGGGGTGTAAAGCTGGATCTTTTACCCGACGCACATCGGGCTGCTTTATATCCTTGCTGCGCTTGCCGCCTGAAAAAATGACATAAAATATACAGGAAACGCTATCGACGTCGGCTACCGCCGATCGATATTGCCCAGGCCTACGGCAATGGAGAGGGGGGCGGCGCGGCCATGGCCGAATCCGGCCTGCCGATGGGCCGCGACGCTACGCCGCTGTGGCTGGCCAAGGTGCAGCAGTATGCCGGCGGTGCAGTCTGGCTGTGCTACAGCACGGCCTCACGCCGGGGCTAAGCAACCCACGTAAGGCTGGGCAACAAGCACAAAAGCGGCTCGGGATAGCGCACATTTTTGTAACATGTGCGGCTGTTTTGTCAAAAGACTTGCAAAATGCACGATTTTGTGTTATTGTTTCAAGCCGAAACGCAAAGCAAGAAATCCTGTACTACGCTGTCCCGCGCGGCAGCAAATAACCAGCATTTCCGGCGTCGGTCCTTTGCGGGGCCGGCGCTTTTTTGTGCAAAAGGAGCCCTTATGCCTTTATCCGTAAAAACAAAAGAGCATTTCCGCCGCCGCATGGCGCTGGCTGGCCCTAAGTGGGGCGCACTGATGGGCGGCGCGGTGGCACTGGCGGGCGTGATCATGTTCACGACCTCTGCCCTGCATTTTGTCACCGTTACCGACACCCACGGCGGCAACACCCGCATCCTGACGGTCAACCAGACTGAGGCCGCTGTGCTGGCCCAGGCGGACGTGGCCCCGCTGGGGGAAAACGACCGCATCGTCACCTCGGAGACACCGGACGGCGAGCTGATGCAGGTGCTGCGGGCCTACACTGTGCCGGTCACCGCGGACGGCCAGACCCAGGAGATCATCACTACCGGCGCGACCACCCGCGATCTGTTGACCCAGGCGGGCCTGACCTACACCGAGGAGGACTATCTGACCCCCGCCGCCGATGAGGCCGTCCCCGAGGGCGGCAGCGTCACCCTGCAGCGCGTCAGCTACGTGGAGTACACCGAGGACGAGACCGTCCCCAGCGAGGTGGAGGAGATCCCCACCAGCCTGTATTACCGCAAACAGGACAAAGTGCAGGTGGTCCAGCAGGGGACAGATGGCCTGGACACTGTAACCTACCGCGAGACCTGGGTGGACGGCCAGCAGGTCGACACCGAGGAGATCGGCCGCGAGACCCAGATCGGCATGATCCCCACCATCCAGAAAGTCTATGGAGAACAGGCGTCTGTCTCCAGCTTCGTGGGCCCTGAGGTCGAGGATGGCGTGCCCGTGGAAGGTGTCGCAGCCGTCTACACCAGCCAGCGCGCCACGGCCTACTCGGCCAGTGGCAGTGCCAAGGGGGCCAGCGGCCGCCGCCTGACCTACGGCACTGTGGCCATCAACCCCAGCATCATTCCGTATGGTTCCCTGATGTACATCACCAGCGACGACGGAAAATTCGTCTATGGCTATGCCTACGCTGCGGATACCGGCACGGCTATGATGACCGGCCATGCGTTCATCGATCTGTACTATGAGACCTATGATGAGTCGGTGGATAACGCTGTCATCCCGGTGACGGTCTATGTGCTGGACGACGAGACCGCCGCAAAGTACAAAGAACAAAATGATGCAATTTTGGAAGCTGATACCGCGGTTGGCCGATAAAACACAAAAAAACAGCCTCTGCCTTTTCGGGCAGAGGCTGTTGCTGTTTAGGGGGCGGGTATCAATACTCCATGGGCTTCTCTTCTCCGGTCATCACGCGCAGGGCGCCCTGGCACAGGGCCAGCAGCTCATCCTCGCCGGGATAAACGGTGATGGGAGCGATGAAGCCGAGGTACTCTTTCAGGTACTTCTCGGTGTTGGGGTTGTAAGCAATGCCGCCGGTCAGGATGATCTGATCGACCTGGCCATGCAGGACAGCGGCCATAGCGCCGGCGTCCTTGGCGATCTGGTAGAAGAAGGCATCCCAGACCAGCTTGGCCTCGGCGTTGCCTTCGTCGGCCATCTTGCCCACGGTGCGGGCATCGTTGGTGTGCAGGTAACCGTTGAAACCGCCGTTGCCACAGATCTTCTTGTAAACTTCCTGCTGGGTGTACTTGCCGCTGAAGCACATCTTGACAAGGTCGCCAACGGGTACGGTGCCGCTGCGCTCGGGGCTGAAGCAGCCTTCGCCGTCCAGAATGTTGTTGACATCGACGACCTTGCCGTGGTTGTGGGCACCGACGGAAACGCCGCCGCCCATGTGGATGACGATAAGGTTCAGATCCTCGTAGCGCTTGCCGTTCTCCTTGGCAAAGCGGCGGGCCACGGCCTTCTGGTTCAGGGCGTGGAAGATGGAGCGGCGGGGCAGTTCCGGCATGCCGGAGATGCGGGCCTTGTTGGTCAGCTCGTCGACAACGACGGGGTCAACGATGTAGCTGGGGATGCCCAGGCTGTCGCCGATCTCGCGGGCCAGGATGCCGCCCAGGTTGGAAGCGTGCTGGCCCTGGACACCGGCCTTCAGGTCAGCCAGCAGAGCGTCGCTGACGGGGTAGGTGCCGCCGGGGATGGGCTTGAGCAGGCCGCCGCGGCCGACGATGACGTTCAGGCTCTCGGGGGCGCAGTTCTTCTCTTTCAAAAAGTCCAGGATGATGGCCTTGCGGAAATCCTTCTGGTCGATGACACTGGCGTACTTGGCGATCTCCTCCGTGGGATGGCGCAGGGTTTCCTCAAACAGCAGGGTCTCGTCCTCAAAAACACCAACCTTGGTCGAGGTAGAACCCGGGTTGATGACCAGCGTTTTAATAGACATTTGAAACGTCTCCTTTTATTTCTTATTCAGCCAAGCCGGCGGCCACAACGGCGGCCAGGGCGATGGAGTTGACCTTCGTCTGGAAGGAGTCAGAGCGGCTGGTCAGGATGGCGGGCACCTTGGTGCCGGTCAGGATGCAGCCGTTCTTGCAATCGGCGGTGTGGACCAGCGTCTTGTAGACGAGGTTGCCGGCCTGGATGTCGGGGAACAGCAGGATGTCGGCATGGCCGGCAGCCGGGCGGTCCTGGGCACCCTTGTGGTGGGCGGCTTCGGGATCGATGGCGATGTCCATGGACAGGGGGCCGTCGACGACGCAGCCGGTGATCTTGCCCTCGGCGTTCATCTTGCGCAGCTCGTCGGCATCCACGGTGCAGGGCATCTTGGGGTTGACGACCTCAACGGCGGCCAGGGGAGCGACCTTCGGGCACTCGACGCCGCAGGCATGGGCCACGGCGACGGTGTTCTCGATGATATGTACTTTATCTTCCAGGGTGGGATAGGTCATAAAGGCAACGTCGGTCAGGAACAGCAGCTGCTCAATGCCCTTGACCTCGAACACGGCGACATGGGACAGGGTGTGGCCGGTGCGCAGGCCGACTTCCTTATCCAGCACGCTCTTCAGGAAGGTCTTGGTGTCCAGCAGGCCCTTCATGTACATGTTGGCCACACCGTCGTGGGCCAGCTTGACGGCCTTCAGCGAAGCCTGGACCTTGTCGGGCTCGTTGATGATTTCGTAGTCGGACAGGTCGATGTTCAGCTCACCGGCGATCTTGCGGATGGCGGCTTCATCGCCCACCAGGATGGCATCGGCAATGCCCTGTTTATGGGCAGCGTCTACGGCCTCCAGAACGGCATCGTCCTCGGCGGCGGCAACGGCCAGCTTCTGCTTGCCGCAGGTCTTTACTTTAGCGATCAGGTCCTCAAAATTCATTTTACAGCACCTCGTTTACTCTACATCACAAAATGTGTGGGAGGGCACAAACCCTCGCATGTTAAAATAATAACATATAGTTGCCCCAGGGTCAAGGGGATAATGTGAAAGATTTGACGCTCGTTTGTCTTAAGGCACCACCGCACAATTCCCGCCTAACGGCTTAAGCACCGCTTCGGCGGATCTCCGCGCCAAGAGCCGCCGCAAGCGGCGGTTGCGCTCCGAAGCGCCTCGCTGCGGCTCGGTGTGCGGCACGGCATCAGCGTTGCCAAAATGCTCGATAATACACAAAGTATTATCTGCGCTTTTGGCTTAGCAGTTGCCGCACCTCGCTCGCCGTATCGGCACTTAGAATTATGCGGTATTGCCTTAAGGGGCTGCTTCGGCGGCCCTGCCTACCTCGCGACAGGGCCTTTTATAGCGGCAGGCAGCCGTTAAGCCTTCCTTTTGGGTCTCCAAAAGTAACACCCGACGCCAGGAAGCCGTTAAAACGAGTAAAGCGCCGCAAGGTGGCGCGGAAACGGAAGCAACAGACCCATCTACCTATTTAAATATAACAACCACCTCATCTGCCTTTAGCGCACCTACCAAAAGAAAAGGACAAAATATGTCTGAAAATTAACGAATAAAGCATTGACAAAACCTTAACAAGATGGTAAAACTATAGTAGTGAATTTGGCGAGACCCGCCACGCCACTGCTGCGGCACCGGCCGCCGCCCACCTGAGCAGGCAACATCTGCAACCAGACACGGCGCAGGTGCCTAAATTTCCGCCCGAAGATGTTTAATTTTTAACAATCGAACGGCGGTTTCCGAAAGGTTCAAACCAATATGCCCATTGCCATGTATCCCGGCAGTTTCGATCCCGTCACCCGCGGGCATCTGGATATTATCAAGCGCTCCAGCCGTATGTTCGACAAGGTCATCGTTGCGGTGCTGGTCAACAGTGCCAAACAGCCCTTGTTTACGGTCGAGGAGCGCGTTGCCATGCTACGGGAATGCTGCAAGGACATCCCCAACGTAGAAGTGGATTCCTTCAACGGCCTGACCGTCAGCTTCGCCAAACAGAAACACGCCACCGTCATGGTGCGCGGCCTGCGCGCGGTGACCGACTTTGAAAACGAGATCCAGCTGGCCCACACCAACTTCGCCATGGCGCCCGGCATCGAAACGGTCTTCCTGGCAACGGCCATCAAGTGGAGCTACCTTTCCTCCACCATCGTGCGGGAGGCAGCCCACTACGGCCAGGATGTTTCCAAGTTCGTGCCGTCCAACGTCGAGACCGCCCTCATCGCCAAGCGCGAAGCAGGGGAGCTTTAAATCCAAATCGTATTCACAGCCGGACATCGGCTTTGAAGATAAACAAGTTACTCAATAGTCTATCCGATTACTTTGAAAAGAACATTTTTGGAGGCTACTTATGAAAAAGATCGTCATCGCCAGCGCATGCCGTACTGCCATTGGCAAGTTCGGCGGCACCCTCGCCAATGTCCCCGCTGCTGAGCTGGGCTCCATCGTCATCAAAGAGGCTCTGAACCGCGCCAATGTCAAGCCGGAGCAGGTCGACCATGTTTACATGGGCTGCGTCATCCAGGCTGGCCTGGGCCAGAACGTCGCTCGTCAGGCCTCTCTGAAGGCCGGCCTGCCTATCGAGACCCCCGCCGTCACCGTCAACGTCGTCTGCGGCTCTGGTTTGAACTGCGTCAACATGGCTGCCCAGATGATCGAGGCCGGCGATGCCGACATCGTCGTTGCAGGCGGTATGGAGAACATGGACATGGCTCCCTTCGCTATGATGAAGGGCCGCTACGGCTACCGCATGGGTTCCCCCATGGGCAAGAGCGAGCTGGTTGACACCATGGTCAACGATGCTCTGTGGGATGCTACCGGCTACAACATGCACATGGGCATGACCGCCGAGAATGTCTGCACCAACGAGACCTACCAGAAGAAGTACGGCTACAACCCCATCACCCGTGAGGAGCTGGATGCCTTCTCCTATCGTTCTCAGGAAAAGGCTGCCAAGGCTATTGCCGACGGTGCTTTCAAGGATGAGATCGTCCCCGTTGTCATCAAGGGTAAGAAGGGCGACACCGTGTTTGATACCGATGAAGGTCCTCGCCTGAGCTCCATGGAAGTTCTGGCTAAGCTGAAGCCCTGCTTCAAGAAGGACGGCATCGTCACCGCTGCTAACTCCTCCGCCATCAACGACGGCGCTGCTGCTCTGGTCATCATGAGCGAGGAGAAGGCCAAGGAGCTGGGCGTTGAGCCTCTGGCCACCTGGGTCGCCGGTGCTCTGGCTGGTGTTGAGCCTGAGGTCATGGGTCTGGGCCCCATCGCCGCCACCAAGAAGGTCATGGCCAAGACCGGCCTGACCGTTGACGACATGGATCTGATCGAGGCCAACGAGGCTTTCGCTGCTCAGTCTGTGGCTGTTGGCCAGGCTCTGCACTTCGACCAGGAGAAGCTGAACGTCAACGGCGGCGCTATCGCTCTGGGCCATCCCGTTGGTGCTTCCGGTGCCCGTATCCTCGTCACCCTGCTGTACGCCATGAAGCATCGCGGCGCTCATAAGGGCCTGGCTACCCTGTGCATCGGCGGCGGCATGGGCTGCGCCACCATCGTTGAAATGTAATCATCGGAGGAGTTTACCATGTCCTTTGTTACTACCGAGATCCAGGACGCCGTTGCCGTCCTGACAATCGACCGCCCGAAAGCCCTCAACGCTCTGAACCCCGAGGTTCTTGCTGACCTGAAGGCTGCTTTCGAGGCCATCGATCAGAACACCGTCCGCTGTGTCGTCCTGACCGGCGCCGGTGACAAGAGCTTCGTTGCTGGCGCTGACATCGGCTCGATGTCCACCATGACCAAGGCCGAGGGCGAGGCTTTCGGCAAGCTGGGCAACGATGTCTTCCTGATGATCGAGCACTTCCCGCTGCCGGTCATCGCTGCCGTCAACGGCTTTGCCCTGGGCGGCGGTAATGAGCTGGCCATGAGCTGCGACATCCGTCTCTGCTCCGACAATGCCGTCTTCGGTCAGCCCGAAGTAGGCCTGGGCATCACGCCGGGCTTCGGCGGTACCCAGCGCCTGGCCCGTCTGGTCGGCATGGGCATGGCCAAGCAGCTGGTCTACTCTGCCCTGAACATCAAGGCAGACGAGGCCCTGCGCATCGGCCTGGTCAACGCCGTGTACACCCAGGAAGAGCTGATGCCCGCCGCCCTCAAGCTGGCTGGCAAGATCGCTAAGAATGCCCCCATCGCCGTGCGCAACTGCAAGAAGGCTATCAACGACGGCATCAGCCTGCCCATCGAGAAGGCTGTTGAGGTCGAGGAGAAGCTCTTCGGCGATTGCTTCGAGACCCACGATCAGGTCGAGGGTATGGGCTGCTTCCTGAGCCGCGAGAAGCCGAAGCCGAAACCGGTCTTCACCAACAACTGATTTCCGCAAGCAGGGGAGGGGCGCTTGCGCCCCGCACCCCGCCGTTTTAAAAAGAACATTTTAGAACAAATTGGGAGGTTACTACTATGAAGGTAGGCGTTATTGGCGCTGGCACTATGGGCCAGGGCATTGCAAAGGCTTTTGCACAGGTCGAGGGCTACACCGTGGCTCTGTGCGACATCAAGCAGGAGTGGGCGGACAACGGCAAGGCTAAGATCGCCGCCGGCTACGCCAAGCTGGTTGCCAAGGGCAAGCTGGACCAGGCTGAAGTTGACCGCCGCATGGCTGCCATCACCGCTGGCCTGAAAGAGGATCTGTGCGCTGACTGCGACCTGATCGTCGAGGCTGCTTTCGAGGATATGAAGGTCAAGCAGACCACCTTTGGCGAGCTGGATAAGATCTGCAAGCCCGAGTGTGTTTTCGCTTCCAACACCTCTTCTCTGTCCATCACCGAGATCGGCAAGGGCCTGAGCCGTCCCCTGGTCGGCATGCACTTCTTCAACCCCGCTGATCGCATGAAGCTCATCGAGGTCATCGCCGGTGTGAACACTCCCGCCGAGACCGTGGAGACCATCAAGAAGATCAGCACCGAGATCGGCAAGAGCCCGGTCCAGGTCAACGAGGCTGCCGGCTTCGTCGTCAACCGCATCCTGATCCCCATGATCAACGAAGCTGCCTTCATTAAGATGGAGGGCGTTTCTGACATCGCCGGTATCGACACCGCTATGAAGCTGGGCGCCAACCATCCCATGGGCCCCCTGGAGCTGGGCGACTTCGTCGGCCTGGACATCTGCCTGGCCATCATGGACGTCCTGTACAAGGAGACCGGCGACAGCAAGTATCGCGCTTGCCCGCTGATCCGCAAGATGGTCCGCGGCGGCAACCTGGGCTGCAAGACCGGCAAGGGCTTTTATGTCTACAATGCCGATCGCACCAAGACCGCTGTTGACGCCCTGTAATTGAACCAACCTACGCGCCTGGCGCAGTGCAGAACCGCGCCGGGCTGCGTTTGTTTGAGTATATGGAGGTTTATCAAATGGATTTTACTCTGTCTAAGCAGCAGCAAATGGTCCAGAAGATGTACAAGGAGTTTGCTGAAAACGAAGTCAAGCCCCTCGCCAAGAAGGTCGACGCTGAGGAGTACTTCCCCAAAGAGACCGTCGAAAAGATGGCAAAGCTGGGCATGATGGGCATCTACTTCCCCAAAGAGGTCGGCGGTGCAGGCGGCGATGTGCTGTCCTACGTTATGGCCGTTGAGGAAATGTCCAAGGTCTGCGGCACCACCGGTGTTATCCTGTCTGCCCATACCTCTCTGTGCGCCGCTCCCATTTACGAGAACGGCACTCCCGCCCAGAAGGAAAAGTATCTGCCCAAGCTGTGCAGCGGCGAGTGGATCGGCGCTTTCGGTCTGACCGAGCCCGGCGCCGGCACCGATGCCCAGGGTCAGCAGACCTTTGCCGTGGATGAGGGCGACCACTGGAAGCTGAACGGCTCCAAGATCTTCATCACCAACGCCGGCTTTGCCGATGTGTTCATCATCATTGCTGTTACCGGTTTTGTCACCGACAAGCGCGGCCGCAAGCAGAAGGAAATCAGCGCCTTCATCGTAGAGCGCACCGATCCCGGCTTCAAGGTCGGCAAGCCCGAGGACAAGATGGGCATCCGTGGTTCCTCCACCTGCGAGCTGATCATGGAAGACTGCATCATCCCGAAGGATCGTCTGCTCGGCGTCAAGGGCAAGGGCTTCCAGCTGGCCATGGCTACGCTGGACGGCGGCCGTATCGGCATCGCTGCCCAGGCTCTGGGCATTGCCGAGGGCGCCATCGACGAGACCGTTGCTTACGTCAAAGAGCGTAAGCAGTTTGGCCGCTCCATCGCCCAGTTCCAGAACACCCAGTTCGAGCTGGCCGAGATGAAGGCCCGCGTTGATGCTGCCAAGTATCTGGTTTATAAGGCTGGCCTGAAAAAGCAGCAGGCCATGAACGGCGCCAAGGTCCGCTACAGCGTCGAGGCTGCCGAGGCGAAGCTGATTGCAGCCCGCACCGCCAGCGATGTTACCCGCCGCTGCCTGCAGCTGTTCGGCGGTTACGGCTACACCCGTGATTACCCCATCGAGCGTATGATGCGTGATGCCAAGATCACTGAGATCTATGAGGGCACCAGCGAAGTTCAGATGATGGTCATTTCCGGCGCGCTGCTGAAGTAAGGAGGCAAGACGTAATGAAAGCAATCGTTTGTGTCAAACAGGTTCCCGATACGCAGGGCAAGGTTGCCGTCAAGGCTGACGGCACGATGGACCGTGCCGCTATGGCCACCATCACCAACCCTGATGACCTCAACGCTGTTGAGGCTGCCCTGCAGCTGAAAGATGAGACCGGCTGCGAAGTCGTCGTCGTTACCATGGGCCCGCCGCCGGCAGAAGGCATGCTGCGCGAGCTGATGGCCCGCGGCGCTGACCGCGGCGTCCTGGTTTCCGGCCGCGAGTTCGGCGGCTCCGATACCTTCGCTACCTCCCAGATCCTGGCTGCTGCCGTCAATAAGATCGGCGTCGGCCCTGAGGACATCGTTTTCTGCGGCCGTCAGGCCATCGACGGTGACACTGCCCAGGTCGGCCCCCAGATCGCTGAGAAGCTGCACCTGCCCCAGGTCACCTATGTCACCGACATCCGGAAGGACGGCAACTCCCTGACCGTGAAGCGTCAGCTGGAGGATGGCTACATGGAGCTGAAGGTTCAGACTCCCTGCCTGCTGACCTGCATCAAAGAGCTGAACACCCCCCGCTACATGAGCGTGCCCGGCATCTTCGAGTGCTACGACAAGCCGCTGGAAGTGTTCGATTACAACGCACTGAAAGATGATCCGCTCATCGAGACCGATACCATCGGCCTGAAGGGCTCTCCGACGAACGTTTACAAGTCCTTTGCTCCTCCGGTCAAGGGCGCCGGCATGAAGGTCGAGGACGCTGCCCAGCTGGTTGGCATCCTGAACGACAAGCACCTGATTTGAGGAAGGAGAAACGAACAATGGCTGAATTCAATGCAATGGACACCGCCGCCTTCAAGGGCGTGTGGGTATTCTGCGAGCAGCGTGAAGGTCAGATCCAGACCATCAGCTACCAGCTGCTGAGCGAAGGCCGCAAGCTGGCCAACGACCTGGGCGTGGAGCTGTGCGGCGTTGTGATGGGCAGCGAGCTGAACGAGGACTATGTCAAGGCGCTGGGCGGCTACGGTGCCGACCGCGTGTACTACATCGACAGCCCTCTGCTGAAGGACTACACCACCGATGGCTATGCCAAGGCTCTGTGCGATCTCATCATGGAGAAAAAGCCGGAGATCATGCTGATCGGCGCTACCAACCTGGGCCGTGACCTCGGCCCCCGCTGCGCAGCCCGCCTGCACACCGGCCTGACTGCTGACTGCACCCATCTGGATGTCGACGTTGAGAAGTACAAGAACTTCCTGCGCACCACCTCCAACATCGATGTGGACAACACCAAGTTTGAGGAAAACACCAACCTGAAGATGACCCGCCCCGCTTTCGGCGGTCACCTGATGGCCACCATCATCTGCCCCCGCTTCCGCCCGCAGATGTCCACCGTGCGCCCCGGCGTTATGCAGACCCAGCCGTTTGACGAGGCCAGCGCTGCCAAGGTCGTGATCGAGAAGGTCACCCCCGCCCTGACCGCCGAGGACATCCATGTCGAGGTCCTGGACATCAAGAAGAGCGCCGAGAAACTGGTTGACCTGATCGGTGCTGACGTGGTCGTTTCTGTCGGCCGCGGCATCTCTGCCGACCCCGAGAAGGGCATCAAGCTGGCCGAGGAGCTGGCCGGTGTTCTGGGCGGCGTCGTGGGTGCCTCCCGCGCTGTCACCGATGAAGGCTGGCTGTCTGCTGACCATCAGGTCGGCCAGACCGGCAAGACCGTGCATCCCCGCATCTACGTTGCCCTGGGCATCTCCGGTGCTATCCAGCACGTGGCCGGCATGCAGGACTCCGAGACCATCATCGCCATCAACAAGAACGAGAACGCCCCCATCTTCGATGTTGCCTCCTACGGCATCGTCGGTGATCTGTACAAGGTCGTTCCCGAGCTGATCAAGGAGATCAAAGCTGCCAAGGCTTGATTGAATCGTAAAGCGTAATAAGGGCCGCACCCCGCATAAGGGTGCGGCCCTTTTTGCATGCAAAATGCTTTTGCAACATACTTTTGTTAAAAAAATGTTTACAAATGTGCCATAAAGAGGTACAATAAAAGCGTTGCGTTTTGCGGAAAATATCGGCGCAGCAAGGATATATGATTTATAAATCGGAGGTACATCATGGAAAAACTCTTCCACCTGAAAGAGAACCACACGGATGTCAAAACCGAAGTCATGGCCGGTATCACGACCTTTATGACGATGGCCTACATCCTGGCGGTCAACCCTAACATTCTGTCTGCGGCCGGTATGGATGCCGAAGCCGTGCTGATCGCCACCTCGTTGGCAGCGTTTGTCGGCACCATGTGCATGGCGCTGATGGCCAACTACCCGTTCGCGCTGGCCCCCGGCATGGGCCTGAATGCCTATTTTGCCTACACCGTTGTGCTGACGATGGGCTACAGCTGGCAGATGGCCCTGCTGGCCGTCTTTGTGGAGGGCATCGTCTTTATCATCCTCTCCCTGACCAATGTGCGTGAGGCCATCTTCAACGCCATCCCCATGACGCTGAAATCCGCCGTCAGTGTCGGCATCGGCCTGTTTATCGCGTTCGTCGGCTTGCAGAACGCCAAGCTCATCGTCAACAGCGATTCCACCCTGCTGACCTACCAGCACTTCAAGGGCGAGACCTTCCACAGCGTCGGCGTTGGTGCACTGCTGGCCCTGATCGGTGTGCTGATCATCGCCGTCATGCTCATCAAGCAGGTCAAGGGCGCCATCCTGTACGGCATCCTGATCACCTGGGTGCTGGGCATCGTCTGCGAGCTGGCCGGTATCTACATCCCTGATCCCGACGCCGGTATGTATTCGGTCATCCCCACCGCTTTTGTCAGCTTTGATTTCTCCTCTCTGGGCAAAACTTTCGGCCAGGTGTTCAATCTGGACTTCTCTAATTTCAACATCGTCAACTTCATCGTTGTCATGTTCGCATTCCTCTTTGTTGACCTGTTCGACACGCTGGGCACCCTGATCGGTGTTGCCTCCAAGGCTGACATGCTGGACGAGGACGGCAAGCTGCCCCGCATCAAGGGTGCGCTGCTGGCCGATGCCGTCGCCACCAGCGTAGGCGCTGTGCTGGGCACTTCCACCACCACCACCTACGTCGAAAGCTCTTCCGGCGTTACCGTGGGCGGCCGCACCGGTCTGACCGCCACCACCACCGCGGTGCTGTTTCTGCTGGCCAGCATCTTCAGCCCGCTGTTCCTCACCATTCCGTCCTTCGCCACCGCCCCGGCGCTGATCGTCGTCGGCTTCTACATGATGGGCGCTGTCGCCAAGATCAACTTTGACGACATGACCGATGCCATCCCGGCGTTCCTGACCATCCTGGTCATGCCGCTGGCCTACAGTATTTCTGAGGGTATTGCCATCGGCATCATCTCCTGGACGCTGATCAACGTCCTGACCGGCAAAGCCAAGGAAAAGAAGATCACCCCGCTGATGTACGTCCTGACCGTGCTGTTCATCCTGAAGTATATTTTCCTGTAAGCTAATAAAGCAAAAATCCGCAGCCCGTAAAAAGGCTGCGGATTTTTTGCATTATACTAAAGGGGCGCCCTGCGTTTGGCAGCGCCTTATCTATTTATAAGATGCCGCGTCCCAGCGTGAAGGTCAATCCGCCACCGCCGGGGCGGACAGCAGCTCCGGTGGTAACTCGCTCTCGTCCTCATTGACGAGGGAATCATCGACATCGAATGTCGCATTAAAGGCCTTGGCGGCAGCATCCGCCAACAGATCGACATCGACCAGTTCACTGTCTGCCATGACATACAGCAGCTTATCATCAAAGCTGACCACGCGGGCCTTATCTGCCTCCACGCAGACCCACTTGCGCATGCTGATGTTTTCCTCCATCGAATCGGCAATCTCGCGGGCATCGGCCTTGTCCTTGAGGCGCAGCAGCACCAGGCTGTACGCCTGGCTGCCGGTCATCGGCTCGCTGATGACCGCCGCGTCCACCTTGCCCACATTGTTGGCGGTCAGCCCGGCCAGGTAGCCGTACCAGGTCTCGTCGGTCAGGTCGATGCCCGTTGTCTCCATGCCCATCAGCTCCACCGGCTGGATCTTATAGATCGCGTCCACCATATCGCTCAGCTCGGCGTCCGGTGCAGGCTGGGCATTTTCATCGATTTCGGGCTCAGGGTCAACACTAAACTCCGGGTCAATCTCCATGCCTTCCTCCGGGGTGGTGGCAGGTGCGTCCAGGTTCGGGGTGGGGGTGGGCGTTGCCTCGGTGGTCTTGTTGCCGCAGGCCGTCAGGGTCAGGGCGGCCAGCAGGGCCGCGGTCAGGGTCAGTTTTTTCATAGAAGAATTCCTTTCTCGGTCAGTATTTCATGGGGAGAAAATCGGACGTCCCAGCCCTCGCAAGGCAGGTCGCCCAGCAGGGCGGCTGTGGGGCAAACCAGCAGCCGCCTGCCTTTATAATGTGCAAGGAAGCGGTCATAATACCCGCCGCCGCGCCCCAGCCGCACACCGTCCGGGCTGGTAGCCAGGCAGGGGATCAGCGCCAGCGCGCCATCCCCCAAATGGGTGGTATCAAAGGCAGGCAGGGAAGCGGGCGCTTCCAAAATGCCATAGGCCCCCGGCTGCAACTGCGAAAGCGCTGTGATCTCCACCCAATCCATCTCGGTGCGGCTCAGCACCCGGGGCAGCAGCAGACGCTTGCTCTCGGCCAGCGCCTGCCGCAGGATGTCGGCGGTGTCCGGCTCGTCCGGCATGCTGGCAAAGGCCAGCACCGTGTCGGCGCGCTGCCAGGCGGGCAGGGCAAACAGCACCCCGGCCATTGCGTGCCCTACGGTATGCAGGTCCACGGCGGCGCGGCAGGCTTTGGCAAGCTTGCGGGCTTCGGTTTTGGTCATGGCTGCGGCCTCCTTTTTTCCATCATTGTACCATATCCGCTCCTTACCCTACAAGACGGCAAAACGCGCCCGATGTTACACCCTGCGCAAAATTTGTTTAAAATATGTCCGCCATCTTGCCCAGTGGGCCAAACAGGAGTATAATATATACTGTATCGCTATGTGTATACTATACTGTAATTAAATAAAGTCAATTGTCGAAAAGGAGAATAAAGAACATGAGTAAGTTCAATTTTGTCAAGACTGACATCCCCGAGGTGCAGATCATCGAGCCGACCGTTTTTGGTGACGACCGCGGCTATTTTATGGAGACCTACCAGATCGACGATTTCGCCGCCGCGGGCATCGATAAGCCCTTCGTGCAGGACAACCAGAGCCGCTCCACCAAGGGCGTGCTGCGCGGCCTGCATTTCCAGACCAAGCACACCCAGGGCAAGCTGGTGCGCGTGACCATGGGCGAGGTGTTCGACGTTGCCGTCGATTGCCGCCCCAACAGCAAGACCTTCGGCAAGTGGGTGGGCGTGACCCTTTCCGCCGAGAACAAGAAGATGCTCTGGATCCCTGAGGGCTTTGCCCACGGCTTCCTGGTGCTGTCTGATGTGGCCGAGTTCTGCTACAAGTGCACCGACGTCTACGACCCCACCGCCGAGGGCGGCATCCCCTACGACGACGCCACTGTCAACGTCCAGTGGCCGGACTGCGGCTGCGAGCACAAGACCAGCGCTAAGGACAAGGAGCACACACCCTTTGCCGACCAGAAGTTCGAGTATTTTGAGAAGTATTGAGGATAAGCCGTGCAGAACCTGAGAAATAGCTTTGCGGGCTTTTGGAAGTACCGCTACCTGCTGCAAAACCTGATCACCCGCGACTTTAAGCTGAAATACCGCCGCAGTGTGCTGGGCGTGGCCTGGAGTGTGCTGAACCCCCTGCTGACCTGCCTGGTCATGTGGGCCGTGTTCGGTGCGCTGTTCAACCAGAAGGGGCAGGGCATCGAGGATTTCCCGCTGTTCCTTATCATCGGCCAGCTGATGTTCAACTTCTTCCGCGAGAGCACCACCATGGCCATGGAAAGCGTGCTGAAAAACGGCCCGCTGCTGCGCAAAGTGTACATTCCTAAGTATATTTTCCCGCTGGAAAAATGCTGCTTTGCGCTGGTCAACTTCTTCTTCAGCCTGGTGGCGCTGTTCATCGTGGCACTGCTGACCTGGTCCCACATTTCCGTCAATACCGTGCTGCTGGCAATCTATCCCATCGTCATGCTGTTTGCGTTCAGCTTGGGCGTGGGGCTGATTTTGTCCACCATGTACGTTTTTGTACGTGACATCATGCATATTTGGGAGGTTTTCTGCACCCTGCTGGTCTACGGCAGCGCCATCTTCTACGACCCGCGCCAGATGGAAAGCTGGATGCAGCACGTTATCAACCTCAACCCCATTTATTGGTACATCACCTCGGTGCGTTCCTGCGTGATGTGGGGCGAGTGGCTGACCCCCAACATGGTGCTGATCCCGTTCCTCTGCGCCGCCCTCAGCCTGGGCCTGGGCGTCTACGTCTTTAAAAAGAATCAGGACAAATTTGTCCTGTACATGTAAGGGGGCAGCGCTATGGCAGAACAGAAACCCATTATCTCCATCGACCATGTGTCGATGCGCTTCAACCTTGCCAAGGAAAAGCACGAGAGCCTGAAAGAATATTTTGTGGCGCTGTTGCACGGCGGCATCCGCTTTGATGAGTTCTTCGCCCTGGATGATGTCAGCTTTGACATCATGCCCGGTGACTTTTACGGCCTGATCGGCCTGAATGGCAGCGGCAAATCCACATTGCTCAAGGTCATTTCCGGCGTGTACAAACCCAGCGCGGGCAAGGTCACCGTCAACGGCACCATTGCCCCCCTGATCGAACTGGGCGCGGGCTTTGATATGGACCTGACCGCCCGGGAGAATATCTACCTCAACGGTACGGTGCTGGGCTACACACCGAAGTATATCGATTCCAAGTTTAATGACATTGTAGAGTTCAGCGAACTGGAAGAATTCCTGGATGTTCCGCTGAAAAACTACTCCTCCGGCATGGTGGCCCGCCTGGCTTTTGCCGTGGCGACGATGACCAAACCGGATATTCTGATTGCGGACGAAATTCTGTCGGTCGGCGACTTCCTTTTCCAGGAAAAGTGCGAGAAGCGCATGGCCGAGCTGCTTTCCGGTGGTACGACTGTGATTCTGGTCAGCCATTCCATCGACCAGATCGAACGCATGTGCAACAAGGTGGCCTGGTTGGACCATGGCCACCTGCGCCGCCTCGGCCCCACCGCCGAGATCACGGCAGAGTACCGCAAATTCGAGAAAAAAGACGCCATGCCGGCCAAAATCACCGAGGAATAACGATGAGCGAGAAACCGAACAACGAACGCCCCGCCGACCTGGCCGTACAGGACAGCGTGGGCGGCATGGCCAAGCGCCTGCTGAACCCCGCCCACCTGCGTGATCTGGCCAAACGCGGCGCCGCCACCCTGCACGAGCAGGGGGCCGAGCAGCTTTGGCGCGACGTGAAGTTCCGCGTCGGGCTGGCGCTGCACCATGACGATTGGCGCCACCGGGCGGATATTCCGCTGAAACGGGAGCTGAAAGCCCAGCGTGCGGCGAACCTGCAGGGGCCGAAAATCAGCATCATCGTGCCGCTGTATAACACACCTGCGAAGTTTTTTGACGAAATGCTGCGCAGCGTGACACGCCAGACCTATCAAAACTGGGAGCTGGTGCTGGTGGATGCCAGTGACCCGGACAAGCGCTTGGAAAGACGCCTGCCCAAGGCTGTGCCGGGCACCATCGTGTACGAGCCGGTGGAAAACGGCGGTATTGCGGCCAACACCACCCGCGGCTTTGAGATGGCCCACGGCGACTACATTGCCCTGCTGGACCACGACGATGTGCTGTACTTAAACGCCCTTTTCGAGGTTGTGCAGACCATCCAAAACACGGGTGCGGACTTTGTCTATAGTGACGAGATCGTACTCTCGGCGGATTTGAAAGAGCTGGGCGGTTACCACTTCAAGCCGGATTTTGCGCCCGACTACCTGCGCGGGGTGAACTTTATCACCCATCTGGCGGTGTTCAGCCGACCGCTGCTGGATGCTGCCGGGGCCTACGAGTCCAAGGAGTTTGACGGTGCTCAGGACCACGACCTGATCTTGCGCCTGACTGAGAAGGCACAGCGCATCGAGCATATCAAAAAGGTGCTGTATATCTGGCGCGGCCACGCAGGGTCCACCGCCGCAGGCATGGAGGCCAAGCCCTACGCCATCGCCGCGGGGGAGCGGGCTATCGACGCCCAGCTGCAGCGCCTCGGCCTGCCCGGCTGCGCCATGGCAGTGCCCGACGCGCCGGGGGCGTTCCAGGTGCGGTATGAGCTGACAGGCAGCCCGCTTATCAGTGTGCTGATTCCCAACAAGGACCACACCGACGACCTGGACCGCTGCCTGACCAGCCTGTACCAAAACGCCGGGTACGATAACTTTGAGGTCATCGTCATCGAGAATAACTCCACCGACCCCGCCACCGAGGCCTACTACCAGACCATCTCCGGCCGGTTTGCCCGCTGCAAGGTGGTGCGGTATCAGGGAACGTTCAACTTCTCGGCCATCAACAATTTTGGCGCGCAGTTCGCTGACGGCGAGCACCTGCTGCTGTTGAACAACGATATTGAGGTGCTTTCCCACGACTTTTTACGGGAACTGCTCAGTTACAGCCAGCGGCCTGACGTGGGTGCGGTGGGCGCAAAGCTCTACTACCCCGACGACACCATCCAGCACGCCGGTGTGCTGATGGGCATCAACGGCAGCGCGGGCCACAGCCACAAGAGCTATCCCCGCACCGCCGTGGGCGACATGTACCGCCTGGTCACCACCCAGGACTACATGGCCGTTACCGGTGCCTGCCTGATGACGAAAACCGCGCTGTACCGTGCCAACGGCGGCCTGGACGAGGAAAAGTTTGCCGTCGCCTACAATGATGTGGACTACTGTTTAAAGCTGTGGCAGCGCGGCCTGCTGAACGTCTATACCCCCCGCGCCGAGGCTTACCATTACGAAAGCAAGAGCCGAGGTCTTGACACGTTAAGTGAGAACGCCAAGCGCTATGAGCGGGAAAAGGCCAACTTCTACGCAAAATATAAACAGTATATCGACAATTACGACCCCTACTACAACCCGCATTTCAATAACCTGTTTGAGAATTTCGGCTTGAAATGATGTGAGCCCCATGGCAATACATCGACACCAACCCGCAAAACCGGCACAAAGACTGTTTTTATAAGGAGCCACCACCATGAGCCTGGAAACGAAACGCATCAAGGAACTGTTCGGCTATGCGCGCACCCTGACGAAGGAACAGGGCGTCGGTGTGATGGCGGCCCGGGCGGCAGGGTTCTTTAAGCGGCGGTTCTTCGGCAAAAAGGCTCGCTACCTGCCCGCCAAGCAAACGCTGGACACCCAGCGTGCGGACGCCGGTCAAAACGCCAAAAACTGGCCGGCTATCAGCATTTTGACGCCGCTGTACAATACACCGCCGCAATTTCTGCAACAATTTCTGGACAGCGTGCAGGGCCAGACGTCCCCCAACTGGCAGTTGGTGCTGGTCGATGCCAGCGATGCGGCTCACACCGACGTGGAGCGCACCGTGCAGGCCCGCGCGGCATCCGACCCGCGCATTGTCTACCGCAAGATTGAAAATAAGGGCATCGCCGCCAACACCAACGAGGCCGCCAAGCTGGCCACCGGCACCTACCTGGCGCTGGCCGACCATGATGACATGCTGGCTCCTCACGCCGTCTACTGCATGGGCAAGCTGCTGGCTGAGACCGGCGCGGACTTCGCCTACAGCGACGAGGCCCTGTTTGAGAAAACCCCCGAACACCCCCGCGTGGGCCACTTCAAGCCCGACTACGCGCCGGAATACCTGATGGCTGTCAACTACATCTGCCATTTGGCGGTGTTCAAAAAAGAATTGTTCGACGCCGTGGGCGGCGAGCGCCCGGAGTGTGACGGCGCCCAGGATCATGACCTTTTCCTGCGGCTTATCGATGAAATGCAGCGCCGCGACCCTGCCGCCAAGCCGGTGCATGTCCCGCAGGTGTTGTACTACTGGCGGGTGCATGCGGCCTCCACCAGCGGCGGCACCGGGGCTAAGCCCTACGTGGAAGCGGCCGCCCGTAAGGCGGTGGCCGACCATCTGGCCGCCACCGGCCGCCACGGCACTGTGGAGCCGGGCAAATTCCCCGGCACCTGCCATGTGGTGTGGGACCTGCCAGACCCGGAGCCGCTGGTTTCGATCTTGATCCCCAACAAGGACCACACCGATGATTTGGAGAAGTGCCTGCACAGCATCTACGCCAAAACGACCTACGAAAACTTCGAGGTCATCGTCATCGAGAACAACTCCACCGACCCCGCCACCTTCGACTACTACAAGCGCATCCCCGAACGGTACGACAACGCCCGGGTGGTCATGTACAGGGGCGGGTTCAACTTCAGCCGCATCAACAATTTTGGCCGCAAATATGCGGCAGGCAAGTATCTGCTGCTGCTCAATAACGACATCGAGGTTATCGGCGGCGACTGGCTGACCCAGATGGCAGGGGAGTGCGCCCAGCCCGGCGTGGGCATCTGCGGCGCGATGCTTTACTACCCCGACGACACCATCCAGCACGCGGGCATCATCACCGGGCTGGGCGGCTACGCGGGCCACAGCCACAAATACCACAAGCGCGGCGGCAGCGGGTATATGTTCCGTCTGGCCACCGTGCAGGATTTCTCCGCCGTGACCGCCGCCTGCCTGCTGGTGCGCACTGCCGTGTACGACAGCGTCCACGGTTTGGACGAGGAGTTCACCGTTGCTTACAACGATGTGGACTTCTGCCTGCGGGTGCGGGATGCGGGCTGGCGCATCGTCTGGACGCCCTACGCCGAGCTGTACCACCACGAAAGCAAGTCCCGCGGCTCAGACGAGAACGACCCGGCAAAAAAGGCGCGCTTTGACGCCGAGCATGACCGTCTGTACGCGGTGCATGGCAAGGAGAACATCCTCCATGACCCCTACTACAGCCCGTCCCTCTCGCTGGATTACGAGGACTTCCGCGAGAGCGGCGACCTGCGCCACCTGAAATAACAGTTGAAGATCCAATAAAAAATCCCCTGCAGCGTATGAACTGCACCCCATTTGTTAGACAGTATGATATACTATCTAACAGATGGGGTGATTTATTATGTCAAGAGGAAAACCGAACAAACGATATACGCCGGAATTCAAGAAAATGGTTGTAGAAACCATGGAAAAAGAACATCTGAGTATCTATGCAACGATGCAGGAATTCGGAATTAACGACCATAAAATTATAGAGCGTTGGGAACGCATTTATCTGGAAGAAGGGCCGGAAGGCTTGACGGTTGAGCGACGGGGCCGCAGCAGCACTGGTCGGCCAAAGAAGCTGCCAAAAGAGGTAGAAGAAGATCTGCTGGCCGAAGTGCAGCGACTGCGTGCGGAGAACGATTACCTAAAAAATTTGCAAGCCTTGGTTTTGGAAGACGAGCGACGCCAGCACAAAAAACGCTGGTAGTTCAGAAGCTAAGGCAAAAACATTCTCTGGATATTCTTCTCTCAATCGCTCAACTACCCCGTGCCACTTTCTACTACCATCTGAAGCGGATGAACCGTGCAGATAAGTATAAAGCTGTCAAAGCGGAGATCACGGCCATCTACCACGAAAACAAAGGAAGATACGGCTATCGCCGCATTACAGCAGAACTTCACAAGCGCAATTTTCTCCTGAACCACAAGACTGTCCAGCGGCTTATGAAGGAGCTGGGCTTGGTTTGCCGTGTCAGGATGAAAAAATATCGTTCTTATAAGGGCGAAGTTGGCAAAATCGCACCAAATCTGTTAAACCGGGACTTCCGCGCCGAAAAGCCAAACCAGAAGTGGGTCACCGATGTGACAGAGTTCAGTTTGTTTGGAGAGAAGCTCTATCTCTCGCCCATCCTTGATCTGTGCAGCAGCGATCTGGTCAGCTATACCATCTCCGACCGTCCTGTTCTGAGTATGGTTACGACTATGCTGGATAAGGCTTTTGAGAAGATACCGGATGGAACCGGGTTGATCCTTCATTCTGACCAGGGCTGGCAATACCAGCACAAGCAGTACCAGCGAATGCTCCAGAAGAAAGGTGTTCAGCAGAGCATGAGCCGGAAAGGCAACTGTCTGGACAACGCTGTGATAGAGAATTTCTTTGGCTTACTCAAAAGTGAACTGTTGTACTTACAAGAGTTTCAGTCCATGGAACACTTCAAGCAGGAACTCGTTGAATATCTGGATTACTACAACAACCGCAGAATCAAGGCAAAGCTAAAGGGCTTGCCGCCTGCAATTCACAGACAGCAAGCCCTTTCGGCTGCTTGAACAATTTTTGCTTCAAATTATTGTCTAACTTTTTGGGGGCACTTCACGTAAAACTGCGGGGGATTTACTGTTGCCTGTTAAAAATTACTTGGTGCCGAAGATACGGTCGCCGGCGTCGCCCAGGCCGGGCACGATATAGCCGTTCTCGTTCAGCTTCTCATCCAGGGCGGCGACGTAGATGTCGACGTCGGGGTGAGCCTCATGCAGAGCCTTCAAACCCTGGGGAGCGGCCACCAGGCCGATGAACTTGATGTGCTTGGCACCACGCTTCTTGATCTGGGCGATGGCATCGCAGGAGCTGCCGCCGGTTGCCAGCATCGGATCCAGAACAAAGACCTCGCGCTCGTTAATGTCGCTGGGCAGCTTGCAGTAATACTCGACAGGCTCCAGGGTCTCCTCGTTGCGGTACATGCCAATGTGGCCGACCTTGGCGGCGGGGATCAGGTTCAGCATACCGTCGACCATGCCCAGGCCGGCGCGCAGAATGGGCACCAGGGCCAGCTTACGGCCAGCCAGCACCTTGGTGCGGGCCAGGGCCACGGGGGTCTCGACCTCGACTTCCTCGGTAGGCAGGTCGCGGGTGGCCTCGTAGCACAGCAGCATGGCGATCTCGCTTACCAGATCGCGGAACTCCTTGGTGCCGGTGTTGCGGTCACGCAGCAGGCTGATTTTGTGCTGGATCAGGGGATGGTCAACAATTTCTACAACGCTCATGGTGGTATCTCCTTGTACAAATATTTATTCCAGCCTGCCCGTGCAGGCAATGTCAACAGGGGTAATGGGTTACAGGTTCTCCAGCGCCATCATTTTGTCGATGCGCTTCTGGTGGCGGCCGCCCTCGAACTCGGCGTTCAGGAAAGCGTCCACGATCTGGCAGGCCAGGCCAGCGCCCACCACGCGGCCGCCCAGGCACAGGGCATTGGCGTTGTTGTGGCGGCGGGTGAACTCTGCACTGAAGGTATCACTGCAGCAGCAGGCGCGGATGCCCTTGATCTTGTTGGCGCACATCGACATGCCCACGCCGGTGCCGCAGCACAGGATGACCAGTGCGCAGCTGCCGTCCAGCACGGCCTTGCAGCCCTTGGCGGCATAGTCCGGGTAGTCCACGCTGGCGGTGGAATCGGTGCCAAAGTCGGTGCAGGCAACGCCCAGCTCATCCAGATGTGCTTTGATAGCTTCTTTCAGCTCGTAGCCGCCGTGGTCGGCAGCTAGTGCGATCGGTTTGTCAAACTTCATTGGTTATTTAGTCCCCTCTGTTTGTTGTTTTTCGCGTTCAGCGCGTTCACGCTCCGCCTGGCTCAACCGGTGGTAGTCCGGCAGCAGGGCAGCAGGCGGCACGCAGGCCCCGGCTTCCCACATGGCTTTGGCGGCCAGCGCCACCCCGGCACCCCGCAGCACCTGCAGGGCGGGCGGACAGGCTGCGACCCCGCAGACCTGCTTATAACTATTGTAGCACAAAGTTGCGCCATCGCCAACAAAAAACAGCGGTTTTTTGCAGTCTTGTACAAATTTTTCCAAACTTGTTACGGGGGCGGCGGCGTCCTCGGTCAAGCGGGTGTGGGTGGCCAGGTCAAAAGCGCCCCAGTACACCTGTCCGCGGCGGGCGTCCTGTGCACCGATGACAGTGCCCTCGCCCGCCAGGCCATAGGCCAGCGCTGCCATGGTGGAAACGCCCGCGCAGGGGATCTGCCGCGGCAGGGCCAGCCCCTTGACCACCGAAAGCCCGATGCGCAGCCCGGTAAAGCTGCCGGGGCCACTGGTCACGCCCAGCAGGTCGATGTCCTCCATCGTAAGCCCGCAGGCACGCAGCGCGGTGTCGATCATGGGCAGCAGGGTCTCGCTGTGGGTCATGCCGTTGTTGCACTGGGTCTCGTACAGCAGGGTGTCGTCCCGCAAAATGGCTACGGCGGCGGACTTGCCTGCGGTATCTACAGCCAGGATATTCATACAATCACCTATACGTTATGTAATAAAATCTATAAAATCAACTAATCGTAATCTTACGTGTCGTCTCGTCCACCCGGTCGATGTGGATATGGATGGGCTGCTCCTGCTCCAGCAGGTCGGCGCAGTTCTCGCTCCACTCGCAGGCAACCACCGCGCCCATGTCCAGATAGTCGTAGAAGCCGGCGGCGGCAAGGTCGTTCTCGGTGTGGATGCGGTATAAATCAAAGTGGGCCAGCGGGCGCGGGCCGCGGTAGTAGTTGACGATGGCGAACGTCGGGCTGGAAACTGGGTCGGTGCAGCCCAGCCCCTCGGCCAGGCCCTGGCAGAACGCTGTCTTACCTGCGCCCAGCCCGCCGGTGAACGCGATGAGCGCCCCGCCCGGCAGCGTTTTGGCAAACTCCCGCCCGGCGGCAACGGTCTCCTCGCGGGAATGAGTGATGATTTCCATAGGAAAACTCCTTTTAAGGGCCCACGGTATTGCATAAACCACGCGCCCTGATTCGTACTATATTATAATACGAAAAGCGCGATTTGTAAAATTTAATTGCAAAGTTGGCATATTGCCGCAGGATGCGGTATAATATGCGGTAGAAAATATATTGTACGCAAAAATTATGGAGAGGAGGCCAGCCCATGTTTGCCCTGTTACGCCGCTACCTGCGCCGGGTGGATGCGCTGTATCTTGCGCTGTGCGCGGCGTGTTCGGCGGTCAGCGTGGTGGTGCTGGTCTCCATCGGGCAGACACAGCTCGGCTCCAACAACAAGGCGTCGGTGCAGCTCATTGCAAGTTTTCTGGGCATTATGCTGGCGGTCATTTTCTCCACGGTGGATTATCGTGCCCTGGCCCGCGCCTGGCCGCTGCATGCCACGGTGGCGTGGGGACTGGTGCTGCCCACCCTGTTTTTGCACAACTTCCGGGCGGGGGTCGTCACCATCGGGTACGATGCGGGCGGGACCTCCAATTACAGCTGGTATCGGGTGGGCGGCATGACCTTCCAGCCTGCCGAGCTGGCAAAGATCAGCTTTATCTTAACGCTGGCGCTGCATTTAAGCCGGGTGCGGGGCCGTGTGAATCAGCCCAAAAACCTGCTGCTTTTGCTTTTGCACATCGGCGTGCCTACGGCGCTCATCCATATCCAGGGCGATGACGGTACAGCGCTTGTTTTTCTCGGCATTGGCGTATTTATGCTGTACGCGGGCGGGCTGTCCAACTGGGTCGCGGGCGGTGCGCTGGCGGCGGGCGTTGTGGGCGGCGGCGCGCTGCTAAAGCTGCGCCCCGGCATCTTAAAAGGCTACCAGTTCAAGCGCATTTTGGCGGTCATCACGCCCGATGACCCGAACCTGGCAGATATTACCTACCAGCAGAACAAGGGTGCCATGGCCATTGGCACCGGCAGACTGACCGGTACGGGGCTGTTCACGCCGGAGCATATCTTTGTACCCAACGCATGGAACGATTTTATCTTTGCGTATCTCGCCAATGTGCTGGGCTTTGTTGGCGCGGCGGCGGTGCTGGCGCTGCTGCTGGGGGTGTGCCTGCGCACGCTGACGGCAGCGCTGCAAAGCCGGGACGCTTTAGGCCGCAATATCTGCGTTGGCATTTTTGCCGCGCTGTTTTTGCAGACGGTCATCAACCTGGGCATGAACCTGCAGGTGCTGCCCGTGATTGGTGTGACCCTGCCGTTTTTCTCGGCGGGCGGGTCGAGCGTGGTGATGATGTACTTCTGCGTCGGCCTGGTGCTGAGTGTGGGTTTGCAGGCGCGGCGCAGCCGTGTGGATGCAGTGGCAATCTTGTGAGGTCAGCCCTCTTTGCCTTTGCAGGAATCGCCCATGCACAGGCTGGGGATCAGGCAGAGCGAGGCCAGCCCAACCAGGATGAACACGGTACGGGACAGCCAGGACAGCGAGCCGCCCAGCAGCCAGCCCACGGCGTTAAAGCCCCAGATGCCGTAGATGCCCCAGTTGATGCCGCCGATAATGGCCAGCAGCAGCAAAATCTTTTTGAATACGGACATAAAAATCCCTCCCTGTACGCCAGTATGGCGCGTTGGGGAGGGATTTATACATAGTGCGGTCAAAGGCTCCTTTGCACAAGGGAACTGCTTAGGCTGCAATATCTTTATTGTTTAGAGTTTCTTCGATCCCTTCTTTGCAAAGAAGGAACAAAATCCCTGTAAAATCAGTTCTTCAATGCCTGCATGGGGGCGGGGATGCGGCCGCCGCGGTGGATCATGACGGCGGGGCTGAACTTGCTGATGGGCATGATGGGGGCGTGGCCCAGCAGGCCGCCGAAATCCAGCACGTCGCCTGCCTTGTGGCCGATGGCCGGGATGACGCGCACAGCGGTGGTCTTGCTGTTCACCATACCGATGGCGGCTTCGTCAGCGATCAGGCCGCTGATGACCTCGGCGGTGGTGTCGCCGGGGATGACCACCATGTCGATGCCCACGGAGCAAACGGCGGTCATGGCTTCCAGCTTTTCCAGCGTCAGGCTGCCGCAGTTGGCCGCGTTGATCATGCCGTCATCCTCGGACACCGGGATGAATGCGCCGGACAGGCCGCCGACATGGTTGCTGGCCATCACGCCGCCCTTTTTGACGGCATCGTTCAGCAGGGCCAGGCAGGCGGTGGTGCCGCAGCAGCCGCAGCTTTCCAGACCCATTTCTTCCAAAATATTCGCAACGCTGTCACCGATGGCCGGGGTGGGGGCCAGGGACAGGTCGATAATGCCCGCCGGCACACCCAGACGATCGCTGGCCAGGTTGGCCACCAGCTGGCCCAGACGGGTGATCTTGAACGCCGTGCGTTTGACCAGCTCGGCAACTTCGTCCATCGGGGCATCCTTGGGCAGCTTGGCCAGGGCAGCACGCACCGCACCGGGACCGGAAACGCCCACGTGGATCTCGCAATCCGGCTCGCCTGCGCCGTGGAAGGCACCCGCCATAAAGGGGTTATCCTCGGGGGCGTTGCAGAAAACGACCAGCTTGGCGTCGCCCATACACATGTTGTCCTTGGTCAGCTCGGCGGTCTCGCGCACGACTTCGCCCATCAGCTTGACGGCATCCATGTTGATACCCGACTTGGTGGAGCCGATATTGACGCTGGAACATACAATATCGGTCTCGGCCAAAGCGCGGGGGATGGCCTGGATCAGGCGGCGGTCACCGGCAGAAAAGCCTTTGTGCACCAGCGCACCGAAGCCGCCGATGAAGTTGACGCCCACGGCCTTGGCCGCGCGGTCCAGGGCTTTGGCGTACATGACCGGGTCCGCATCGGGGGCGGCGCCCAGCAGCATGGCAATGGGCGTAACGCTGATGCGCTTGTTCACGATGGGAATACCGTACTCGCTGCTGATGCTGTCCACGGTGGAGACAAGGCTGCCCGCCAGGCGGGTGATCTTGTTGTAGATCTTCTCGCAGGCTTTCTCGCCGTCCGGGTCGATGCAGTCCAGCAGGCTGATGCCCATGGTCACGGTGCGGACGTCGAGGTTTTCATCGGTCAGCATGCCGATGGTTTCCATAATGTCGTTGCGGTTCAGAATTCGCATCTCCCAATTCCTCCCCGTCAGATGGTGTGCATGGCGTCAAAGACTTCCTGACGGGTCACGGTGACCTGCATCTTCATCTCAGCGCCCAGGGCGGTAAAGCGGTCCCGCATGGCAACGTGGTCTACGTTGCAGTGGGCCATATCCACCAGCATGATCATGCAGAACATATCCTGCATGATGGACTGGGTGATGTCCTCGATGTTGATATTCAGCTCGGCGCAGACGGCGCTGACCTTGGCGACAACACCCACGGTGTCGCGGCCGATGACGGTGATAACTGCTTTCATACGATGTACCCCCTCATAAAACACCGGCCCAATTGCCGGATTACCAGTATTATAACAGAATGGCGGGAAAGAGTAAAGAAAGTAGGACTTTTAGAACGAGTGAAGGCTTTATGCTCTACGACATCAAAACTCCGCGCTGTGTTCCTCCGCCCGAATATCATCCCGTTCCAGCTCGGCGAGAATTTCGTCATCGCCCTGGTGCAGCAACAGCTTTTGGCTGTACTGCTCAAAGCGCTCGCACTCGTTCTCGGCCAGATAGGGGGCAGAGTCGGGACCAAGAGCCAGCTCGTTGACGAAAACGACCATCTCCTGCCCGGTCTCACCGAAATTATAGATCCGCTCCATAAAGTCAAAGGCAAACTCCAGCGCGTCCCCGGCGGCAGTCACGGCGTCCTCCCGGCGGCGCACCTGGGCATTGAACTCGGCCCGCACGGCGTCAAAGGCATCCTCGGCGTCCAGGGCTTCATCCAGCTTTTTGCCCCAGGCGTCCAGCAGGGCGGCGGTGCGGATGCGGGCGGCCAGTTCCTCGGGCAGCAGGCTGGCGGCGGCTTTGGCTTCCTCCAACCGCTGGCGGTAGCTCTCGCACTGCTCCGTAAACAGGGCGGCAGGCCCGGCCTCGGGCTGCTGGTTCAGCGCCCGCTTAAAACTGCGTAATTGCTGGTAGCAGGCATCGGTCACAGCGCCAATGTTCCGCGCGGCGGCAAAGCGGGTGTTCAGGCCCGCCAGCAGCAGGCTGACCAGACTGATGCGCTCGTCAAAGCCGGCTTTGACGGCACGCTCCACCACCGCATCAAAGGGCTTGCCCTGCAAAATATCCTCGACGCCGTAATCCTGATGATACTTGCGGTACAGCACCCAGTAGGCGGCGAAGTCCCGGGCAACCTCGGGATGGCGCAGGTATTGGCCGATGACGCCCTCGTCCACCGGCAGATCCAGCTTGTCAGCGGCCTGCAAAAAGGCAGAGAGGTCCTCCCACCCGCGGGCGGTGACGAACTGCACGCCGTCCACATCGTTCTCGATTTTATAAAAATGCTGGGGCCGCAGTTCCAGATAGGCCGTCACGGCGGGGTGCAGGCGGTGGGCGCGGGCATACTCCTGCCAGACGCTCAGCTTCGGCTCAATGTCGATGCGCCGCACGCGGTCCAGCGTGACCAGGTCGAACTCCCGCACGCTTTTGTTGTACTCCGGCGGGTTGCCGGCGGCCACGATGATCCACCCGGCGGGCACGGCCTGGTTGCCGAAGGTCTTGCACTGCAAAAACTGCAGCATCGTGGGGGCCAGCGTCTCACTGACGCAGTTGATCTCATCAATAAACAAAATGCCGTTCTGTTTGCCGGTGCGCTCCATAGCGGCGTACACGCTGGCGATGATCTCGCTCATCGTGTACTCGGTCACGCTGCGGGTCTTGCCCGCGTAGCTGCGCTCCCGGATAAAAGGCAGACCGACGGCGCTCTGGCGGGTGTGGTGGGTGATGGTGTAGGCCACCAGCGCAATGCCGCACTCCTGGGCGATCTGCTCCATGATCTGGGTCTTGCCGACACCCGGCGGGCCCATCAGCAGGATGGGGCGCTGGCGTACCGGCGGGATCAGCGGCGCACCGGTGTCATCGCAGGCAAGGTAAGCCCGCACGGTTTGTTTGATTTCCTCTTTCGCACGTTGAATATCCATAGTGCATCATCCTTTCGGCGGGGCTTTGCGGTCGTGTTGCTCAATCGATTCAAATTCCTCAGGCTGCAAAATCAGGCGCATGGCCCAGGGGGGCACTTCCGGCGGCGGGGTGCCGTCCTCCAAAAACAAAAAGGCGGTCTCAAAGGGCGGCCGGCGGGCGGGGTAGATGCCCTTGCCGTCGGTAAAATACAAGACGCCCTGCAGATCACGGAGCTCGCCTTGCTCCCGCAGTTCGGCAATGCGGGCAAACGCGGGGCGGAAGTCGGTGCCGCCGCCCCCGTGCAGCGTAAAACGGGCGGTGTAGCGGTCCAGTGCGTCCAGATCGGTCAGCCAGGTCTCGTCCCGGATGGCATTATCCGCCTGCAGCACCAAAATACGGCACTGGCGGAAAAAGCTGTCCTGGCTTTTTAATAAGGTGAAGGTTTCCTTTAAAAAGGCTTTCACCAGCTCCCCGGCGGTGGATTCGCTGGTGTCCAGCACAATGACAAAGTCGCGGATCTTTTTTACCTCGCGGCTTTCCAGCGGTTCGATCAGCGGCAGATTGCCGTACACCCGCAGGCCGTAGCTGTAAAAGCCCAGGTCGAATTCTTCGGGGTCGAGATGGGGTTCCTCATGCCAGACCGCGAACCTGCGCAGAAAATCCCGGTAGCTGCGGCGGCTTCGGCTGGCCTGTACTTGCGTTTGCAGGGCGCGGGCACCGGCGTTTTCGCCGGCATGCCGGCCGGATTCCTCCATGCTCAGCTGCGTCTGGCGGCCCAGCTGCTCCCACTGTTTGCCCTGCATCTGGGCCTGCGGGCTGTCCGGGTCGGCAGGCCAGAAGCGGTGGTCGTCGCAGGTGAACTCCCGCAGCCACCTGGTCAGCGTTTCCTCGTCGCACTCCCGCAGTACGCGGTAAACAGGCCCGGCGGCCAGCAAGCCGCATTGGTTCTGCAATTGCTGGTAGGCCTGCTGCCGCAGCCAGCCCACCGGGCGGGTGGTGGCCGGGGTGTTCAGGCTGTCCAGCGTGTTTTCTACGGCGATGTCGCAGGCCAGCCCCCACAGGGTGCGGTCGCGGCCGCCCCGCAGCCACAGGTGGCGGAAGATGCAGTGCAGCACACTGTGCAGGTAAGCCCGGGGCAGGTAGCGCCGGTTTTTGCGGTAGGTGGCCAGCACCCAGGCAGGCGGATAGCACAGGCGGGCACCGTCGGCGGCAAAGGCCGCGCCGGTGGTGCCGGGGGGCAGCGGGGCAGGGCACCCAGGGCGGCGTTCAGGTAGCGCTGGTCGAGATACAACTCGCCCCGCAGCTGATCCATAATGCGCCGTGCCATCGTGGATTCCCACTCGGTTTGGGTTTGGATGTGCTTAGCCATGGTGCCCTCCTTTCTGCAATACGCAGCGTTATATTTGCTAATATTCTACAAATCGTCAAAATCGTACGTCTTTTTCGCGGCACGCTTGGGGCGGCCTAATAACAGCGCGGCTCCCGCGCTCCACCCCTGCCGGGCGCAAAAAGCGGCAGCGTTGGCGGTGGGCAGGCCCAGGCCAACCAGCAGTTTCACCGCCGCTTCATCCCGGGCGGTGATGGCCAACGTAAACGCCGCGTCCGGGTGGGCAGTCAGATAAAACTCGTAGTCGGCGCGGGCATCGTCGCCCAAACCGTAGGGCAGGCAAAGCCGCCCCAGCGCAAGGCGGCAGAGCTTCTCCTCACTTTCGCCCACGCAGGCCTGGGCAAAGCTGGCGTCGTAGGCGGCAAAGTCCAGGCTGCCGTCCGCCGCAAAGCATTGCCGCATGCGGTAGCCCTCGCCCTCGATGCTGTGGTTGAAAATGTGTGCGGGGGTGTTTTCGTCCAGCAGCTCAAAATATTCGGGGTAGAACAACCGCGCCCCGCCGGTGAACTCCACCGTCACGTCCGCGCTGATGGCCACCAGCAGCCGGCGCAACCCCGTTGCCTCGCCGGGACCGGCGTGCAGCTCCAGCACTTCCAGACTGCGGCAGTTGGTAAACAGGTCACTGCCAAAGCTGTCAGCCGCTTTGCCCAGCCGTACCCGGCGCAGCTTACGGCAGTTATAAAAGGCCGCGCTGTCAATGACCCGCACCGTGTCGGGCAGGGTGACTTCCTGTACAAAATTGCCGGTGACTTCATGGGTGTCGGCGCTGTCCGCAGGCCACAGGGCACCGCCGGTCACGGCCCTGTCGGCAAAACAATAGGGGCCGATCTCCACCACGGGCAGGCCATCCACGGTATCCGGCACCACCGGGCAGGGCGTATCGCCCAGCACCCGCAGCACCCGCGCACCATGCGCGCAGTTTTCCCCCCGTGCGCAGTTTTCCCAAAGTACGGCCACAAAAATCACCCCTTTACATTGCCCACATTATAGCATAAAATAGTGTGGCAAGAAATATAAAATGGAAGAAAAGACAAGAAAAACGGAGCAAAAACATGGCAAATGTCAAACAGACTGATATTCTGACCGGCAGCATCCCCAGGCAGCTGCTGGCCTTTTTCCTGCCGATCTGGTTCGGCACGCTGTTCCAGCAGCTGTACAACACCGCCGATACCCTCATCGTGGGCAACTTTGTAGGCACCCGGGCGCTGGCAGCGGTGGGCGCAACGGGGGCGTTCGTCAACCTGCTGGTAGGCCTGTTCGTTGGGCTTTGCAGCGGCGTAGGTGTCGTGGTATCGCAAAGTTTCGGCGCGCGGGATTATGACGGCGTCGACCGCCAGGTACACACGGCGCTGGTGTTCAGCGTGGTCATCGGTGCGGTTCTTACGCTGGCAGGCCTTGTGACGGCCCAGCCCATGATGCGCCTGATGGGCACGCCGGACGAAATTCTGGACGCATCCACGCTGTATCTGCGCATCTACTTTTTGGGCATGATACCCCAGATCTTGTACAACACCGGCACCTATATTCTGCGTGCCATCGGTGATTCCAAGCGGCCGCTTTACTTCCTCATCGCCGCGTCGCTGGTCAACATCGTGCTGGACGTGGTGTTCATCGCGGTGCTGGGCTGGGGCGTGGCCGGTGCGGCCATCGCCACGGTGGTCAGCCAGGTGGCCAGCGCCCTGCTCACCCTGCGCTGCGTCATCGGCTCCGAGGGCATGCCCTGGCATGTCTCGCTGGACAAAATGCGGATGGAGCCGGGCATCCTGGGGGCCATCTGCACCATCGGCATCCCGGCAGCGGCCCAAAGCGCCATGTACAACCTCAGCAACATGGTCATCCAAAGCTGCATGAACAGCTTCGGCACCGACACCATCGCCGCCTGGGGCGTCTACGGCAAAATTGATTTCGTATTCTGGATGACCATTAACTCGCTGGGCATTGCCATCACCACCTTTGTGGGGCAGAACTTCGGCGCCCGCCAGTACGACCGCGTGCGCAGCGGCGTGCGGGTGTGTATGGCCATGGCCGCCGGGCTGACGCTGCTGGTCAGTGTCAGCTTCTACTTTGGGGCCGAGCCGCTTTTCCGCGTGTTTACGCAGGATAACAACGTGGTGGCGGTGGGCGTGCAGATGATGCATGTGCTGACGCCGGTGTACATCACCTATATCAGCATCGAGGTGCTGTCCGGTGCACTGCGCGGCTGCGGCGACGTCCGCGTGCCGACGCTGATCACGGTGTTTTTCGTCTGCGGCCTGCGGATGCTGTGGCTGACCACGATGGTCCCGCTCTATCACACGATCGCCACGGTCGAGTTCAGCTACCCCCTGACCTGGACGCTGGCATCGCTGCTGTTCATCCTCTACTACCTGCGCGGCGGTTGGCTGAAACGCTGCATTGCGAAGCGGGACGCACAAACCTGATCGTAGGGGCGACCACTGGTCGCCCGCGGCCGTTTGCCGCATGAGCAACTTTCCCGGCAAGGCGCTGCCACGCCAAGTTGACGGGCGAACAGTGTTCGCCCCTACATGCTCTATCATTACAGAGAAGTAGTATTGCAGTTTCCAGGTATTACCCTATACCTGGAAACTGCAATACTACTTCCTGTGCTATTTTCTCATAGAAAATTTCATGAGCTGGATAGTGAAATAATGAAATTTTGAGAATACGGTTAGTATAAACTACCCGCTATTTCACTTCTCTTTACACCATCGTCCCATAACATAAAAAATCAACGATGGTATGACGTTGTCTCAAAATCTCAAAATTTCAATATCCCACCACCCAGGGATTTGAAATTTTGTGAGATTTTGCCTATAAACCAAACAGCCAGCCCCCAAAACCGGGGCTGGCTGTTGTGTTCAGGTGCTGCGGTTGGTTTCCAGCGTCTCGACAAAATGTACCGGGTCGATAATGGAGTTGCCATCCGTGCCGGTGGCGGCGGTGGAAAGCAGATACCGCATGATCTCATCGCCGGTCAGGGTGGGGTCCACCTGCCAGCCCAGGGCCATCACCCCGGCGCAGTAGGGGATGCCCCAGCTCATGCCGCCTTGTCCGTAGTGGGTGTAGCCGAACTGCCCGGCGGTGTATTCCTCGGCTGTTGTGCGGTAAGAGCAGGGGAGAGCAAGTGCATTTTTTGCAAACACCGAGGAACCGTCCTCGCCAGGAAAGCCGACCCGACAGGCGGCTGGGTCATCCCGGGCGTTTGGGTCAAGGACGGCAGGATAGGGCATAAGGCGGTCCGGTTTTGTGCCTGCGCCCTCTACGGTCAAAACCAGAACCCCGGCTTCTTCGGCACGGGCGGCTGCGGCGTTCCAGAGGTCGGTGTTCTGGAACATATCGGCGGAACCGGGCGCAGCCGAAACGGAAACGACCCGAATCTTCTCACCTTCGGGCAGCGCCTCGTTCTGCTCCAGCACCCAATCCAGTGCATCCGCGGCATAGCGGCTGTCTTTCAGCCAGGAAGGCCAGGCCGCATAGTAAATGTGGGCATCCGGCGCCACGCCGATGGTTTTGCCCGCCAGCAGGCTGGCTACCGCCGGACCGTGCATGGAACCGGTCTCCCCTTCGCAGCCGGTATCGTAGTAAGCGGCGATGCGGTCGGCAAATTCGGGGTGGTCGGTCAGCAGCGGCTGGTCCAGGATGGCGACGTTCACGCCCCTGCCGGTGATGCCGCGCGCCTGCAAGCTGCGCACGCCCAGGCCGGGGTCTCTGCACGCCTCCAGCAATGCGGCGGCTTCGTCCTCGGCCCCGGCAAACGCAGTGCCGGTGTTGTAGGTATAGGTGTACAGGTCAGAGGCGTTGTATTCGTCGGGCTGATAGGTCTGCTTGGCATAGTCATCCAGCCAGGGCAGATAACGCAGGTCGCTGTAAGGCTCAACGGAAACGGCAGGCTCAGAAATTTCAGGCGCGTTTTCGTCAGGCAGCGCAGTGGGCGCCGGTGCGGCAGGGGATGCGGCGGGATTCACCGCCCCGGCAGCCCCGCAGGCCGTAAGGCCCAGCGCCAGCATCCCGGCAGACAAAAGCATGATGCGTCTCATCGGAACTCCTCCTTTTTCCGGCCTGTCAAAAAAAGCCCGGCCGCTCTGATTTTTCAGGGAAGACCGGGTGTTGCCTTAAACTTTAAAGCTGTCCTTCAACGTCACGATGCGGTTGTAGGTGCCCGCGTGCTTGCTGTCGGGGGTGAAGTAGCCGTTGCGCACGAACTGGAAGCGGTCACCGGGCTTGGCGTCCTTCAGGCTTTCTTCCAGCTTGGCGTGGGGCACGGTGGTCACGCTGTCGGGGTTCAGGTAATCCTTGAAGTCAGCATCGTCGGGGATGCTGTTCATGTTGGATTCGGTGAACAGCTTGTCGTACAGGCTGACCTCGGCGTCGATGCAATGCTCGCAGCTGACCCAATGGATGGTGCCGCGCACCTTGCGGCCGTCGGCGGGGTTGCCGTTGCGGGTCTCCAGGTCGGCGTTGGCATGTACGGCCACCACGTTGCCGGCCTCGTCCTTGTCCACGCCGGTGCAGCGCACCAGGTAAGCGCCCATCAGGCGCACTTCGCTGCCCAGGGTCAGGCGCTTGAACTTCGGCGGCGGTACCTCAAAGAAGTCGCTGCGCTCGATCCACAGCTCCTTGGTAAAGGCCACGGGACGGGTGGTGGTGTCGTTGACCTCGCGGTTCGGGTTGTTGGGCAGGTCGAACATCTCGCACCGGTCGGCGGGATAGTTGTCAATGATGAGCTTGATGGGGTCCAGCACAGCCACACGGCGCTGGGCGTTCAGCTCCAGCTCAGCGCGTAGCACGGCCTCCAGCTGGCGCATGTCCACCAGGTTGTCGGCCTTGGAGATACCGGCCTCCTTAACAAAGGTGAAGATGCTGGTGGGGGTGTAGCCGCGGCGGCGCAGGCCGGACAGGGTGGGCATGCGGGGGTCGTCCCAGCCGTCCACGATGTGCTTCTCCACCAGTTCGCGCAGGTAGCGCTTGCTCATGACGGTGTTGGTCACGTTCAGGCGGGCAAACTCGCGCTGCTTCGGGAATTCCTTGCCGAACAGGTTCCGAATGACCCAATCGTACAGCGGGCGGTGGTTCTCAAACTCCAGGCTGCACAGGCTGAAGGTGATGCCCTCGATGGCGTCCTGGATGGGATGGGCGAAGTCGTACATCGGGTAGATGCACCACTTGTCGCCCTGGCGGTGATGGGTCACATGCTTGATGCGGTAGATGGTCGGGTCGCGCATGTTCATGTTCGGGCTGGCCAGGTCGATCTTGGCACGCAGGGTCTTTTCGCCGTCGGCAAACTCACCGGCGCGCATGCGGCGGAACAGGTCAAGGTTTTCCTCAGGCGTGCGGTCACGGTACGGGCTGGGACGGCTGGGTTTGCCAGCGTCGTTGCCGCGGTATTCCTGCATCTGCTCGCGGGTCAGGTCGTCCACGTAGGCCTTGCCCTCGCGGATGAGCTGCTCGGCATATTCATAGCAGCGCTCAAAATAATCGCTGCCGTAGTAGATGCCGCCGTTGGGGTCGGCACCCAGCCAGTGCAGGTCCTGCAGGATGCTCTGTACGTACTCGTCACCCTCGCGGGCGGGGTTGGTATCGTCAAAGCGCAGGTTGAACAAACCGCCGTAATGCTTGGCGATGGTGTAGTTGATGAAAATTGCCTTGGCCGAACCAATGTGCAGGTAGCCGTTCGGTTCCGGCGGGAAACGGGTATGCACCACGTCGACCTTGCCCTCGGCCAGGTCGGCATCGATAATATCCGTCAAAAAGTTGGAAAATTTCTCTTCTGCCATAATTGCACCCCAAATTTCTAGTATTTACTTATTTTACACCAGTTATAGGTATTTCGCAAGTGGTGGGCGGCATTTTGCGCAGTTTCCCCGGCATAAGATGGCCGGGAGAGCGTTTCGCCCGCGCTTTGCGGGAGGTCCGTTTGCGGATCGATTTGCTTAATTAAAGCAAGTTCCGCCGCTTTTATCTTGCACCGATTGCAAAATTGTGGTAAAGTTATCCTAATTAGAGGAATACCGAACATTCATAGAGGGGGACTACCATGCAGCTCAATCCGCATTATGCCGAGTTGAACGAGAGCTATCTCTTCAGCACCATCGCCCATAAAGTCGCTGATTACCAGAAAGCCCACCCGGAGGCCGATGTCATCCGCCTGGGGATCGGTGACGTCACCCTGCCGCTGGCCGCTTCGGTCACCGAGGCCATGCACAAGGCCGTCGAGGAGCAGGGCCGCAAGGAGACCTTCCACGGCTACATCCCCAGCGAGCAGGGCTATGAGTTCCTGCGCGAGGCCATCCAGAAGTACTACGCCAAGAGCGGTGTATCGCTGGATATGGCCGAGATCTTCATCTCTGACGGCGCCAAGAGCGACCTGGGCAACCTGCTGGACCTGTTCAGCCGGGATAACACCATCCTCGTGCCCGACCCCGTCTACCCGGTCTACGTGGACGATAATGTGATGGCTGGCCGTAAGATCCTGTACCTGCCCGCCACCGCCGGGAACAACTTCCTGCCCATGCCGGACGAAGCCCCCCACGCTGACATCGTCTACATCTGCAGCCCCAACAACCCTACCGGTGCCACCTACTCGGTGGAGCAGCTGAAAGCCTGGGTGGACTGGGCCAAGCAGAACGATGCCGTCATCCTGTTTGACGCCGCCTACGAGTGCTTCGTCACCGAGCCGGGCCTGGCCCGCAGCATCTACCAGGTCGAGGGCGCCAAGGAGGTGGCCATCGAGGTCTGCAGCTTCTCCAAGATCGCAGGCTTCACCGGCACCCGCTGCGGCTATACCGTGGTGCCCACTGCCTTGGCCGGCGGTAAGCTGAATAAGATGTGGCTGCGCCGCCAGACTACGAAATTCAACGGTGTTGCGTATGTTGTTCAGCGCGGTGCTGCCGCCGTCTTTACCGAGGAAGGCATGCGCGAGATCCAGCAGAACCTGGACTACTACCGCGCCAACGCTGCCGTCATCGCCGCCGCCCTGGACGAGGCCGGTGTATGGTACTGCGGCGGTAAGAACAGCCCCTACATCTGGCTGCGCTGCCCCAACAATATGGGCAGCTGGGAGTTCTTCGACTGGCTGCTGGAAACGGCCAACGTGGTCGGCACCCCCGGCGAGGGCTTTGGCCCCTGCGGCAAAGGGTATTTCCGCCTGACGGCTTTCGGTGACGCAGCCCGCACCAAAGAGGCTGCTGCCCGCATCAAGGCCGCACTGGCTGCACTTTAATTCATCGGAGGAACGTACAATGAAACCGAATGAAGAAATTATGGAATTCCTGAAGGAAAACCCCACTTTCTACCTGGCCACCGTGGATGGTTACCTGCCCCGCGTGCGCCCCATCGGCTTTGCCATGTGGTATAAGGACCACCTGTGCATTGCCCTGGGCAAGCACAAGGCCGCCTACAAGCAGCTGCTGGACAACACCAACCTGGAGATCTGCGCGGCCAACGACCGCGGCGAGTGGCTGCGCGTGCAGGGCACTGCCAACTTTGACAACACCCCCGAAGCCCAGGCCGCCGCTTTCCAGGTCATGCCCCAGCTGGCCGACCTGTACAACGAGGAGACCGGCCACAAGCTGGGCATCGTCTACCTCGACCACCTCTCCGCCAGACTCTTCTCCATGTCCGGCGTGGTGAAGGATATTATGAACTACTAAGCAAACCGCAATAAACAAAGCGCCCCCGCAGACCAACCAAATCTGCGGGGGTGTTTTTGTGCAATTTTTTGACTTTTACGCATGCGACGGGTGCAGGATGGTGCGCCAGTCGAGGTCGCCGTGCTCCAGGCCGTGGATGAGGACCTCGGCGGTGGCGATGTTGGTGGCCACGGGGATGTTGTGCACATCGCAGATGCGCAGCAGGTTCATCTCGTTGGGTTCACTGGGCTTGGCAGCGATGGGGTCGCGGAAGAACAGCAGCATGTCCACTTCCTCGCAGGCGATACGAGCCATGACCTGCTGGCCGCCGCCATGGCCGCCGGGCAGGAACTTCTGCACGGGCAGGCCGACGTTTTCCTCCACCAGGCGGCCGGTCGTGCCGGTGGCAATCAGGTGATGCTGTGCCAATATGTGGCGATAAGCCGTGCAGAACTGCACCATCAGCTCCTTTTTGGAGTCATGTGCAACCAGAGCGATCGTCATGAGTGATCCACCATCCTTTTGCGGTAATTCGTACAAATATGTACCTTAGAAAGTAAGCGGGACCCTTTGCCCGCATAAGCGTTTTGCCAAAGCCTGCCCGGCCACAACAGCGGCATCGTGCGCAGGGGGCACAGTACCGGCGGCACCGGCCTGCTGTAAAGCGACACTTTCGGGGATGACTGCGATCAGTTGCGCACCCACGGTGTCGATACATTCATCCAGATCTTCCACGCTGGCGCGCTTGCCGAAACTGTCCCGCGTGACGCGGTTCATCACCAGGCGCACGGCGCTTTGGGGACGCCCCCCCGCCAGCAGTCGGTCGGCCACAATTTTGCCGTCCCGCAGGGCCACGGGGTCGGGGGTCAGCACCAGCAGGGCACGGTCTGCCACTGTGGCGGCCGCTGTAAACGGTGCACCCATCCCGGCGGCGGTGTCCAGCAGGATAAAATCAAAGTACGGCCGCACGGCCTGCAGCAGCCGTCCCAACGGCACCGCCGCGACCTCGCCGCCCTCATACGGGGCGCTGATGACCGAAAGCCCGGCGTACAACGGGCTGGGCACGATGGCCTTGGCCGGTTCACACCGGCCGCAAAGGACATCCTCGATGTCGTACACCGTGCGCCCATAGACGCCTGCAATAATGTCGACGCTGCGCAGACCGGAATCCAGCTCCACCAGCAGGACCTTGCGGCCCAGCCGGGCCAGGCCCGCACCCAGCAGCACCGAAACGGTGCTTTTGCCGGTGCCGCCTTTACCGGAACAGATCATAACACATTGTGCGCTCATGGAAGCTCCCTCTGCCGCACAATACCGCGACACTATTCTGTCTACATTATAGCATACTGTCTGCGCTTCGGCAACAGATTTTTTGGTAAAAAATCACAAAATATTTTTGCGCAATATCACAAGAAAATTGTAAAAGCGGTTGCGCAAAGCGGAAACGAAGCCTGCGAAAGTCATACAATCATGCACACTTTATTCAAACCACGCGTCCAGCACGGCGCGCATGACAGGCGCGGCGTTGGCGCCGCCGCCGCCATACTCCAGCACCACAGCCATGGCGATCTGCGGGTCGTCTGCCGGGGCGTAGCCGATCAACACCGAGTTGACGTAGTGGCTCCCGCCGGGCAGGGTGTCGGCCAGCTGGGGGCTTCCGGTCTTGGCCGCAACGGTAACAGGGGCCTCCCGCAGGGCGCGGGCGGTCTGGGCCATCCGCTTCATGCCATCCCGGATGGGGCCGAACACAGCTTCGCCGCCGGGGATCTCGGTAAAAGCCGGCTCGTACTGCCACACGGCTGCGCCGGTGGCAGGCTGCACGGCGCGGTCGGCAAAATGCAGGGTTGGCTTGCGGCCGTAGTTGGCCAGCGTGGCCGCGTATTGGGCCAGCTGCAGCGGCGTGACGGCGGTGTTGCCCTGCCCGATGGCCGCCATCAGGGTCAGGCCGTCCTGGTAGTTGGTGTCGGTGGACCAGGTCAGCCGCCCCTGCGCCGCCGTAATTTCCACGCCGGTGTCGTTGGCAAGGCCCAGCTGCCGGGCCATGGCGCTGAAAGTATCCACGCCCAGCCGCCGCCCGGTATCGTAAAAGAAAATGTTGCAGCTGTACTCCAGCGCGGCGCGCAGGTCCACCGGCCCGCGGTGGCCGTACTGCAAACAGCCGGGGTGGTAGTTGCTGTAATAAAAGTACTTACCTGTGCAGTTTACGGTAGCGGCAGGGTCGATGCCCGCTGTCAAAGCTGCGGCCGCCACAGCGGGCTTGAAAGCTGAACCCGGCGCATACAGCCCCTGACAGACCCGGTCCAGCAGGGGAGCGGCGCTGTCCGCCGAAAGCGCGGCATAGTCGCTGCGATAGCGGCTCAGGTCAAAATCCGGCAGGCTGGCTGCGGCCAAAATGCCGCCGGTGCGCACATCCACCACTACGGCGGCCCCGGCCCTGACCTCTCGTCCGGCTCCGATGCCCTTGGTGGTGCGCAGGGTGTCCATCTGGTTTTGCAGGGCTGTCTGCAGGGTCTTTTGCAGGTCGGCGTCCAGCGTCAGCACCAGCGTACAGCCGGGCACAGGGGTGGATGTCTGCATGGTTTCCCGCGTTACACCGTCCAAACCGACGTTGATCTGCAGCTGGCCGTCCCGCCCGCGCAGCAGGGTGTCGTAGGCGGCTTCCAAACCGTTTTGGCCTATTGTCGCGTCCATCGCCAGCCCCTGGGCCCTGGCAGCGGGCCACTGTTCGGCGGTGACCGGCCCCGTAAAACCCAGCGTGTGGGGCAAAATTGTGCCATCCGGCCAGCGGCGTACGCCCCGCGCGGCCAGCCGCACCGCGCCGCTTTGCACCAGCCCGGCGCGGTAGTAAGCGGCGGCCCCGATGCTGTCCAACCCCTGGGTCACCGGCAGCTCCCCGGCCGAAACGGCAGAACAAAAGGCGGCAAGCTGTGTTTCCACATCCTTGCCGCCTGTCAGCGCCGCTATTGTGTTTACCGTCTCCCGCAGGTTCGTGCCCGGCGGGGCGGGAACCCGCAGGTATACGTCGTAGACTGTCTCATCCTGGGCCAGCACCGTGCCGCTGCGGTCGGTGATGGCACCCCGCGCCGCATGCTGGGGCAGGGTGTAGCTGGCCGAACTGGCCTCGGCCTTTTTCTGGGCGTAGTGGTCGGCCATGGCAAACTGCAGCCAGGCCAGCCGCGCCAGAAACAGCGCAAACACGGCGCAACACAGCACCAGCAGCACCATCACTCGCCGCCGCGCCTTGCGCCGCTGGGTGCTTTGCGGCTTATCCATGGGTGAGACCTCCTTTGCTTCTATGCCGAGCGCACACGCAAACGGCCCCCTCTGGGGGGGCTCCGCCGTAGGCGATGGGGGAGAGAGCTTACCGATTGCCCGAAACTTTGGGCATAGATATGGCTCTCTCCCTCCGTCGCGGCTTACGCCGCGCCACCTCCCTCCCAGAGGGAGGCTTTTGATGTGTCTACATCCAGTATAGGCAATCCCTGCCGAAATAGCAACATTTCCGCGGCAAAAAAGATGTTACATTTTTATAAAAAACACCTGGCTCCCCAAATCTGCCGTGTCCGTCAGCGGGGCTTCGGCGCTCAATCCGTCGGCGGCGGGGGCAGGTATCCCCGCCAGCGTGCCCAGCCACAGGCCGTCGGCGGTGGTCACGACCGTGCCTGCGGCCAACGTGGTGGGCAGGGGCAGCCCGGTCAGCCGCCAGTTCTTTTGCAGCAGCCCGGCCTGCTCCCCGGCAAAGCCGGCGGCAGCAGGGGAGAGATACCCCGCAAAGGTCAGCGTGCAGCGGTCGGCCCCGGCTTCGGTGATGCGCCCGGCGAACCGTCCCTGCTCATCGCATACGGCAGCCCCTACGGGGTACACGCCTGCCAGTTCTGCGTGGTCGTGCCAGCGGAACACCACCCGCGCGGCCTGCCAACGCCCCGCCGGGCGTTCGATGCCTGCCCACTGCCGCAAGGCATCATTCTCGGCCAAGGCAATCTGCGCCCCGGCCAGATGCTTGTGCAAAGCGGTATTCTTTGCCTGCAAACTCGCCAGCCGGGCCTCGTACCGGGGCACAAAGCGGGCCGCCAGCGCGGCATCCACCCGCTGCACCCCGGCGGGCAAAAGCACTGCCAGCCGGGGCAGCGCAGCAATAAGCAGCACAAGCCCCGCCGCCAGCACAAAAAGCGGCCAACGCCGCCTGCGGGGCTGCTCCGCAAAGATCAATCCGCTGTCCCGTGCCATCCGCACCACCTCCACCCCAGAATATGCCTTGCGGTTGCCCCGCATACTCTGCTATAATGTAAGGGCAACACCGCACAATTCCCGCCTGACGGCTTAAGCACCGCTCCGGCGGCTGCGGCACGGCATCTGCGTTGCCAAAATGCTCGATAAGACATCCAGTATTATCTGCGCTTTTGGCTTAGCAGCTGCCGTACCTCGCTCGCCGTATCGGTACTTAGAATTATGCGGTATTGCCTAAGGGATCAAACCAGGAGGAAACAAACCATGAGATACAAGCTGTTGCTTTTAGATATTGACGGCACGCTGCGCCCTGGCAGCTGCGAGCAGATCCCCAAGGAGAACGCCGCCGCCGTGCGCGCCGTGCAGAAAGCGGGCGTCAAAATCGCCATCGCCACCGGCCGCGGCCGCACCGGCGTGGGCAAGGGCCTGCTGCGGGACCTCAAGCCCGATTACTGGGTCTGTGCGGGCGGTGCCCAGTTGGTGGACGCCAAAGGCAATGACCTGGCCCTCCACCGCCTGACTGCTGAAGAAATGTACGCTCTCGTGGACTTTTTCGAGGATTACGAGCTGCCCCTGCGGTTCACCTTCCACGACGCCAACTACGCCTACATCGATTTTGCCGAGTTCGACCGCCGGGAAAAGGCCAAGAACCTGTACAACAACATCGTGGACGGCGAGGACCAGGATCACCATCTGGTGGAGATGCCCTTCGGCTGCTTCGGCTTCCTGCCCCAGGAACAAGCCGCGCAGTTCCAGGAAAAGTACGGCTATCTCGGCCTGCAGTTTCTCTACTCCTACCCCGGCAGCGATGGCTGCGATATTATGCAAAAGGGCGTCAATAAAGGCGCCGGCCTGTGCGAACTGGCCGGACTGGCAGGTCTGACGCCGGAGGAGTGTGTGGCCATCGGAGACGGCGACAACGATACCGCCATGCTGGCTGCCGCAGGCATGGGCATCGCCATGGCCAACGGCAGCGCCAACGCCAAAGCCGCCGCCGACCGCACCGGCCCCGACGCCGAACCCCACGGCGTGGCTGACCTCTGCCGGGAACTTTGGCCGGAGGCATTCTAACATGGCCGGGACCAAAGCCGCCTACACCCATGTGGGCCCTGGCCTGCCGCCGCTGTATGGGGCGCGGGCCAAAGCACTGATTTTGGGAAGCTTTCCCAGCCCCAAAAGCCGGGAGCAGGGCTTTTTCTACGGCCACCCGCAAAACCGCTTTTGGCCGCTGATGGCCAGCCTGACCGGCGAGCCGGTGCCCGATTGGCAGGACATCGAGGCGAAAAAGGCTGTCATCCTGAAGCACGGCCTGGCGGTGTGGGATACCATCGGTGCCTGCGACATCCGCGGCGCGTCCGATGCCTCCATCCGCAATGTGGAACCGAACGACGTCGCCGCCCTCATCCGCAAACTGGGGGTGCAGGCGGTGTTCTGCAACGGCGCGGCTTCGGGGCGTGTCTATGCAAAATATGCCCAGGCAAGCACGGGTATGCCCGCCGTGGTGCTGCCCAGCACCAGCCCCGCCAACGCGGCGTGGTCGATGGACCGTCTGCGCACCGCCTGGGGCCGGGAACTGCTGCCTTTTTTGCAGGAAAACGGTTGCGAACGTACCGATTTTGTTCTATAATAAGGACATATCGCTACAATTTTAACGTAAGCAGCGCAAAGGAGAACTTTGCAGATGAATAAATGGGAAGAAAAACGCACCCGCCCGGTGCTGCCAATCTATCTGGCGGCGCTGGTGTGGCCGGTGGGCGCACTGCTGCTGCCGGCTTACCGTCTGTCCAACCTGCTCATCATCGCAGGGCTTAGTCTGGCGGCCTACGGGCTGGGCACCAAATTCTGCCCCACCCGCGTCATCCGTAAGCAGGTGCCCTACGCCACGGGCAGTGAGGATGTGGACACCATGCTGACAGAAATTACGGCAAAGCTGGATGAACTGCATGAACTGAACGATGAAATCCCGGATGCCCAACTTTCCTATGAAATGGATAGAATGGAGAAGGCCGGGCGCAGTATTGTGAGAGTGGTCGAACGGCAGCCGGAAAAGGCAAAGCAGGTAGACCGTTTTGCCCGCTATTATCTGCCGGAAGCTGTAAAGATTTTGGCTGCATATGCGCGTATTGAAAAAGATTTCGCCGATGTCGGAATGGATATGGGAGAGCGGACGACCTATGAAACGGTAGTCCAGGCAGGCTTTAAAGGCGAAAACTCCCAGCAAATTTTGAATGAAGTGAGAAGAAATACGACTACGATTGCCAAAGCCTTTGAAAACCAGCTGGACGCCCTGTACAGTGCCGAGGCGATGGACATTTCCACCGATATTGAGGTGCTGGACGGCATCCTGAAGAGCCAGAACCTGACCTGAGCCGCAACCTGATTGGATCATATTCATATATTTTGAAATGGAAAGGAAGACCTCCCATGGCTGAACTGAACAATGAACTGGACCTGACCGCCCCTGCTGCCCCCACCCTGACACTGGACCCTATCGCGGACGAAGCCGCCGAGGCTGCCAAGCTGGAAGCCCCCAAGGCCGAGCCTGTCAAGGTCGAGGATACCCCGCTTAGCCCCGAAGAGCAGAAGATGGTCAATGACTTTGCCGAGAAGATCGACATCACCAACTCCCAGATGGTGCTGCAGTACGGCGCCGCCAGCCAGAAGAAGCTGAGCGACTTCTCCGAGACCGCCCTCTCCCGCGTCAAGACCAAGGACATGGGCGAGACCGGCGAACTCATCACCAGCCTGATCTCTGAGCTGCAGGGCTTTGACGCCACCGCCGAGCAGCCCAAGGGCTTTCTGGGTCTGTTCAAAAAGGCAAGCAATAACCTGGAACAGCTCAAGACCCGCTACGAAAGTGCTGACAAGAACGTGGAGCGCATCAAGGCCCAGCTGGAGGACCACCAGGTCACCCTGATGAAGGACATCACCATGCTGGACAAGATGTATGAGCTGAACCTTGTCTACTTTAAAGAACTGACGATGTACATCCTGGCCGGCAAAAAGAAGCTGGAGCAGGTGCGCAATACCGACCTGAAGGCTGCGCAGGAAAAAGCCCAGCGCACCCAGCTGCCCGAGGATGCTCAGGCTGCCCGCGACCTGGCCGACCTGTGTGACCGCTTTGAGAAGAAGCTGTACGATCTGGAGCTGACCCGCAACGTCTCCATCCAGATGGGCCCGCAGATCCGCCTGATCCAAAGCAATGACACGATGATGGCCGAGAAGATCCAGACCACCATCGTCAACACCATCCCCTTGTGGAAAAACCAGATGGTCCTGGCCCTGGGCATCGCCCACAGCCAGCAGGCCATGCAGGCCGAGCGCGCCGTCACCGACGCCACCAACGAGCTGCTGCGCAAGAACGCCGCTACCCTCAAGCAGGGCACCATCGATATTGCCAAGGAGTCCGAGCGCGGCATCGTGGACATCGAGACCCTGCGGCAGACCAACAAGCAGCTCATCGAGACGCTGGACGAGCTGAACAAGATCCGCGCCGAGGGCAAGGTCAAGCGCGCCAACGCCGAGCAGGAGCTGGGCCGCATCGAAGGCGAGCTCCGCAGCAAACTGCTGGAGATCAACGCGTAAAAGGATCCCACTCGAAAGGCCCCCTCTCAGGGGGAGCCCCTAACGAACGGCATTTTATAACAAGGATAAAACTATGCAACTGGAACAACAGGAGAGCTTCGAAATCAAAGGTCCCCAGCTGGAGGTCTTTGGCGAGGCGGAGACCAGGCTGCCCGCTGCGGCCAAAAAGCGCCCCGCCGCCCTGGCCGTGCTGGCCGTGGCGATCGTGGCGTCGGTGCTGGGCATCGGCGGCGCACAGTTAAAAGGCCAGTGGCGCGAGACCGGCGAGATCTACACCAGTCAGATCGATGACTACGGCAACGGCATCCAGCAGGATTTTTCGAATCAGGCCGATGCCGCCGCCAGCCTCATCCGCATTGCATCTGCCGTAGTGGGTACCGACGATGCGGACCTGCAGGCCGCCCAGACTGCGCTGGATAACTGGAACGAAGCCGCCGACCGCAAAGATGCCAACGAGCAGTACACGCTGAACCGGCAGTTGTACACCGCCGTCGACACCCTGTACACGGCCGCCGCCGACGAAGCGGACAGCAAGGCCAAAGGGCAGTTGACCGATTTGTATGACAGCTTTGTTTCCAGCCAGATGATCCTGGACCGCGAGACCGCTGCCTATAATGAAGAAGCCGACAGCTACCTGAAGCTGGCCTCCGGCTTCCCCGGCGGGGTGCAGGCTGCGCTGTGGGGCGTAAAGGACATTCCGACCTTTGAACCGTGACACGATAAGGAAAATGAAAATGAACGTATCTGCAAATAAACTGGCGCGCCGCCTGGCGGCAGTGCTGGTCAGCTTGTTTGCGGTGGTGGTCCTGGCGCTGCCGGCTGCGGCAGCACCCCAGGTGGATAGAACCACCCCCGTAAACGACTATGCCGGCATCCTTTCCCGGGATACCATTGCCTATGTTACGGAGATCTCGTCCGCCCTGCAAAGCACCTGCGGCGCAGAGATCGGCGTCTATACGACTGAGTACATCGGCAACTCCACCATGGAAGGCTACGCCTACAGCGTGCTGAACGAATGGGGCCTGGGCTCCAGTGATAGGGACAACGGTGTGCTGCTCCTGCTGGCCCCCGGCGAGGATGACTACTACATCACCCGCGGTACCGGCCTGGAATCGGCCCTGTCCATCAGCACCTTGGGCACAATCCTGGACGACAAGATGGAACCCAACTGGGTCAGCGGCGATTACGATGCCGGCGTGTGCGCTACCGTGGCCGCGATTGCGGATAAGCTGTGCGGCATCTATGGTGTGACCCTGGATACCTCGTCCGTAGCCAACAATACATCCGGCAGAAACGGGGAAAGCAACATCATGGGCTCTATCATGGTTATCATTGCGGTCATCCTGATCATCTGGGTCATCTCCACGCTGACCCGACCGCCCCGTCCGCCCCGCGGCGGAGGGCCCCGTGGTGGGGGCGTTGGCCGTGATATGTTCTGGTACAGCATGGGCCGTGCTTCCCGTCGGCCGCGGCGTCCGCCGCCCCCGCCGCCCCCGCCGCCTGGCGGCCCTGGTTTTGGCGGTGGTCCCCGCCCCGGCGGTTATCGCCCCGGCGGCTATCGCACCGGCGGTGGCATGGGCGGCTTTGGCGGCGCAGGCCGTTCGGGCGGCTCTCGTCCATCGCGCCCCTCTGGCGGTTCCCGCCCATCCGGCGGCTACCACACCGGCGGCGGTTCCAGCCGTGGCGGCGGTGTAGGCCGTCACCATTAAGCAGTTTTACAGTGCCTCGGCTTCGCGCCGGGGCATTTTTAGAAAAGGAGGCAACATCCCTATGCCTAAATTTGCTGTTGTCACTGGTGCCAGCTCCGGCATCGGGGCCGAGTTCGCGCGTCAGCTTTCTGCCCGCGGTTATAACCTGATGCTGGTGGCTCGCCGGGCCGACCGTTTGCAGGCGCTTTCCAACAGCTTGACCACCGAGTGTGAAATTTTCACCGCCGACCTGGCCCGCAAAAGCGAGTGCCTGCGTCTGGCGGATGCTTTGGCCGACCGCCACATCGATCTGTTCATCAACAATGCCGGTTTTGGTGATTGCGGGCCGTTTCTGCAGACCGATTTGGAAAAAGAACTGCAGATGATCGAGACCAACGTCCGGGCGCTGCACATCCTGACCAAGCGCATCGTCCAGCAGATGGAAGAGCAGGGGGGCGGCGCGCTGCTCAACGTCGGCTCCTGCGCGGGGCTGATGCCTGCCGGGCCGTACATGGCTGCCTACTACGCCACCAAGGCCTATGTTGTCAGCCTGACCAGCGCCGTGGCCGAGGAACTTCGGGAGATGCACAGCCCGGTCTATGTAGGCTGCCTCTGCCCCGGGCCGGTGAACACGGAGTTCAACGCCGTGGCCAACGTGCAGTTTGCCTTAAAGGGCATCACGCCGGAATTCTGCGTGCGATGCGCACTGCACGGCATCCACCGCCGCAAGACCATCATCGTGCCCGGCCCGCTGGTGGCCGCTGGCATGACCCTGGGCCGCTATCTGCCGCGTTCCGCCTATATCAAGATCGCGGCCCATCAGCAGCAGAAAAAGTTGTATCGGTAACAAAAAGGCTCCCCTTGAGGGAAGCCTTTTTTGTTGCATCCCAAGGCCACACAAAAAACTTTCCTCTTCCTACTGTTTTTCTTACAGGGGTTGTGCTATAATCAATACTGCATAGCTATCTGTAAACAAAGGAGGGCACGCCTATGCCAGCGCCGCAGGAACCGCGCAGCCCGCGCCCCGAAACTGAATATACCTGGCAGGGGGATTGGGCACGCCCCACTCCGCCGCCTGAGCAGCCTCCCCGCCCGGCCCCGACCGACCGCCAGCGGAGGCAAGCTGCTCGCCGCCGCCGGGAAATGCGCCGTCGCCGCCGCCGTGTCGCCTTTTTGGGCACGGCAGCGGGTATCCTGGTGCTGTCCGGCATCATCACGCTGATCCTGCCCAAAAGTGTGAAAGGCGAGACCGAACCCGAAGCCCCGGCAGTAACGGGCACCACCCAGCTGGTGGCCCCGCTGCCCTACACGGGCACCAACAGCAGCGATACCAGCGGCACCGTGCAGACTCTCAACTGGGGCACAGTCGGCCCGCAGCAGCAAAGCGCCGATACCGGTTACACCTACACCGCCACACCGCAAAAATCTGTGCAGTTGGGCGAGTTTGGCCGCGTGAGCACCAGCTGGTTTGCCGATGCCGCTTTCCTGGGTGACTCCCTCACCGCAGGCTTCTGCGCCAACGAGTACAACATCGATGTGGGCGGTGCGCTCATCTGCGGCTACCGCAGCATCAGCCCCAACACCATCGTCAACCGCACCACTGTCACCAGCCCTGACCGCGGCGAGGAAGTAGCCCTCGACGTGCTGGCCGCCAACCAGCCCGCCAAGCTCTACATCCTGCTGGGCACCAACGCCCTGGTGCAGACCGGCAACGAGGACAGCTTCATCAATTACTACGGCCGCATGCTGGACGAGCTGCGCGCCGCGCTGCCCAACACCACCTTTTATGTGCAATCCATTCTGTGCGCCACGCAGGAGACCGTCGAGGACGATGCCCCCGGCCTTTCGCCGGACCACATCGGCCCCATCAACCAGCAGATCAAGGCCCTGTGCGAGGAGCGCGGCTTGTACTACCTGGACCTGAACGCAGAGTTCAGCGACGAAAACGGCTACCTGCTCACCGATTACGCACAGCCGGACGGTATCCATCTGACGGTTTCGGGCTACAACAAGTGGGTCAGCTACCTGTGTACCCACACGCCTTACAGCAAAAACAATCCCTATCAGCCCGGCAGCACCTACTACCTCAGCGAGGAGATGCAGAGCCAGCTGGCCGACCTGCCGTAAAAGGTAATGCCGCACAATTCTGGCCTGACGGCCTAAGCACCGTTCCGGCGGCTGCGGCATGCCATATCGGCACTTAGAATTGTGCGGTATTGCCTAAAAGGAAAGTATTGCAGAAGGAGCATCGTATGCAGAATCAGGATGAGGGGCCGCGCTACACAGACCCCGGCCACCCCTACAGCGGCAGTGACGGCCGCTACCAAAACCAATATTCCACCCGGTCCCGCCGCCCGGCAGACAAGCCGTTCCAGTTCCCCTGGTGGGCCATCGTCATCCCGTTTTGCATCGGGATGTGGCCTGTCGGAATCGCCTTTATCATCATGAATAAGCTGATGAAAGAGGGCAAGATGGCCGACTTGGAGGAGCGTGCCCGACAGCGGACATCCCAGTTTACCCATACCTCCCGCACCACGACCGGATCGGACGGCCGGACCGTTTACGAGGCCCAGTTCCGCCGCGTGGACGAGAGCGGAACGCCCACCAGCCGGAACGCGGACGCAAACACCCCCATTTATGGCCGCAGCGTCCCGCCGCAATCGACTGTGGAGGCCGCCGAAAAGCAGGGCAAAAAGACCGGTGCCGCTACGGCGCTGACTGTGGCGGGCGTTGCGCTGCTGATCTGCGCGCTGATCGCCCTGCCGGATGGCATCTTCTGGCTGCCTGATGCGCTGGCCGAGGGCGGCTACTACTGGCGCTGGCTCATCGAGGACAGCATGCCGATGCTGATTGCGGCGGCGGGCGGCATCGGCTGCCTGTTCGGCGCCCACAAGCTGCGCACCGGCAACCGCCTGCGCAAAAAGATCGCCAATATCGTCGGTGATTCGCAGTATATGTACATCGAGGACATTGCCGCTGCCATCCCCTGCGGCTATGACAAGTGCCGCAAGCACCTGGAAAACTGCATCGATGCCGGTGTCTTTGGCCCGGACGCCTACCTGGATATGAAGCGCCGCTGCCTGGTGGTCAAGGGCAAAGCCCCCGAAACGACTGCCCCCAAGGCCCCCGCCAAAACGCAGGAGACCCAGGCCCAAACGGCCAAAGAGGCCGCGCAGACCAAGGACCGGTACCAGAAGATCCTGGACGAACTGCGCCGCGTCAACGATGCCATCCCCGACGAGGAGATGAGCGACAAGATCAGCCGTCTGGAGGCTGTCTCGGCCAAAATTTTTGAGCAGGCCAAAACCGACCCCGACAAGCTGCCCCGCATGCGCAAGTTCATGGACTACTACCTGCCCACCTCGCTGAAGCTGCTGCAAACCTACGCTGAGCTGGATTCCCAGGGCGTCGAGGGCGAGAACATCACCGAGTCCAAACACCGCATTGAGCAGACGATGGACACGCTGGTGCATGCCTTTGAGACCCAGCTGGACCAGCTGTTTGCCGCCGATGCCATGGACATCAGCGCCGACATCGACGTGATGCAGAACATGCTGCGCGCAGACGGCCTGACCGGGGATACCCCCTTTAAACAGTAACGGCAGCCCTGCGCCCGCCGCCCTATGGGCGCAAAGCGGCGCGGCCCGCCCCCAAAAATCAAAACTTTACTAGGAGCCATTTTCCAATGCAAGGTAAAACCACCGCCCAGCTGCGCGGCAGCTGGCACAACTTTTCCAAGTACCGGCCGCTGATCCGCGAGCTGGTCACCCGCGACCTCAAGGTAAAATACCGCCGCAGCTTCCTCGGCTATGTGTGGAGCATCCTGAACCCCCTGCTGATGATGCTGCTGCAAACGCTGGTATTTTCCTATATGTTCCGCTTCCAAATCGAGAACTTCCCGCTCTACCTCATCTGCGGCAACACGCTGTTCAACTTCTTTAACGAGAGCACCAATATGGGCATGGGCAGCGTGCTGGGCAACTCGTCCCTTATCAAGAAGGTGTACGTGCCCAAGTTTATTTTCCCCATCAGCCGTGTGGTGTCCAGCTTTGTTAACCTGCTGTTCAGCCTGGCGGCCATCATTCTGGTCATGCTCATCACCCGCTCGCCCTTCCACCTGACCATTCTGCTGGTATGGGCGCCGCTGGTGCTGCTGTTTCTGTTCACCTGCGGCATGGCGCTGCTGCTGTCGGCGCTGGCGGTCTACTTCCGCGACCTGCAATACCTGTACGGCATCGTTACCATGGCCTGGATGTACGCCACACCGTTGTTTTACCCCATCTCGGCTTTACCGCCTTTTATGGTAGCGATCGTTAAGCTGAATCCGCTGTACCACTATATCAACTGCATGCGGTGCCTGGTCATGTACGGCACGGTGCCCGGCCCCAACACCTGGTTTGCCTGCATCGTCTGTGCTGTGGGCATGATGGTGGTGGGCCTGGCGGCTTTCCGCAAACTGCAGCGTAACTTTATTCTGTATCTGTAAGGAGTTCCCCCTATGCCCATCATTCAGGTGGATAACGTCTCGATGCGGTTCAACCTGGCGCAGGAAAAGACCGAGACGCTGAAAGAATACACCGTAAAACTGCTGAAACATCAGCTTTTCTTTAACGAGTTCTACGCTTTGCAGGACGTGTCCTTCTCCATCGAGCCCGGCGAATCTGTTGCGCTCATCGGCCGCAACGGCAGCGGCAAAAGCACGATGCTCAAACTTATCGCCGGTGTGATGTATCCGTCCAAAGGTTCGGTGCGGGTCAATGGTGAGATCGCCCCGCTGATCGAGCTGGGCGCCGGGTTCGATATGGAGCTGACCGCCCGTGAGAACGTTTACCTCAACGGCGCCGTCCTGGGGCATGACCGTGCCTATATGGATGAGCACTTCAAGAACATCATCGACTTTGCCGAACTGTGGGATTTTGTCGATGTGCCGGTGAAAAACTACTCTTCCGGCATGATTGCCCGCTTGGGCTTCTCCATCGCTACCGAGGTGCGGGCCGACATTCTGGCCTGCGACGAAATTTTGTCGGTGGGCGACTTTATGTTCCAGCAGAAATGCCACGACCGCATGGAACAGATGCTTTCCGGCGGTACGACGCTGCTTTTCGTCAGCCACGACATCAACCAGGTCAAGCAGCTCTGCAAGCGCGCTATCTGGATCGATCATGGCCACCTGCGTGGGGACGGCCCCTCGGCTGAAGTGTGCGATGCTTACGTGGCCGCCATGCAGCGCGGGGAATGAAAGGAACGCTATGCTGAATAAAAAGCAGAATATTCTGCGCGAAGCTTTGACAGTGGTGCTGCTGCTGGCAAGCGTTGCGCTGGCGGAATACTGGTTTTTCCAGCTCTGGCGGCTGGATTGGAAGGTGCCCATGCTCTACGGCGGTGACGGCATCTACTGGGTGGGCCAGATCCAGCGCAGCTTTGGCGAGCTGACCGGCTCCCTGGGGTGGCCGTTCTACCAGGCCCCCAGCCCCTACGAGCCGAATTATGACCTTGTCTACGACATTTTTGTGGCCTTTGTGGGCCTGTTTACTAAGGATACCGGCACGGTGTTCAACCTGTACATCCTGGTCATCCCCTTTGCCAATGCGCTGGCCGGGTACACGGTATTCCGCATGGTGGGCATGCGCCGGTGGCTGTCCTACGGCTTCGGCATGACCTTCGGCCTGTGTGCCTATGTGCAGCAGCGCCTGGGCGGCCACATGATGCTGGCCGCCGTGGAGTTTGTGCCGTTCTCGGTCCTGCTCTGCCTCTGGTGCGCAGAGGACCCCAATTTTAACAAGCCCGGCAAAGGCTTCTTCAAAAATAAGCGCAACTGGCTGGCTCTGGCTATGGCCTGGGGCATCGCCAACAACGGTGCGGCCTACTACCCGTACTTTACCTGCTTTTTCCTCTGCGTTACGGCCCTCTGCCTGATGCTGCGCGACCACGCCTGGAAGCCCGCCGTGCCCTGCCTGGTCACCATCGGCGAGATCGTAGCCTGGATGGTGCCGGATTTCTTCCCCATGGTGCTGGGCAAGCTGGTGGGGGTTGGCAGCACCATCACCAACGGCGTCTACCGCAGCCCGGTGGGTGCGGACATCTACAGCCTGCGCATCAGCAGTTTGCTGCTTTCGCCCAACGGCTTTGGCATCGGCAAGCTGACGCGGTGGATCCAGCGCTACTTCCAGATCCTCTCCACCGACGAAGGCCCTATGTACAACGAGAACAGCTACGGCTATCTCGGCATCATGGGCATCATCGGATTTTTGTTTCTGATCCTGATGCTGCTGCGTAACTGGGATTGGAAGGCCGGCCGCACCGAGCGCCCCGAACTGGGCGACCGTGTCTGGCTGCTCAGCCGGCTGAACGTTACGGCGCTGCTGTTGACCACCCTGGCCGGCTTTGGCAGCATCATCGGCATTTTTATCCGCTTCATCCGCGGGTACAACCGCATCAGCCCGTACATTATCTTCTTCGCGCTGCTCACCATGGGCCTTACAGCAGAAAAGCGGCTGACCCAGCGCACCGGCAAATCCAGGGCGGCCTTTGCCGCGGTGCTGGCGGTGCTGCTGGTCTTCGGCTTCTGGGAGCAGCAGGGCCTTTACAATCCTAAGTACGAATCCGTACAGGAGACCTGGCAGCAGGACGAGGACTTTATGGCCGAGGTCGAGTCGGCGGCAGGGGAGGGCGCTATGATCTTCCAGCTGCCCTACATGAAGAACTTCGAGAACGGCCCCCAGAATAAAATGTGGGACTACACGCTGCTGCGTGGCCCGCTGCACAGCAAGACGCTGAAATTCAGCTACGGCGCAGGCTACGGCACCGAGAACGACAACTGGTACAAGGTGACCAGCGAACTGGAGCCGGAGGCTATGGTCGCCGAACTGCGCGCCCAAGGCATGGCGGGCATCTACCTGGACCTGGACGGCTACACCGAGGAAGAACAGCAGCCCACCCTGCAGGCGCTGATCGACGCCGCGGGCTGTGACGAAAGCGATGTCATCATCAGCGAGGGTGGCACCCTGTGCTACATCCCGCTGGGGAAAGGATGACCGATGGAGCGTAACAACCTCAAAAAAATTACCGGGAACCGCTGGTTTTTGCCCGTGGTCTGCGCGGTGTCCTTCGTGTTCGGGTGGTGGTATCTCAGCATCATCACCTGCGCGGCCTTGGGCGGCGATGACGAGATCATCAATCTGCAAAACTACTACTACATCACCCACACTCCCTGGTGGCAGGTGGTGCTGACTCACGCCAAGGAAATTTTGAACCAGCTGGCCCTGCAAAGCCCCCGTTTCCGGCCGTTTTCCTCGCCGCCGGTCCGCTCTCTCAACAGCTGGTTCCTGGGCGATCTGGTGGTGTACCGGCTGTACATCCTGGCCTGGACCTATGCGGACATCACCCTGACGGCCTGGCTGACCGCAAAGGCCACCCACAGTAAAAAGCTGGGCGCGCTGGCGTTCTGCCTGCTGCCCATGATGTTCTCCCTCTGGCAGGACGCCACGGGCAACAGCATGTACTCCTACGGCGCGCTGGCGCAAAGCACGCTGCTGCCGGTACTGCTGGCGGGCCTGTGCATGCTGCGCTGGCAGGATACCCACCATATGCGGTGGGCGGTGCTGTCGGCTTTCTTCATGTACATGGCCTGCGGCACCTTTGAAATCGGCTTTACGTATATCGCCGCGCTGTTCGGCTTCGCATGGCTCTACACCGGCTCCGGCAAGATGCGCCCTGCCCTGCGCCTTTGTCTGGCACCGCTGGCGGGCGAAATCATCAGCTTCGGCTTCAATATGGGCTCGCGGGCGGTCAATGCCATGCGCGATACCGGCGCAACGGACATCGGCGGCATTTCCCCCAACTTTGATCTGCCGCTGGTGCTGCGCACCTGGGTGATGCAGATGTCGGCGGGGTTCCCCCTCAACGCCATGATCTTTGGCAAAATCAAACCCAGCAACGTGCAGCCCTCGGATGTTATCTGCGGCATTGCGCTGGCAATTTGCGTGGTGGCGGCACTGGCTGTGCTGGATCGTCTGCCCACCCGCAAGGAAAACCTGCTGCTGTTTTTGACGGGGCTGGCACTGCTGTCTGCGCCGTCCTTACTGATTGGCCTTTCGCCCAAATACCAGAACGGCATCAATGTGGATTGGTGCCACGGTTACATTCCCCAGACCGTCGAGTCCTTCGGCGTGGGCCTGATGGCTGTCGCCGTGTTTGTGGTGCTGCTGCGCTTTGTGCGCGGCAAAAACTGGTGGCCGAAGCTGCGCCCCGTGTGCAGTATGCTGCTGGCGGCGGGCATGGCCTTCTCGGTGGTATGGCAGCGCTCGGCGGCCCGCTCCTATGAGAAAGGCGGCCGCGCTTATACGGTATTTGCCGAGGGCGTAGAGGCCGGTCTGGCCGATGCTGCCGGCACCGAAACGCCTGTCGTGACCGATTACCCCGTCTGGGGTGGCGACCTGGAGGCGGAAAACGCCTTCTTCCTGCGCTATGCCGATACCGACACCAACGCCCACAGCCTGGCTGTCTGGCGCACCGAAAGCCATGATGAGGCCACCGTCTGCCGTTTAGGCTTTGCCCTAGGCAGCGATAAGCGCACCGATATTTCCTGGCTGGGCACGGCAGCGGATGATAACCTCGACACCGTCACCGGCGTGACCGTCTACCTGCCCAAACAGGCAGACCCGGCGGGCACCCTTGCCTACACCACCCGCGCCGCCGACGGTACCGAGACTGAGCACACCCAGCCCCTGGCAGAACTGGCGCAAACCAAGGCCGAAAACGGCGGCACGCTGGTCACCCTGCCGGAGACCGCCCCCATCGTGGGCGATACGCTGCGGCTGCAAAGCTGAATCAAGGAGTACAAACTTACATGACGCAAACCCGTAAAAAGAGGCTGCTGTGGGCCCTTTGCCTTGCGGCGCTGGCCCTGTTTGCTGCGGCCATGGTGTGGCTGCATTACCAGCAGCTTTGCGCCACCGGCCGGGGCGAGGACCCCTATACCTCCGACCTGGGGCAGCATCTGCACTTTGCCCAAAGCGGGCTGATCTACTCGGCCACCTCGCTGCTTATCGGCCCGGCCTATGCCGCGGGCGGCAAGCTGGGCATTGCGCTGCTGCTGGCCGTGTTTCATCTGGCCGCTGTGGTTGTGTTTGCCTGGGGGTTAAAGGCCGCCCTGCCCGAATGGAGCCTGCCCGCCCGGCTGCTGGCCAGCTTTGTGGTCAACCTGGCCCAGGCGGTCTACATCCCCCGCGGCGGCTACTGGTATCAGGGTACCATTACCGGCACGATTTACCACAACACAACGTACATTATGCTGGCTCCCTTTGCGCTGCTGGCCGTGCTGTGGTTCTACCGCGCCTGGCAGGGGATCGACGGCAGGATCGATCTGCGCACCTGGCTGATTTACACGGCATTTTTAACGGCAGCCACCGCCTTTAAGGCAAACCTGATCTTCGCCTTTGCCCCGGCGCTGCTGGTGCTGCTGATTGCTGATTTCATACGCACCCGCGCAAAAAATATTGGCAATGAGGTGCTGATGGGCTGTAGCGTTTTCCCCGGCGTGGGACTTTGCATCCTCGAGGCCAACGTCCTGTTTACCGAGGAAGGCAGCGGTCTGCGGCTGATCTTCACCACCGAGTTCGACCGCCACGCTTTGCTGTGGGGTGTCTTTAACGAGGCCGCGCTGCTGGGCCTGCTCCGCTCCCTGCCCTTTGTGGCGGCGGTGACGCTGCTGCTGCGCTGGCTGGCTTTTGGCAGCTTCCGTTATAAATTCAGCCTGTTTCTGTTTGCTGTCGCCATGGCCGAAGCCCTGCTGCTGGTGGAGGGCGGCGACCGGCTGTACCACGCCAACCTCTGGTGGGGTCCGTTCATCTGCTTCTGGGTGCTCTGGCTGGAATCGGTGGGCATCTTCCTCAAGCAGGCACTCGCCAAGCCCAAAAGCGCCAGCACCGTACTGTGCGGCATGGCGCTGGGCTGGCACATCATCAGCGGCGTGTGCTATCTGGTGCGGCTGATGCAGGGAGTCTCTTACAACGTGCCGATTATGACTTACCATATCGGCTTTTAAAATTAAACATTTTACAGGCGGTTTGTGCGAGGCAAGCCGCCTGTTTTTCGTTTGCTACTTGTCGTACACAGCCAAATGCGGTATAATAAAATAGAATGTTTTTGTAACTATGCCACGCGGCAGGCTCCACCGCCCCGCGTGTTTGGGAGGCAGTATCATGTCTGAATTTATTCCGCTTTCTGTCCCGAATTTCGGCCCCCGCGAAGCAGAGCTTGCCAGCGAGGCTATCACCTCCGGCTGGGTCTCCACCAGCGGCGGCAAAGTCACCGAGTTTGAGGAAGCGCTGGCCAACTACGTGGGCATGCCCCGCGCCGTGGCCTGCAACGCCGGTTCCAGCGCCCTGCACCTGGCCGCTATGGCTGCCGGCATTACCCGCGGGGATGAAGTCATCGTCCCGACCCTGACCTTCATCGCCGCTGTCAACCCGCTGACCCGCTACGTCGGCGCAGAACCCATCTTCATCGGCTGCGACGACAGCCTTTGCATCGACCCCGACGCTGTTGAGGACTTCTGCGCCAACCACTGCGAACTGCGCGACGGCAAACTGTACAACAAGACCACCGGTGCCCATGTCAAGGCGCTGGAAGCTGTGCATGTCTTCGGCAACATGGCCGATATGCCCCGCCTGATGGCCATCGCCCGCCGCTACGGCCTGATTTTGATCGAGGACGCTACCGAGGCCCTGGGTACCCAGTGCATCGACGGCCCCTTCAAGGGCAAGTTTGCCGGTACCATCGGTGATATCGGCTGCTACAGCTTCAATGGCAACAAGATCATCACCACCGGCGCAGGCGGCGCGGTCGTCTCCAATCATCCCGATTGGGCCGAGCACGCCAAGCACCTTTCCACCCAGGCCAAGGCCGACATGCTGCAATTTTTGCATGACGAGGTGGGCTATAACTACCGCATGACCAACGTACAGGCCTGCCTGGGCTTGGCCCAGCTGGAACGGCTGGAGGGCTTTATCGCCCACAAAAAGGAACTGTACGACCACTATGTCGCCGCCCTGGACGGCGTCAAGGGTCTGCGCATCCTGCCCTTCCGCGAGGAAGAATGCCGCTCCAACTACTGGTTCTTCAGCCTGTACCTGAAGGATTCCGGCCTGGATCGTGACACCGTCATTGAAAAGCTGCAGGCCCAGCATATCCAGACCCGCCCGGTCTGGGCGCTCATCCATGAGCAGGCAGACTACCCCCGCAACGAGGCCTACGCCCTGGACAAGGCCGAGGATTACCGCAAGTACATCGTCAACCTGCCCTGCTCCACCAACCTGAGCATGGAGGACTGCGAGCGCGTCTGCCAGGCCGTGCTGGAACTGTAAAAATAACCGCCCGAAAGGGGGCTGACCCTTGATCAAAGTAGAAGAGTTGTTTATCGAGCCTACCGCCACGGTACTGGAGACCCTGCGCAAGCTGGACGAGACCGGCCAGCGCATCCTGTTCATCGCGCCGGAAGGCCAGCTGAAAGCCGTTATCACCGATGGCGACATCCGCAAATTCTTCCTGCGCGGCGGCACGCCGGACCAGACAGTGGATAACGCCGCCAACTACCATCCCCTCAGCCTGCCGGTGTCGGAGCGCGGTAAAGCCCGCAAAATGCTGCAAAAGCATTGCATCGACGCGCTGCCCATCCTCAACAAGCGCGGCGTCATCACCGACATCGTCTTTGCCCGGGGCGAGGATGTGGACAACCGCAAACGCGCCGACATCCCCGTCGTTATGATGGCAGGCGGTCTTGGCACCCGGTTGTACCCCTACACCAAAATTTTGCCCAAACCGCTGATCCCGGTAGGGGAGCAGCCCATCGCTGAGTTGATTATGGACCGCTTCCGCGATTTTGGCTGCCACGATTTCACCATGATCGTCAACTATAAGCGTGGCATGATCAAAAGCTATTTTGGCGAACTGGAAAAGGATTACACCGTCAATTTCGCCGACGAGGATGTATTTATGGGCACCGGCGGCGGCCTTTGCCTGCTGAAAGGCAAGATGAAGTCACCCTTCTTCTTCACCAACTGCGATACGCTGCTGGATGTGGACTTTGGCGATATTTACGAGTATCACAAGGCCCACGGCAACCTGGTCACGATGGTTTGTGCCTTCAAGCACTACACCGTGCCCTACGGCGTGGTGGAACTGGGCGAGGACGGCGGCATTGCCGCCATGCGCGAGAAGCCGGAGCTGGACTTCTTGACCAACACCGGCGTCTACGTGGTGGAACCCCGCGTGGTGGAGGAGATGCGCGATGGCGAGAAGATCGGCTTCCCCGATGTCATCGAGCGTTACCGCGCCGCTGGCGAGAAGGTGGGCGTGTATCCCATCAGTGAGAGCAGCTGGATGGATATGGGCCAGCTGGAAGAACTGGAAAAAATGAGACGCAAGCTGGAAAGCCAGCAGTAAAGGAGGCACCCTGATGCCCGTAACCATCATTGCCGAGGCCGGTGTCAACCACAACGGCGACCTGGAAATGGCCAAAAAACTGGCCCTGACCGCCAAAGAGTGCGGCGCGGACATTGTAAAGTACCAGACCGCTGTGCCTGAACTGGTCGTGAGCAAATTCGCCGAGAAGGCTGAGTACCAGAAGCAGACCACCGATGCGGCCGAAAGCCAGCTGGAGATGATCCGCAAGCTGCACTTCTCCTTCGAGGGGCATAAGGAGCTGAAAGAATACTGCGATTCCATCGGCATCCAGTACCTTTCTGCGCCGTTTGACATCCCCAGTGTGCAGTTTCTGGGCACTCTGGGCCTGCCGCTTATTAAAGTGCCCTCCGGAGAGATCACCAACCTGCCGTATCTCGAGGAAGTGGCCAAGCTGCACACCCCTGTGCTGCTTTCCACCGGCATGAGCAACTTGAACGAGATCACCGACGCCCTGGGCATCCTGGACGATGGCGGCTGCCCCGAGGTCACGGTGCTGCACTGCAACACCCAGTACCCCACCCCCTACGAGGACGCCAACCTCACCGCCATGATGGAATTGTTCGACCAGTTCGGCCTGCCGGTGGGCCTGTCCGACCACACCCCCGGCTGGGAGTGTGACGTCGCCGCTGCCGTGCTGGGCGCGCAGGTGATCGAAAAGCACTTCACGCTGGATAAATCCCTGCCCGGCCCCGACCAGAAAGCCAGCCTCGACCCTGCCGAGTTCAAGGCTATGGTGGACGCGGTGCGCCATGTGGAAGCCGCCCTGGGCGACGGTCACAAGCACCTGACCGAGAGCGAAGCCCCCAACAAAACGGTGGCCCGCAAAAGCATCGTGGCTGCCCGCGCCATCAAGGCAGGGGAGATCTTTACCACCGAGAACCTGACCACCAAGCGCCCCGGGGACGGCATTTCCCCCATGCGCTGGTACGAAGTGCTGGGCCAAGCCGCCAAGCGCGACTTTGCCGAGGATGAAAAAATCGAGCTGTAACGAGGTTTTATGCGCACGATTTGTGTAGTGACCGCCACGCGGGCGGAATACGGTCTGCTGCGCCCTGTGGTGCAAAAGCTGGCGGCGTCCAGCACGCTGCAATTGCAGCTGGTGGCCACCGGCGCGCACCTCTGCCCGCGTTTGGGCGAGACAGTGCGGGAGATCGAAGCCGACGGCGTACCCATCGCGGCCCGTCTGCCGATTTTTGTGGGCGATGAGAACGAGCCGGTGGCCGTGACCATTGCCCGCACCATTACCGTGTTTGACGCATACTTTTCCGCCCACCGTCCCGATGCTGTGCTGCTGCTGGGCGACCGGTTTGAAATTTTCGCGGCAGCCACCGCTGCGGCGGCCCGGCATATCCCCATCGCCCACATTTCGGGCGGGGACGTGACCCTTGGCGCGGCGGATGAATACTACCGCCACTGCATCACCAAAATGGCAGCGGTGCATTTCCCGTCCTGCGCTGATAGCGCCGCCCGGTTGGTCCGTATGGGCGAAGCTCCCGAAACGGTGTTTTGCGTGGGCGGCCTGGGCGACGAGAACATCCGCACTCTGCCCAAAATGAGCCGGGAAGAATTGTGCAACTCCACAGGCTTCCCGCTGCAGCAGCCCTTTGCGCTGGTGACTTACCACCCCGAGACTTCTGCCGATGCCGGCTCGCCTGCCGCCCAGAGTGAAGCCCTTTGCGCCGCTATGGAAGCCGTGCCCGGCGTCTACTGGCTCATCACCGGCTCTAACGCTGACGCAGGCGGGCAGATCTGCACGGCCCGCATGCAGCGCTTTGCCGCCGAACACCCCGACCGCGCCGGGTTCATCCAAAGCCTGGGATTGCGGCGGTACCTTTCGGCCATGCAGTACGCCGCGCTGGTGGCGGGCAATTCCTCCTCCGGCGTGGTGGAAACGCCGACCTTTAAGGTGCCTACCGTCAATATCGGCCAGCGCCAGGCGGGGCGCGCTATCTGCGCCAACGTTTTGTGCTGTGATGCCGAGGAACCGGTCATTGAAGCCGCCCTGCGCCGCGCGTTAAGTCCGGAGTTTGCCGCCACCGCCGCCACGGCCCAAAGCCCCTACGGCGGCGGGGACACCAGCGGCAAGATCTGCACCGTGCTGCAAAACTTTGATTTCTCAAAGCCTAAAATATTTTATGACGGCCCTGTGCCGGAATTTGACCCCCAAAGGAGCGTTTTGGTATGAAACTTCTGATCGTTGGTCTGGGCAGTATGGGCAAGCGCCGCGCACGCCTGTCCAAAGGCATTGACGCCGCCCTCCACATTGTGGGCGTGGATACCGCCGAGGCCCGCCGTGCCGAGGCGTGCACCCTGGGCCTGGCGGATGCCGCCTATCCCACCATTGCCGAGGCCGTGGCCGCCGAGCACCCGGACGCCGCTCTGGTTTGCACCGCGCCGCTCTCCCACGCTGCGGTCATCGGCGAACTGCTGGATAACGACCTGCCTGTTTTTACCGAGCTGAACCTGGTAGGGGACGGCTACGCCGAGAACATGGCCAAGGCGGCCGCCAAAAACCTGCCGCTGTTCCTCTCCTCCACCATGCTGTACCGCCGCGAAACGCAGTACATCAAACAGCAGGTGCAGGCTTTTGGCAAGCCGGTGCATTATATCTACCACATCGGTCAGTATCTGCCGGATTGGCACCCCTGGGAAAACTACAAAAACTTCTTTGTGGGCAATGCCCGTACCGGCGGTGTGCGCGAGATATTCGGCATCGACCTGCCCTGGCTGTTGGATGCCTTCGGGGATGTCGAGTCTGTCACTGTGCAGAAGGATACCATCAGCGACCTGGGCCTGCCGTACCCAGACTGCGTAACCCTGCTGCTGCGCCACAAGGGCGGCGTGCAGGGTGTGCTGGCGGCGGATGTGGTCAGCCGCAAGGCTGTGCGCAGCTTTGAGTGCTTCGGCGACGGCATCCACCTCTTCTGGGAGGGGAACCCCAAGGCCCTGTACGAGTTCAAGGACGGCGACAAGCAGCCTGTGAACACTTACGCCAGCTTTGAGCATGACAGCCGCTACAGCGACAACATCGTCGAGAACGCCTATGTGGACGAACTGACGAACTTTTTTGGCGTGCTGAAGGGCACTGAGACGCCACGCTGGAGCTTTACCAAGGATTTGGCGGCCATCCAGCTGATGGACAAAATCGAGGAGGCCTGATCCATGCGCACCATCACCGCGCTGTTTGTGGGGTTGGGTTCCATCGGCACCCGCCACTTAAAAAACCTGCATAACCTTTGCACCGACCGCGGCTGGACCTTGCAGGCCGACGCCCTGCGCAGTGACCTGCACCGCCCCCTGCGGGACGGCGTGGCTGAACTGCTGCACGCCCAGTACACCGATTTGGCCGCCGCGCCTGCCCGGTATGATATGGTGTTTATCACCAACCCCACCAGTTTGCATGTCGAGGCATTGCAGCAGGTGAAGGGCCGCGGCGAAGCACTTTTTATCGAAAAACCGATCTTTTCTGCCGAGCAGACCGGCCTGCACCTGGCCGACTGCCTGCCGGAAAACCAGAAAGCCTACGTGGCCGCGCCCATGCGCTGGTGCGGTGTGATGCTGGCCCTCAAAGATCTGCTGCCCATGCTGCACCCCTACTGCGCCCGGGTCATCTGCTCCAGCTACCTGCCGGATTGGCGGCCGGGTGTCGACTACCGCACGGTCTACAGCGCCCACAAGGCGCTGGGCGGCGGCGTCACCATCGACCTCATCCACGAGTGGGATTACCTTGTGGACCTGTTCGGTGTGCCGCAGCAGCTGTACAATTTTAAGGGCACCTACTCGGATCTGGAGATCGACTCCGACGATCTGTCGGTCTATATCGCCAAGTATCCCACCTTGCTGGCCGAGGTGCATCTTGACTATTTCGGCCGCGGCTATCGGCGCAGTATCGAACTTTTCTGCCGCGACGGCAGCTATCTGGCCGACTTTGGCGCCGGTACGCTGACCCTGCCCGACGGCACCGTGCAGCATTATGAAGAGGACGTCAACCGCCGCTACGAGCGGGAGATCGAATATTTTACTGACTATGCCCTGGGCGACGAACAGCAAAGCTGCAACCCGCCCGCGCTGGCGCTGGATGTCCTGAAACTGACTTTGGGGGAACACTGATATGAAACGTCTGCTTATCACCATCTGCGGCCGTGCAGGCAGCAAAGGCTTTAAAAACAAAAATCTCAAAAATTTCTGCGGTAAACCGCTGGTTTATTACTCCTTGAGCGCCGCCGAACTGTTTATCAAAAACCACCCCGAACTGGAAGTGGACATTGCCCTGAACACCGACAGCGAGGACCTGGCCAAGCTGGTGGCTGCCGAATACCCCGAGGTCATCTACCTGCCCCGCGGGGCTGAGCTGGGCGGTGACCGTGTGCCCAAGGTGGAGGTCTACAAGGACAGCTTTGCCCGTATGGAGGCCCGCACCGGCAAGCCCTACGACGCAATGATCGACCTGGACATCACCAGCCCCCTGCGCACTGAGCAGGACATCGAGAACGCCTTTGCCAAAGCGCAGGAGCGCGAGGATCTGCAGATCATCTTCAGCGTCTGCGAAGCCCGCCGCAACCCCTGGTTCAACATGTTCAAAATTGTGGGCGACCACGCCGAGATGGTCATCGAGAGCCAGTTCACCGGCCGCCAGCAGGCCCCTGAGGTCTACGATGTCAACGCCTCCATCTACGTCATCCGCCGCGCCTTTCTGGTGGACAACCCGGACCCCATCCTGTGGCACTCCAAGTTCGGCGTCAGCGTTATGATGGACACTGGCATCATTGATATTGACTCGGAGCATGACTACCTGCTGATGGAAGCCATCGCCAAGCACCTGTACGCCCATTACCCGGAATTTAACGCTGTACGGGAGAATATCCGTGGAGAATGACCTGCTGGAACGGGCAGCTGACCTGGTGATGGACGCCGGGCAGACCCTGCTGGAAAACGGCGGCGAGGTCTTTCGCGTCCAGCAGACGATGGAGATCATGGCCCACAGCCTGGGTGTGCGGGACTTTCATGTCTACGTGCTGACAAACGGCATCTTCGCGTCAGCATCCATGGGCAGCACCCACAACGTCAGTCTCATCCGCCATGTGCCGTCAGTGTCCATCCACCTGGGCCGGGTCGAAGCCATCAACGAGCTTTCCCGTGAGCTGGCCGCCGGTCGGCTGGGGGTCGAGGAAGCCGAAGCCCGCCTGCAGCAGGCACGGTCTGTGCCCCGCACTTCGCCGGCGGGTGAGCGGCTGGCCTGCATCGTCGGCGCGGCTGGATTCGCCTACCTTTTTGGCGGTACACCGTTGGACGCCGCCGTGGCTACCGTGGCGGGCCTGCTGGAAATTTTGATCTGCCAGTGGTTCGGCCAGCATAAGATCAACCGCATCTTTACCGATATTGTGGCGGCCTTTGCCTGCACGGTGTGGTCGGTCGGGGTGCAGGCGGCACTGCCCGCCGTCAGTGCCAATGCGGCGATCATCGGTGCGCTGATGGTGCTGACCCCCGGCGTCGCTCTGACCATGGGCGTGCGCGACATCCTGAACGGCGACTACCTCTCTGGTTCCATTCGCCTGCTGGATGCGGTGCTGATTGCGGGTAGCATTGCCTGCGGCGTGGTGCTGGGCTGGCTGGTCATGCACGGATTGGGGGTGGCCGTATGAGTACGCCCCTCTGGACCAACTACCTTACACAGTTTGTGGTGGCGGTGGTGGCCACCATCAGCTTTGGCATCACCTTCCACGTGCCCAAGCGGCACTATCTGGCGGGCGGCTTGACCGGCGCGGTGGGCTGGATGGCCTACATCCTCTGCTACGACCTGCTGGGCGTTAGTGCGCCCGTTGCGGTGCTCATCGCCACGCTGCCGCTGACGCTCTGCGCACGGTTCTTCTCGGTCTACCACAAGGCCCCGGTCACGGTATTTCTGCTGCCGGGCATCTTCCCGCTGGTGCCGGGGGCGGGCATCTATTACACCGCCTATTACTTCCTGCGGGATGACCGCACGCTGTTTTTGAACAAAGGTGTGGAAACCTTAAAAATCGCCCTGGCTTTGGCCCTGGGCATTGCGCTGGTGTGCAGTTTGCCGCTGCCCGGCCGCGAACATAAAAAATAGTAGAATTTTTCTCTCTCGCACAAGATGAATAGAAGCCCGTTAAGGGATAGGAAAACGCCGAAAACCCGCATGAACACTACGTTTTTGTGAGTTGTCGGCGTTTCTTTTACCCTCTGTTTTCATGGTGCTTTTTCCGTAAATGGTGCCCAAATGGTGCCCAAATTCCACGCGGGCATATAAAAGGTTGTAAAGAGCAGTAAAGAGATACAGCGGTTAAAGGTCTATTTCGCTGTGTTTTTTCTTTGCTGCCCGTTTTCCTTTTTTCGGCTCGGCTTCCTTTGGTTTCTCCGGGGCTGCTTTTTCCACCGCGCTATGGTAAGCGTCCAAAACTTCTTTTTTTCGTTCAAGCCGCACGTCCACATAACGGGCGGTAACAGCTTCAAAGTTCATGGAAAGCCCAAGCGACGCGCCGATACCCGCAAGCGTATGCCCCAAGACTTCGCCAACCGTATAGAAGTCGCCTGTCAGTTGGTGCATATTGGTCGCTGCCGTATGTCGTAAATCGTGAAAACGAATGTGCGGCATATCCAAATCTTCAAGCAGCTTTCCAAATTGAGAGGACACCCACGACGCGGCGATAGGTGCGCCGTCCGGCTTTGCTACAACAAGGTCATTGTCATAGTAAGGCTTTCCGTCTTTTGCTGCCTGTTCTTTCTGTACTTCCTGCATGGCAAGCTGTTTGAGGAAGAACGGGCGGGCAAGCTCCGTAATGGGTAGCTTTCTGCCGTTGGATTTCGGCGGTGCCATTTCTTCAATGACTTTTGTTTTTGGCGGTACCTTGAAAGGTAGCTGCTCGGTAACATCAAAGGTGTTGTTCTCCAAATCCACATTGCGCCAACGCAAGCCTAAGATTTCAGAACGGCGCATACCGTAAAGCCCGCCCAAGATAACAGGCATTTCCCAAACAGTACCCTCGACGCGCTGCATTAAGGCTTTCACCTGTTCCGGCGTGTAAGGGTCAGGGGTCTTGTCGCCTTTCCCAAACTTCGTAAGGGTATCTTTTGCCGCGTTGGTTTCGATATAGCGGTATTTGCGGGCATGGCTCAACGCCACACTCAAAACACGTTTTGCCCCGGCTGCGGTGGACGGCTTCAAGCCTTTGTCTATAATCTGCTGAAACATCTTGTCTACCATAGCAGGGGTAAGCTGATTGAGGGTAACGCCGCCGATATACGGATTGATATTGAACTGTCACATCTTGCGTTGGATGTTCTTTGCATGGAACCAGATACCCGCGTTGTAATGGAAGCAACAGGCAGATATCATGAGCCGGTAGCAGCGCTGCTTCACAGCGAGGGAATCTTTGTAAGCATCCTGAACCCATTGCTTATTAAGCAAAGCGGAGCAGGCTCTCTGCGCAAAGTAAAATCCGACCCGAAAGATGCCCTAAAAATTGCCAAGTATGGGCTTGACAACTGGTCTACATTGCGGGAATATACTCCTATGGAAGCAATTAGACAGCAACTCAAGTTGTGCGCACGTCAATGCGACTTGTATAATAAGAATATTGTCATGCTCACAAACAACCTTATTTCTTTGTCTGACAAGACCTTTCCGGGTGTAAACGAGCTGTTCTCAAGCCCCGAAAAGGCAGACGGACATTTGAAGTGGGTGGACTTTTACCGAAGCTTTTGGCATTGCGACTGCATTAACCGTATGTCACCGGATGCTTTTGAAGAGCGATACAAGAAATGGTGCAAGAGAAAGGGTTACCATTTTAGTACTGATGCGGCAGATGCTCTCTACGCAGCCAGTTGCGGATCCTATACCACACTGCCGCGTGACAACAATGCTAAATTACTGGTTACAGTTGCCGCCGACCAGCTTATTGCACTGCGCGAAAACCAGTCCAAGCTGGAAGCCGAGATGCTGAATCTCTGCAAGCAGCTGCCGGAGTACGAGACCGTTATGGCCATGTACGGCGTTGGAAAGTCCACAGGACCGCATCTCATGGCTGAATTGGGTGATGTTCGCCGTTTCCCGCACCGCAGTTCTATTGTGGCCTTTGCAGGCGTAGACCCCGGCGTTGTTGGCTCCGGCAAGATGCAGCTTTCCAGTGTAACAACTTCCAAGCGCGGGTCACCTCAGCTGAGGAAAGCGCTCTTTCAGGTGGTTTCTACTTACGTTAAATGCAAACCCGAAAACGAAGCGGTTTACCAGTTCTACGCCAAAAAGCGTGACGAGGGGAAGCCGTTCTTCGTTTGCACTACTGCTGCCGCGAACAAGTTCCTGCGTATTTACTATGCCCGCGTTAAGGAGTGCCTGAACGCCGCTGAAAGCGCAACTCAGGTCGAAGAAGGCTAATCTGTAATGCTCATTTTGTCATTTGGCTGCCTCCGATTTTTGAGGGAGTCCTGTTTGCTGTACGCATTTTTACTCGGCTATCTGCCGAGTATTTTTTTGGACTTTTTCTGCAAAACCTATTGACTTTTATTTGCAGGACTCCTTTCTGTCGAAAGGTGGTAGTACCTCCCCTTTTCGCGTGATAATACAGACGACTTTTTCAAACGCCGGACGAAAGCAAAAATTTCTTTGAAAAAAGTTCTGTAAAATGCAAAATGCGCCCATCTGCAAGGCGCAGACAGACGCAAAGGAAACATAAAAAGTATTTAGATGATGTGATTGTTCATCTTTATGCCCGAAATACCCCGTTGCAGGGGATAGACTTTTTTTGATAATTGGGGGAATGTCGATTTGTGTCGATAAGTTGATAAGTGCATGGCGGCTACCTCCTAAAGCCGCCATGCCTTTACATGGTAGAGGGTCGTCGTTGGAATTTAGATGGATAAAAAGAAACGGCGGCTCTGATAATCAAAGCCGCCGAAATAGAGTAGGCGCGTGAAAATGTGTCTGCTCTGCGACGGCTTTTTTTCTTTTGCCGTCGTCCGGCAGATGAAATCATTTAGTTAAATAGTCAGATTCATCTATTGTTTTAAGAATATAATTCACATCATCATATCTTGAAGAATCCGATTGAGAGCCTAAACTACATATTAAAAATTCCTTTCCATGTTGTTGATAAAGAACAACTAAATTATAGTCATTAGATAAGGAACCTGTCTTGATACCTTTAACATTTTCATTGTAATATTCTGATGTTTGGTCAAGAAAAGTATTAGTATTCCTCCATGTCTGCGTACTTCCGTCAGGTAAAGTAGCTGTATAATTACTCTTTGAAACAATATCTCTAAACCATTGCTTCTCTAAAAGGTGAGTAGATACTGATTTTAGGTCTGAAACGGTAGTGAGAGCATTGACATCATATCCGCTTGGGTCATATAAAATTGTGTTTTCATAAACATTTGTGAGGACTTATAAAAGGTTTTGCGTCTATCAAATCAATAAAAAATAAAAGCATCCGCTTATCGTGCGTTTTGTCACGCGGTAAGCGGATGCTTTTTGCTTATAAATCGTTAAAAATCAGTAAATGGAGAAATACCCCACATGTTCGGGGTGGTTTTCCTCCACCAGCACGGTAAAGCCGCCGGGGTTCACCTCGGCGTACTTGCCAAAGGCCAGCTCGGCAATCAGGTGGGGGCCGCGGTTCAGGATGATCTCGGCGGTCTGGGTCTTGCCGATGCGGCGGTAGTGCAGCACATCGGTGTCCGCCCGCACGATCTCCAGCCGCCCGCCGTCGAAGGCGTCGCAGCCTTTGCGCAGGTGGGCCAGCGTTTTCAGCGGGCCGCGCAGCCGCTGCTCGGTGCTGTTCCAATCAAAGAACGCACGGTTGAACGGGTCGCAGTAGCCCTGCATGGCGATCTCGTCGCCGTAGTAGATGCAGGGCACACCGGGCAGTGTAAAGATCATGGCGTGGCCCAGCAGCAGTTTGCGCATGGCATCGTCCATTTTCTCGGCAGGGATGTGCCGTCCGCTCTGCCAGTAGCGGTCACGGCCGTTGGCGGGTTCACCCGCAATGGCGGTGATAGCGCGCTCGGTATCGTGGGTGGATAGGAAATTCATCGCGCAGTTCAGCGCCGGGGCAGGGTAGTTCTCGCAGATGCTTAAAATCTGCTCGGCCACCGCGTGCACGTCGCCGCCGGTGACAAAGCTTAGCGCCGCATTGCGGAAGGGGTAGTTCATCACGGCGTCCAGCCCCTTGCCGCGCAGGTAGGTGCGCCGCCGGCCGAATGCCTCCTTGGTGGTGGCATCCTCCCACACTTCACCAATCAGCAGCTTGTCCTCACCGTGGGCCTTGACGGCCTGGCGGATGCGCTCAATAAAGGCGTCGGGCAGTTCGTCGGCTACATCCAGCCGGAAGCCCGAAGCCCCCAGCCCCAGCCAGGTATCGATGACGCCGCCCTTGCCGCAGACAAAATCGATGTAGGAGGGCGAGTCCTCCTGCACCTCGGGCAGCGTCTCAAAGCCCCACCAGCAGCGGTAGCCGCTGGGATAGCCGGAGTCGAAGTCGTACCAGCTGCGATAGGGTGAATTGCGATCGCGATAAGCACCGCCCGGGCCATAGCGGCCCTCCCGGTTGAAGTAGACCGAGTCCGACCCCGTGTGGCTGAACACACCGTCCAGAATGATGCGGATGCCTTCTTTGGCAGCGGCAGCGCACAGGGCGGCAAACTCCTCGTTCGTGCCAAGCAGCGGGTCGGCTTTCAGGTAGTTGGCGGTGTTGTAGCGGTGGTTGGCGTGGGCCTCAAAGATGGGGTTCAGGTAAATGCAGCTGACACCTAAATCGCACAGGTACGGCAGCTTTTGCTGGATGCCCGCAAAGTCGCCGCCGTAATAGTCCATGTTCAGGTAGCCTTCCTGCTGCTCGGTGGGCCAAAAGTAGGGTTCGCCGGTCTTGTCTTCGCGGTAGATGCGGTCGGCAAAAGGCATCGGCTTGCCGGGCTTGCCCTCGCAAAAGCGGTCGGGGAAGATCTGGTACATCGTGCCGTTCTTGATCCAGTCCGGTGTCTTGAAATCCGGCTCGTAAACGGTCAGCTGCCAGTCGGTGCCATCGGTCCAGCTCAGCACGCCCTCGCCGCCGGCATCGCGGTAGATGCGGCGGAAATCGGTGTACAGGTCAAAGTGGTAAAAGTACAGACCCGGCGTGGTGGGGGCGATGGTAAAGGTAAAGTGGTTCTGCTGGGGTGTCTGGCCCGCGAACTCCATGCGGTAATGCACGGGAGCCTCGCGGTCCTTGGTCAGCACCAGGTGGGGGTCCACATAGCCCAGGGATTCCGGGACCGTCAGGCGAAAAGTGACCTCTTGCCCGGCAGGCACCGCGCCAAAAGGCGTTTTGCAGGCGGTATCCAGGCTGTTGTAATAGGTGTGAGACATAGTTGTCCTCGCTTTGGATAATAAAAAACCGTACCCCTCACGGGGCACGGCAAAAATCAAAAGATATGATTATTTGACGGGAGCAGCACCCCAGATGTCGCGCGCATAATCTATGATGGAACGGTCGGCGCTGAAGATACCGGCGTTGGCAATGTTCTTCAGGCTCATGTGATTCCACTTCTGCTTGTCGCGGTACAGCTGCTGCAGGTCGTGCTGGGCACGGCGGTAATCCTTGAAGTCCGCCATGACCATGTACGGGTCAGCATTGCGCAGGTTGCTGGTGACCTCGCTGAAGTTTTCGCCGTTCCAGCCCTTCTCCAGGAAGTCCAGCACGGCCATCGCGGTGTTGTCGCCGTTGATAAAGGCGCCGGGGTGGTAGCCCATGCCCTTCAGTGCGTTGACCTCGGGGGTCAGCATACCAAAGATGATCTCGTTCTCGTGGCCAGCGGCATCGGCAATCTCCACATTGGCGCCGTCCAGGGTGCCCAGGGTGATGGCACCGTTCAGCATGAACTTCATGTTGCCGGTACCGGAAGCCTCGGTGCCAGCCAGAGAGATCTGCTCGGAAACTTCGGAGGCGGGCATCAGGCGCTCAGACAGGCTGACGCAGTAGTCCTCCAGATAGACGATGCGCAGCTTGCCGCGCACAGCGGGATCTTCGTCAATCAGCTTGCCCAGCTTGCAGATCATGCGGATCATCTGCTTGGCCATGTAGTAGCCGGGGGCAGCCTTGGCACCGAAGATGTAGGTCTTGGGGGTGAACTCAGCGTTCGGGTTGCTCTTCAGGTACAGGTACTCGGCCGCAATGTTCAGGGCGTTCAGGTGCTGGCGCTTGTACTCGTGCATACGCTTGACCTGGCAGTCAAAGATAGAATCGGGGTCGATGACCTGGCCGGTAGACTTCTGCAGGTAGTTGGCGAAGATGACCTTGTTCTCGCGTTTGACCTTGGCGGCAGCCTCCTGCACGCTCTTGTCATCCACGAATTTCTCCAGCTTCTTCAGCTCAGAGGCATCGGTCTTGAAGCCGTCGCCGATGGTCTCTTCCAGCAGGTGGGTCAGGCCGGGGTTGGAGCAGAGCAGCCAGCGGCGGTAAGCGATGCCGTTGGTAACGTTTTTGAAGGCGTTGGGCTTGAACAGGTAGTAATCGTGGAAAACGCTGTCCTTGATGATCTCACTGTGCAGCTTGGAAACGCCGTTGATAGCGTGGCAGGTGTAAGCGCAGATGTTGGCGGTGCGCACCTGGTTATCGCCGATGATGGCCATGTAGTCGATCTTGCCCTGGTCACCGGGGAATGCCTGGGCCAGCTCGGCGCGGCAGCGGCGGTCCATTTCGCAGACGATCTGCCAGATACGGGGCAGGGTGGAGCGGAAGATGTCGGCGTTCCACTTCTCGAGAGCCTCGCTCATGACAGTGTGGTTGGTGTAAGCGAAGACCTTGCGGCAGATGTCGAAGGCGGCATCCCACTCATAGCTGCACTCATCCAGCAGGATGCGCATCATTTCGGGGATGGCCACGGTGGGATGGGTATCGTTCAGCTGGATGGAGACCTTGTCAGGCAGGTTGTCCAGCGTGCCGTACTGGTTCAGGTGGTTCTGCAGGATGTCGGCGATGGACGCGGCAGAGAAGAAGTACTGCTGGCGCAGACGCAGGATCTTACCCTCGGTGTGGTTATCGTTGGGGTACAGGATCTTGGAGATCAGCTCGGCAGAAGCAGACTGGCTGATGGCGGTGTTGTAGTTGCCGGCGTTGAAGCTGCTCATATCAAAGCTGGGGGCCTTAGCCTGCCACAGACGCAGCTTGGAAACGCCGTTGCTGCCGTAACCGGCCACATACATATCGTTGGGCACGGCGATGACAGAGTTATAATTCTCGTACTTGACGTGGTGGAAGCCGCCCTCCCAGGTCTCGATAGCCTGGCCGTCAAAACGGATCTCCTGGGCCTGGTCGGGATGGCTCTTGATCCAGACCTGACCGCCGGGCAGCCAGTTGTCGGCAGTTTCCTGCTGCCAGCCGTCCACGATCTTCTGCTTGAAAATGCCGTACTCATACAGGATGGAGTAGCCGGTGCCGGGAATGCAGTCAGTAGCCATGCCGTCCAGATAGCAGGCGGCCAGGCGGCCCAGACCGCCGTTGCCAAGGCCGGCATCGGGTTCCTGATCGTAAATGGTATCGATCTTGATGTCGGCATCCGCCAGCACGCTCTCGGCCACTTCGTTCAGCCCCAGGTTGAACAGGCTGGAACGCAGGCTGCGGCCCATCAGGAATTCCATGCAGAGGTAGTAGACCTGCTTTTTGCCCTGGCCCAGCACTTTGGACTGGAACTGCTTCTGGCGGTCAGACATGATCTGGCGGGTGACAGAAGCCAGGCAGCGATAGATCTGGTCGGCGGAAGCAGTATCCAGGGTGACATTGCACTCGCTGGTCAACTTATCTTTCAGGAGCTTCTCAAACTCACGCTTTGTGTATTTCAAATCGTTCTCTCCTAACTTTCTTCAGGCGTTCTTTCCATCATTTTCCGCCGTATGTTTCAGGGATACGGCGTACTTTGCGGTTGCTTTAACACACCACTTTATTGATTATAGCTAAAAAGTATAAATTACGCAAGTCAAAATTGCCTGCTTGGCGGCTTTTTTTAGACTTTTATGAAAAAAGCCCTTTTGCTGCGCCCGGTTTTGTATTATAATAAAGCTAACATAAAATTTCAGCCGCGGTTGGAGCAGGGCTGAATTTTGACACAATTTGGGAAGGAGTACAAATCATGGGCATGGCCACTTCAAAAGTGCGGCTGAACATCTGCGGGTCCAGCTACGTTGTCAATACAAGCGAGAGCGAGGACTACATGCAGAACCTTGCCGACCGCCTGAACCTGGATATGAATGAACTGATGGCTTCCTCAAACTCGGTTTCGATCACTACCGCCGCTGTGATGACGGCGCTGAACTACCGTGATGAGCTGGAAAAGGCCAGCGGCAGCGCTGACAACATGCGCCGCCAGATCAAGGATTACCTCGAGGATGCCGCCAGCGCCAAGATGGCAGCCGAGGAGACCCGCCGCGAGAATGCCTCGCTGAAGCGCCGCATTGATGAACTGGAGCGCCGCCTGCGCCGCGCCCAGACCCCCCTGGAGGATGCATGAGCAACAAGCTGGAGATCTTAGCCCCGGCAGGTAACCGTGAAATGCTTGGCGCCGCTGTTTTCAGCGGCGCTGATGCTGTTTATCTGGGCCTTACGGGATTCAACGCCCGCCGCACTGCGGGCAACTTTACCCCGGACGAGCTGAAAGAGGCTGTCAGTTTCTGCCACGCCCGCGGCGTAAAGGTACACGTTACCCTGAATACGCTGGTCTATGACCGCGAACTGCCCGGTCTGGCCGATGCCGTGCGCGCCGTGGCCGAAGCCGGGGCCGATGCCGTCATTTCGGATGACCTGGCTGCGGCCCAGATGGTAAAGACCATCGCCCCCACGCTGCACCTGCATGGCTCTACCCAGATGAGCATCCACACGCCCGAGGGTGCGCGGGAACTGGCCGCATTGGGCTACGACCGCGTGATCTTGGCCCGCGAGCTCTCGCTGGAAGAGATCCGCGCTGTCTGCGCCGCCAGCCCTATTGAGGTAGAGGTATTTGTCCACGGCGCCCTTTGCATGAGCGTATCCGGCCAGTGCATGATGAGCGCCTTTTTAGGCGGACGCAGCGGCAACCGCGGCGCCTGCGCAGGCCCCTGCCGCCTGCCCTTTGATGCCAGCGCGGGCCTGCGCCCCGGCCAGCCCGGCAAAGCCTGCCACCTGAGCCTGAAAGATATGGATTATATTCCCCACATCCGGGAACTGATGGACGCTGGTGTGGTCAGCGCCAAGATCGAGGGCCGTCTGCGCACGCCCGAATACGCCGCCGCCGCGGTGTCCGCCTGCCGTGCCGTGCGGGAGGGCCAGCCCTATGATGAAAAGCTGGTGCGGGACATCTTCTCCCGGTCCGGCTTCACCGACGGCTACCTGACCAATCATAACGACGGCAGGATGTTCGGCGTCCGCACCGAGGCTGACGCTGCGGCCACCCGCGCCGCCACGCCCAAAGCCCGCGAGCTGTTCCGCCGAGAACTGCAGCGGGTGCCGATACAGTACACCGTCAGCGGAGGCGTCGAGGATGGCGGCATCAAGCTGACCGCCGCCGATGATGCGGGCAACAGGGTCAACGTTTACAGCGCTGACGAGCCGCAGCCCGCCCAGAAGGACCCGCTGCCCGGAATTGAGCGTGCGCTGAACAAGAACGGCGGCACCCCTTTTGCGGCCGCCGGTATCACGGTGGACGCAGGGGAGGGGAGCCTGGGCTTCCTGCCCGGCTCTGCCTGGAACGAGATGCGCCGCGAGGCGCTGGACAAGCTGCTGGAAAAGCGCAGTGTTGTACAGCCCCACGCCATCCATCCCTTTGAGATGCCCGTCTATCCAGCCCACAGCGTAGGTCACATCCCGGAGTTGGCGGCCCGCTTTGCCCGCACGGCCCAGTGCCCGGCGGACTCTGTAGAAAAGCTGCAGTGGCTGGTATTCCCCATCGCTGAAGCCGACAGCATCCCTGACGAATGGCGCGGCAAGACCCTGCTGGAACTGCCCCGCGTCATGTTTGGCAAGCTGGAGGCAAAGACCGCCGCCTGTCTGGCCGCGTTGAAAGACGCCGGTTTCGCCGGGGCGGTGGTCAACAACCCCGCCCAGCTGCGCTATACCGACGGCTGGACCCTCTATGGCGGCCTGGGCCTGAACATCACCAACCCGATGAGCGCCGCCCGCTATACGTCCCTGGGCCTGCAAGGCATGCTTCTGCAGCCGGAAACGGCCCTGACCGCCATGCAGGCGGTGGCCCCCGGTGTACCTACTGCGGCCCTCTGCTACGGCCACCTTCCGCTGATGCTGACCCGCGCCTGCCCGCTGCGCAATGTGCATGACTGCGCTTCCTGCCGCGGCGGCGGCACCCTGCGGGACCGCAAGGGCCGTGACTTTACCGTGACCTGCTCGGCCCCCGGCGGGGCGGGCATCCGCACAGTATACAACCCGGTGCCGCTCTACATGGGCGACCGCCTGCGGGAGATGCCGGTGGATACGGCCGTTGCCGCCTTTACCACCGAGACCCCGCAGCGCACGGCCCAGATTTTGGCAGAGCTTTTTGCCGCCCAACCCTTTGACAGCGAGTTCACCCGTGGACTATACTATACCAATAACTGATGTTTAGGAGACGACCATGAATCCTACCGTAAAATATAAAAAGCTAGACCCCCGCGCCCAGGTACCTGCCTACGCTACCCCCGGCGCGGCGGCGGCTGACCTGTGCGCTGTGCTGGATGAGCCGCTGACCCTGGCCCCCATGCAGCGCACGCTGGTGCCCACGGGCCTTGCCATTGAGCTGCCCGATGCCTCCTGCGTAGCGCTGGTGTACGCCCGCAGCGGCCTGTCCATCAAGCACGGCCTGTGCATGGCAAACGGCGTCGGCGTCATCGACAGTGACTACCGCGGCGAACTCCGTGTGCCGATGGTCAACCTGTCGGACACCGCCTACACCATCCAGCCCGGCGAGCGCGTGGCCCAGCTGTGCATCGCCCCCGTCTGGCAGGCCGGGTTTGCGGCGGCCGAGGAACTCTCCGATACTGACCGCGGCACCGGTGGCTTTGGCTCCACCGGCAAGTAAACCCGGCGGAACATAACCCGCAGACACCCACAAAAACGAAATTTCCAAAATTTTCCAGCCTCGAGCGGAACGAACAGACTTCGACACCCCGCCCCGGCTATAATCAAACACGAAAGGACACCCTGCTATGGCATTGATCCTGGCATCCGGCAGCCCGCGCCGCCGCGAACTGATGGCACTCATCACACCGGACTATACCGTCATCACCAGCGATGTGGACGAGGGTAAGATCGCCGCCGATACCCCGGCTCACCTGGCGCAGAGCCTGGCTTCGGCCAAGGCCCGCGCTGTGGCCAAACTGCACCCGGCGGATACCGTCCTCGGCTTTGATACCGTGGTGGACTGCGGCGGTGAGGTATTCGGGAAACCCCAGGATGAAGCCGACGCCCTGCGCATGCTGCGGGCACTCTCCGGCCGCACCCACAAGGTACACACCGGCGTCTGCATCTGCAAGGGCGGCCGCGCGGCCGCTACCGTGGAGACGACGCTGGTGCATTTCTCGACCATCGTCGAGGACGACCTGCGCGCCTACGTCCGCACGCCGGAGCCGTATGACAAGGCCGGGGCCTATGCCATCCAGGGGCATGCTGCCCTCTGGTGCGCGGGCATCGAGGGGTGCTATTACAACATTATGGGGCTGCCGGTCCACCGCGCGGCACAGCTTTTGCGCGAATTTGCGTAACATTTGCCAACAGCCCCGCCAAAGAAAGTGGGAGCTGCATGGGCAAATTCAAAGACACTCTGACTGCATTTTTCAGGAGAATACAGGCTATGTTTACCAAGGATATCGGCATTGATCTGGGTACCGCCAACACGCTGGTGTATATGAAAGGCCGCGGCATCATCATGCGGGAACCCAGCGTGGTGGCCGTGGACCCGCGCAGTGATGAACTGCGGGTCCGCAGCGTCGGGCACGAGGCAAAGGCCGTCATCGGCCGCGCACCGGGGTCCATCGTGGCAGTCCGCCCGTTAAAGGACGGCGTCATCGCGGACTTTGATATTACCGCCGCCATGCTGCAAAGTTTCATCCGCCAGGCCTGCGGCAACAGTATTCTGGCCCACCCGCGGGTGGTCATCTGCGTGCCCTCCGGCGTTACCGAGGTCGAGCGCCGCGCTGTGCGCCAGGCTGCCGCCAAGGCGGGCGCACGCCAAGTCACGGTGATCGAGGAGCCTATGGCTGCCGCCATCGGTGCGGGCCTGCCCACCACCGATGCCATCGGCAGCATGATCGTGGACATCGGCGGCGGCACGGCCGAGGTGGCTGTCATCAGCCTGTCGGGCATCGTGTCCAGCCGCAGCGTCCGCTGTGCGGGCGACACGCTGGACCAGAGCATCATCGCCTTCATCAAGCGCAAGTACAACTTGCTGGTGGGCGAGCGCACCGCCGAGCAGATCAAGATCGAGATCGGCTCTGCCTGCCCCCAGGACCCCGAGACCAGCATGGAGATCAAGGGCCGCAACCTGGTGGACGGCCTGCCCAAGGATATCCTCATCCGGTCTGAGGAAGTGCGTGAGGCCATGAGCGAAAGCCTGCTGCGCATCGTGGACGCCATCAAGGATACGCTGGAGTGCACCCCGCCGGAACTTTCCAGCGACATCATCGACCGCGGCATTATGCTTTCGGGCGGTGGCGCGCTGCTGCGCGGGTTGGATACCCTCATCCAGAACGAGACCGGCATCGATGTGCACATCGCCGAAGCCCCGCTGGACTGCGTAGCCCTTGGTGCCGGGGCCGTCCTCGACAATCCCGACCTGGCTGGCAAACGCCGCGAGGAAATGAGCTATTTATAACGCGCCCCGTTGTAGAGGTGCGTGCAAAAGGCCCCCTCTTAGAGGGAGCCTTTTTTGTTTCTGCTTCGTCTTTTTTCGTCCCAAGACTTGACAGCAGTGCTTTACTATGTTAAAGTGTTCACAAATGATTCTGCCGGAAAGGAGGCAGCCTGTATGTGGTTTGATACGATCCTTTGGCTGGTGGCCATCGTGGCGTTTATCGCCGTGGAAACAGCTACCACCGCGCTGGTGTCGGTGTGGTTCGCCATCGGTGCGGCGGCGGCTATGTTTGCCAGCTTCTTTACATCTTCGCTGGGCATCCAGGCGGCGGTGTTCGCGGTGGTATCAGCGGTTGCGCTGGCCATTATGGTGCCTACGCTGACCCGCCGCCGGAAAGAGCATAAGCCGCCGGTCACCAACGGCTCGCCGCTGACCATCGGCAAACAGGGCATCGTGCTGGTGGCCATTGAGCCGGGCATGCCGGGCCGTGTCCGCGTCGATGGTCTGGATTGGCAGGCCCGTGCCGAAGTTGCCATCCCGCAGGGCGCGCGTATCTGCGTAGCCGATGTGGACGGCGCCGTTCTGCTGGTCACCCCGGTGACAGAAGCAACGTCCGTAAAATAAACAAAAGAAAAACCAAAAAGAAAGGGGAACCCTGCCATGATCTGGATCCTTGCCATTCTTCTTATCATCATTCTGGTGGTGCTGGTGCGCTGCATCGTCATCGTGCCCCAATCCAACGCCTACGTAACCGAGTGGCTCGGTGTCTACAAAGACACCTGGGGTGCGGGCCTGCACATCCGCACGCCCTTCGTCGAGCGCATCTCCCGCAAAGTTTCGCTGAAAGAGGAAGCCGCAGACTTCCCCCCGCAGCCCGTTATCACCCGCGATAACGTTACCATGATGATCGACACCGTCGTCTTCTTCCAGGTGTTCGATGCCAAGATGTACGCCTATGGCGTCAACCGTCCCATCCAGGCCATCGAGAACCTGTCTGCCACGACCCTGCGTGACATCATCGGCTCCATGACGCTGGACGAGACCCTGACCAGCCGCGACGCCATCAACACCAAGATCACCGCCAGCCTGGACGAAGCCACCGACCGCTGGGGCATCAAGGTCAACCGCGTGGAGCTGAAGAATATTGAGCCGCCCGTGGAGATCCGCCAGGCCATGGAGAAGCAGATGAAGGCCGACCGTGAGAAGCGCGCCTCCATCCTGCTGGCCGAGGGCGAAAAGCAGGCTGCCATTACCCGCGCCGAGGGCGAAAAGGAATCCGCCATCCTGCGCGCCGAGGCTGTCAAGCAGCAGCGTATCCGTGAGGCTGAAGGTGAAGCCGAGGCCCTGCTGACTGTGCAGAAAGCCCAGGCCGACGCCATCCGCATGATCAATGAAGCTAACCCCAACCACAACTTCCTGGCCCTGCGCAGCATGGAAGCTATGGAGAAGGTCGCTGACGGCAAAGCTACCAAGCTCATCGTCCCCAGCGATATGCAGAACCTCGCCGCCACCGTGGCCGCTATCAAAGAGGCTGCTGCAGACAAATAACGGGGGCTTGTCCCTTTTCTTGAAGGAAAAGGAACCAAAAGAACTTTTAATCAAAGAGGGTACACGAAAAAATCGTGTACCCTCTTTGTAATTTTAATGTTTTAAAGTTTCTTTGCCTACTTTCTTTTCAAAGAAAGCGGGGTCAAAGAAAGGAACACCATGCTCCCGCTAAAGCTGCCGCTACGGCGGAGATGTCGTCCTCTTTCAGAGCTGAGTAACCGGCCACTACCGTGTTGGGTCGGCACAACTCCGGCCGGGCCATGTAATATTCACTCAGGCCCCGCAACCGCACACCGTGCTGGGCGGCGGCCTGTACCATGGCGGCTTCACTCTCGGCTTGGGGCAGCGTCAGCAGAAAATGCAGCCCGCTGTGTACACCGTCCAGTTCCACGCCCGGCAGGGCCGCCCGCAGCGCCGCGGCAAAAGTTTCCATGCGGCGCTTGTAGGCAAGGCGCATCCGGGCCAGGTGGCGGGTAAAATACCCGCCCGCCATAAACTCGCAAAGTGTCTGCTGCTCAAACCGGCTCACCGTGTTGGCGTAGGCCGCAAAATCCCGGCGATACCGCCTCAGCAGGCTTTGCGGCAGCACCATGCAGGCAATGCGGATGCCGGGGGCAAGGCTTTTGGAGAAGGTGGTCAGGTATACCACCGGCCCGTCCGCCCCCGCCATGCCCTGCAGACAGGGGAGGGGACGCGTGTCAAAGCGGAACTCTGAATCGTAATCATCCTCCAAAATATACCGCCCCGGTTTTTCGGCCGCCCAGGCCAGCAGTTGTGCCCGGCGGGTGGCGGGCATCGTTACACCGGTGGGAAAATGATGGCTCGGCGTCAGATAGCACAGGCTTGCCCCGCTGGCCTCGAGCGCCGAAACCGACAAGCCGTCCCGGTCAATGTCCACCAACGTGCAGGACAAGCCGCTGTTGCCCAAAACCGCCCGCGTGCGGGAATAGCCGGGGTTCTCGATGGCCGCCGTGCAATTACCGAACAGGTGCGCCACGCAGCCCAGCAGATACTCAATGCCCGCGCCCACCACGATCTGCTCCGGCGTACACTCCACACCGCGATAATCCGAGAGGTAGTGCGCGATCTCGCCCCGCAGGTCAGCGTCGCCCTGCATCTCGCCGCGCTGCAAAAGCTCCGGCCGCTGGTAGAGCAGCTCCTTTTGGATGCGTCCCCAGCTGCGCGCAGGGAACAGCGCCGTGTCCACACTGCCGGTGGAAAGGTCAAACAGCGTGGCGGGTTCGCCCACAGGCTCCGGGGCGGCAGGCACAACAGCCTGCGGGGCCGGGCGCGGCGTGCGGGTATGCAGCATGCCGTAGGTTTTCTGCACGTAAAAACCGCTGCGGGGGCGTGGTTCGGCCAGGCCCTCGGCTGCCAGCATCTGGTAGGCCGTGTCCACGGTGTTTACGCTCACGCCCTGCTGGGCGGCCATGGTGCGTCGCCCTGGCAAAGGCGTGCCGGGGGCGCGGTCGCCGCGGCGTATCTCGTCCGCCAGGGCGGCGTACAGCTGCTCATACAATGGTGTTTTTAAGCGGGGGTCCAGTTCGATCATGGCAAATCTCTCCTTAACTGGCACTATAAAAAAATCAAAAACTGGGCATTTTCTTGATGCCAGAAAGCGCTATAATAGGAGCATACCTTGCAAGGAAGTATTTGTCAACCGCTTTGTGGTAAAAAAGTAAAAAAGATAGGGGAGCAGAAAATTATGTCTACATCCACCATGTGGCTGCTGCTGTTTGTGGTAGTGGCGCTGGCCCTGCTGGTAGCAGCTTTGACCAAAACGAAATTTACTGTGCAAAAAATCAGCATCATCGGCGTGATGGCCGCCCTCAGCCTGGTTGCGTATGAGTTCTTCCGCATCCCGAACGTCTTCGGCAGCGGCTCATCCTTCCACCTGGGCAACACCTTTACGGCGCTGACTGCTATGCTGCTGGACGGCGTTTCCGGCGGCTTGGCCGGTGCTATCGGCCTGGCTTTGGCCGATATTCTCGCTGGCGACCCCGGTTATGCCATCACCACCTTCATCCTTAAGTTCATCATCGGCCTGGTCTGCGGCTTTGTGGCGCATAAGGTCATCCACCTGAAAGACTACCCCACCGCCAACAGAGGCAAGTATCTGCTGGTCGTCACCGCCAGTGCGTTCAGCGGCCTGCTGGTCAACGTGTTTACTGACCCGTTCATCGGCTACTTCCGCAACCGCTTCATCTTCGGCCAGCCTGCCGAGATTGCCTCGGTCTTTACCAAGATCGCCAGCGGCGTTACGCTTATCAACTCGCTGCTGTCCACCGTCTGCGCGGTCATCCTGTACCTGGCCCTGCGCCCGGCGCTGGGAAAAGCTCACCTGCTGCCCAAGGACTAAGCAAGCATTACACAGCCTCATTTCGTAGGCCCCGCTTCGGCGGGGCTTTTTGCTGCCTGCAAACAAAAAAGCCCGTGTGCCATTCATCAGCACACGGGTTTTGCGTTTTATAAGACAAGGGCAATACCGCATAATTCTAAGTGCCGATACGGCGAGCGAGGTGCGGCAGCTGCTAAGCCAAAAGCGCAGATAATACTTTGTGCTGCAAAGGTGAGCGCCGCCGGTGGCGGATACAGCGAACCGAAGCAGGGGCAGCGGTCGCAGAGTGCGAGGGGCTTTTGTCCCCGAAGCACGATGCGGGTACCGCAACCCGACATTATCGAGCATTTTGGCAACGCAGATGCCGTGCCGCAGCTGCCGGAGCGGTGCTTAAGCCGTTAGGCGGGAATTGTGCGGTGTTGCCCAAGGTTACTTTTTGTCAAAGGCCGAGCGCCGCTCGGTGGACAGGCGGAACATCTCCTCCAGCCCTTCGCGGTCGTCCTGCACCAGCTTTTCCCGCATCGATTGCAGCGCATCGCTGAACATGTCGATCTCGGAGATCAGGTTGTCCTTGTTCCACAAGAACAGTTCTGCCCACATTTTATCGTTGATATGGGCAATTCGCGTCAAATCGCGGAAGGAGTCGCCGGTGTACTTGGCCAGCTCGGTGTTGTCCGATGCGCACATCAGGCTCACCGCAATGGCATGGCACAGCTGGCTGACGTAGCCGATCATGTAGTCGTGCTCGGCAGGCGTCAGGATGGTGATGCGCTTAAAGCCCAGCTCCTCGGCCAAAGCATGGCACCAGTCGATGCCTGCCTGGGTGTTCTTGTCGGTGGGGGTGATGATGAAATTGGCCGGGGCAAAGTTGACCTCGGCGCTGTGGGTGATGCCGCTGGTCTCGCGGCCCGCCATCGGGTGGCTGGCGATAAACTCCGCCCCCTCGGGCAAAGCGGCCTGCACCGGTTCCACCACGCCGCGCTTCACGCCGGAAACATCCGTCACCATCGTGCCGGGCTGGATCAGATGCCCGTACTGCTTGACCCACTCCAGCAAAACAGTAGGGTACAAACCAAAGATGATGCAATCCGCGCCGGTAACCAACGCGTCAAAATTCTCGGTCGCACCCTCGGCAATATATTCATGCTGCAGGGCGTAGTCGATGGTCTCGCGGCTGCGGGCGATGCCCGTTACATGGTAGCCGTGGCTGCTGAGCACCTGGGCGTATCTGCCGCCCAGCAGGCCCAGGCCCACGATCAGATAGGTTTTCGATTTATCCAACATCCAGCCTCACCCCTACTCGGTATCGATTTTTGCACCCAGCCCGCGCAGGGTATCCCAAAATGCGGGCCAGCTTTTATTCACGGCCTCGGCCCCGCGCAGCAGGGCGGGCAGCCCGGCGGCGTACACTGCCACGGCCAGCGCCATCACGATGCGGTGATCGTTGTGGCCGTACAGCGGCTCGGCAGGGGCATGCAGTGCCACGCCGGTGATGGTCACGGTATCGCCGTCCACCTCAATGCGGGCACCCATTTTTTTCAGTTCCTCCTGCATGGCGCTGATGCGGTCTGATTCTTTCAGCCGCAGCCGCCCCGCATTTCGGATGACGGTACTGCCATTGCAGAAACAGCCCAGCGTAAACAGGATCGGCCCCAGGTCGGGGCAATCGGCCAAATCAATTTCAGTGGCCTTCAGCAGGCTGCGCTCAAAGCGGTAGCCGCCCTCAATGGGCTTAAACTTTCCGCCGCAGCGCTTTAAAATATCCAGAATGACCTTGTCGCCCTGCTGGCTGTCGGGGTTCAGTCCCACCACGTTGATGCCGCCGACCGCGCAGCCCAGCACGGCCAGAAAAGCCGCCTGGCTGTAGTCGCCCTCGACGGAAAAGTCGCTGGCAGTGTAGCGCTGGGGCGCGGCCACACGGTACATCACGCTGCCGTTTTTCCGCGCCCGGGCGGCCACTTTTACGCCAAACTGCTGCATGGCGTCGATGGTCAAGTCCACATAGGAACGGCTTTCATAGGGGGGCAGCACCTCGATGGAACTTTCCGATTCCATCAACGGCGCAGCAAACAGCAGCCCGCTGATGAACTGGCTGGACACATCCCCCGGCAGGGTGAACCCGCCCGGACGCAGCCGCCCAAACACAGTAACGCCCTCGGGGGTCTGCTCAAAGCGCAGGCCCTGGCGATCAAACAACATCTGGTACACGGCCTGGGGGCGGTCAAACAACCGTCCCGCACCGGTGAAGCGCACCTTCTGCGCCGTCAGGCTGAACAGCGGGATCATAAAACGCAGGGTCGAGCCGCTCTCGTTGCAAAAAACTGGCCGTGTTACGGTCACGAATCCGCCGGAACTGCCCCGGCCGGTGATGGTCACGGCGGCAGGCTCCTCCGCCACCTTGGCGCCCAGCTGGGTCACAGCGCCCAAGGTGGCGAGGATGTCCTGGCTGTACTCAATATTGGTAATGTGGCTGACCCCATCGGCCAGCGCTGCGCACAAAACAGCGCGGTGTGCCGCACTTTTGCTGGGCGGCACGGTGGCCTGGCCGCTTAAGCGGCTGACATGCAGGCGAGCATCCATGGATTACATCTCCCGGCCGATAGCGGCAGCAACCTTGCGGCAGTTGGCGATGGTCTCGGCAAACTTTTCAGGCTTCAGGCACTGGGCACCGTCGCTCCAGGCGCACTGCGGGTTGTCGTGCACCTCGATCTCCAGGCCGTCGGCACCGGCAGCCACAGCGGCCAGGGCCATGCTCTCGATGTACTTGTAGTCGCCGGTGGCGTGGCTGGGGTCAACGATGATGGGCAGGTGGGTCTTTTCCTTGATGACCGGCACGGCGGACAGGTCCAGCGTGTTGCGGGTGGCGCGCTCAAAGGTGCGGATGCCGCGTTCGCAGAGAATGACGTTCTCATTGCCGCCGGCCATGATGTATTCGGCGGACATGATCCACTCCTCGATGGTGTTGGCCAGACCGCGCTTGAGCAGGATGGGCTTGTGCATCTTGCCAACGGCTTTCAGCAGCTGGAAGTTCTGCATGTTGCGGGCGCCGATCTGCACGATGTCGACGTATTCTTCAAACTCGTCGATGTGGGCCTCATCCATCAGCTCGCTGACGATGGGCAGGCCGGTGGCCTCACGGGCCTTCACCAGGTCGAGGATGCCCTCGGTGCCCAGGCCCTGGAAGGAATAGGGGCTGGTGCGGGGCTTGTAAGCGCCGCCGCGCAGGAAGTTAGCACCGCCGGCCTTGACCAGCTTGGCCATTTTGAGGGTGTGCTCCTCGCCCTCCACGCTGCAGGGGCCGGCCATCACGGCGATGGGGGACTTGCCGCCAATCTTGATGCCGTTCACGTCCACCACGGTATCATCGGGGTGGAACAGGCGGTTGGCGCGCTTGTAGGGAGCGGACACACGGGTCACATTCTCGACCCAGGGGTTGGCCAGCACGTCCTTCTCGGCGATCTTGGTGGTATCGCCCACCAGGCCAAAGACGTTGTAGTCGGTACCGCGGATCAGCGTGACCGACAGGCCCTGATGCTCGAAGTTATCGATAATGCGGTCCAGTTCAGCCTGGGGTGCACCTTTTTTGGTGGAAATGATCATTTGGGAACCTCTTTCTAAATACTTTACACTCTATGCATTCTGCCGCAATGCAGCAGGGGATAACAAATTATAGGGTTTCGTCCGCTTCAAACAGCGCAGCGGCTTTGTCGGCGGCTTCGCGCAGGGTGCCGGTGTTGTCCAGCACCACGCTGGCGGCGGCCTCGTACAAAGGAGTGCGCTCCTCTTCCAGCTGCTTCAGCGCCGCACCGCCCTTGGAGAGGGGACGCCCGCCGGTGGCCAGCTTTTCAGTGGGGCGGCGCACCCACAGCACGGGGCCGTTCTGCCGCAGGGCGCGCACGTTGGCCGGGGTCTTGATGATCCCGCCGCCGCAGGCGATAATCTGACGGTTCTGCTTGGCCACATCGGCCAGCGTTTCGGCTTCGTACCGGCGGAAAGCAGCTTCGCCCTCCTGGGCAAAGATGTCAGGAATATTATGCCCGGTGCGGCGTTCAATTTCCGCATCCAGGTCGATGAAGGTCTTGCCTAATTTTTTGGCCAGCGCTGCGCCGATGGTGGATTTGCCGCACCCCGGCATGCCGATGATGGAGATGTTGGCCAGTTCATGCCGCAGCTGGCGGCTTACGGCCGGGATCAGCGTGTCGGCGTCCAGCGCTTTGCCGGTAAAGTGTTCGGCCGCAAACACGGCCTGGGCCACCAGCATCTCAAAGCCGCTGGCGGCGGGGATGTGGTGCTCCTCAGCCCGCAGCAGCAGCTCGGTGCGGAAGGGGTTGTACACCACATCCAGCACGGCCTCCAGTGCCGGGAAAGCCGCCGGGTCGATGAGGCACTGCCCCACATTGGGGTACATGCCGCAGGGGGTCGTGTTCACGATGACCTGCACATCCTTGCGGCGCATGGCTTCCTCGTAGGTCAGGGCATCGCCCTTGCCGGTACGGCTGGCGGTCAGAATCTCCGCCGCGCCGCCGTCTTTGCAAACGGCTGCCACGGTAGAATGGGTGCCGCCGGTGCCGAGAATCAGCACGGTCTTGCCCGCAAAGTCCACGCCGTGGGCGCGGGCCAGGTAGGCAAACCCGGCATAGTCGGTGTTATAACCGTACAGCCTGCCATCCCGGTTGACGATGGTATTCACCGCGCCGATGGCCGCCGCTTTGGGGTCGACCACATCACAGTAGGGGATGACCAGCTGCTTGTAGGGAATCGTCACGTTGATGGCCGCAAAGTCCCGCCGCTCCATAAAAGCGCGGGCCTCGTCCTCGGTGGGCAGCGGCATCAGCTCGTAGGTATAATCAGCGATCTGCTCGTGGATGATCTTGGAATAGCTGTGCCCAAGCTTCGAGCCGATCAGGCCGTATCTTGTCTGTTCCATACCAAAATGCTCCTTGTGTTTCGGGCGTTTACTCCTGGGGCAGGCCATGCTTTTGGGCTAGCGTGCCGTAGCGCACGGTCAGCAGGTCCAGCAGGCCAAAGGCAGCCAGGGTGTTTTGCACCACCGCGGCGCGGGGCACGATGCAGGGGTCGTGGCGGCCCTTGATCTGCAGATCGGCGTCCTGCCTGGCAATATAATCCACGGTATGCTGCTGTTTATAAATGCTGGGCGTGGGCTTTAACACAGTGCGGAACACCAGCGGCATGCCGTTGGTAATGCCGCCGTTGATGCCGCCGTTTTTGTTGGTGGCAGTGGCAACCTGGCCGTTACGCATCGCAAAGGGGTCGTTGGCCTCGCTGCCACGCATGGCGGCAAAGGCAAAGCCTGCGCCGAATTCCAGGCCCTTGCAGGCCGGGACGGCAAACATCAGGTGAGCCAATTCGCTTTCCACGCTGTCAAACCACGGCTCGCCAATGCCTGCGGGCAGGCCGGTGACGATGGTCTCCAGCACGCCGCCCACGCTGTCGCCTTCACTGCCGGCGGCGCGGATGGCCTCCTGCATGGGGGCCTCCTTGCTCGAATCCAGCAGGGCAAAATGGCCGGGCTCCGGTTCGGGCAGTAACAGCCCGGCGGAGCTGGACAGCGGTGCGTCCTTTATGCCTGCGCACTCGGCAATATGGGTGTAGACACGGATGCCCAGGCTGTTCAGCACGCTTTCGCACAGCGCACCCGCCGCCACGCTGGCAGCGGTGATGCGGCCGGAGAAATGTCCGCCGCCCCGGGCGTCCTGATAGCCCTCGTACTTGGCATAGGCCGTGTAGTCGGCGTGGCCGGGGCGCAGCAGGTCTGCAGTTTTGGCATAGTCGCCGCTGCGGGTGTTTTGGTTGCGGATGACCATCGTCACGGCGGTACCGGTGGTGTGGCCCTGGTACACGCCAGAGAGAAACTCCACAACGTCGGCCTCGGTGCGGGCGGTGGAAAGCCCATCGCCCCGGGCGCGGCGGCGGTCCATTGCGACGGCGATGGCGGCCTCGTCCACGGGCAGGCCTGCGGCCAGACCGTCCAGCACCGCACCGATGGCAGGGCCGTGGCTCTCTCCGAAAATGGTCATCGAAATAGCATTGCCAAAGGTGTTTTTCATCGTTACTCCTCGATGCCCAGCAGGGTCGGCAGTTCGGTCATGGGCAGCTTGTCAGCCCGCCAGCAGCCCAGGCCCGGGCACTTGATGACAGTAATGCTGCTGCCGCTGGCCTTTTTATCGTGCTGCATGTAAGCCAGTACCTTTTCCCTGTTGGCACCAGCGCGGGTAGGCAGGCCCAGCGTGCGGTAGACAGCACGCACCCGCTTGACCAGCGCCGGGTCCTCGATCATCGGCAGCATGCCCAGGGCGACACATTCGCCGTGGTACAGGCCGGTGGTGCGGCGGCCGCGCACACCACGCACAGCCTCAATGCCGTGGCCGATGGTGTGGCCGAAGTTCAGGCAGGCACGCACGCTGCCCTCGCGCTCGTCCTGCTCGACAATCTTTTTCTTGAATTTCAGGCTGCGGTAGACGATCTGTTCAATATAGGCTTCCGGGTCCTCGGTCTCAAACAGTGCAAACAGCTGCGGGTCGCCGATCAAGCCGGTCTTCAGCGCCTCGGCCAGGCCGTTCACCACCTGGCGGCGGGGCAGGGTAGCCAGCGTGTCAAAGTCCACCAGCACCACCTTGGGCTGCCAGAAAGCGCCCACGATGTTCTTCGTCTCGCCCAGATCAATGGCGGTCTTGCCGCCGATGGAAGAATCCACCTGGGCCAGCGTGGTGGTGGGACAGTTGACGAAATCAATGCCGCGCATATAGCTGGCGGCGCAGAACCCGCCCAGATCGCCCACAACACCGCCGCCCACGGCCACCAGCAGATCCTTGCGGTCCATGCCGAATTCCAGCATGGCCTGTAATACCTGGCCGTAGACTTTCAGGCACTTGCTGCCCTCGCCCTGGGGGATGGTGTAAATGGTGGCCCTGGGGCACTGGGCGGCTACGGTCTCGGCATACTGTTTGGGCACGCCGGAGTCCGTCAGCACAAAGACGCGGCGGTTCTCCACATTGGTAAACTGATGCAGGTTGGCAAGGCAGCCGGCTTTCAGGATAATATCATAGCTGCGGCTTTTCAGTTGCATGGTCAGCTTCATACTTCGCACGTCCTTACTTTGTTATATTATTGTTGGTCGATGCCGTCCAGCGTAAAGGCACCCAGCAAGCGCAGGGTGCTGCACGCCCCGGTCAGGGTTTCCAGCAGGCTGTTGCAGGCGGCGGCATCGCAGCCAGCGGGACAGACAAGCTGTACATAAAAATAATACTCAAAAGGTACATGGGGCAGGGGGCGGCTTTTGATGCACTCCATGTTAAAGCCGCGGGCACCGATCTGGTCCAGCACCACGGCCAGCTGGCCGGGCTTGTGGCGGGCGGTAAACAGCAGGGAAAGCCGCTGCCCCTCGCCGGTCATCACCGGCGGCTGGGCGGCCCGCTCAATCACGATAAAGCGGGTGGTGTTGTCGCCGTCAGCGTTCACGCCCTCGGCCAGAATATCCAGCCCATACAGTTCGGCAGTCTCGGCGCTGGCAATGGCGGCCACGGTGGGGTCGTTCAGCTCGGCAATGTGCTTGGCGGCATCGGCAGTGTTGATCCAGCTTTGGGTGGCAAAGCCATGCTGCTGCAAAAATACGCTGCTCTGCGCCAACGCCTGCGGATGGCTGATGACGGTGCGCACATTGCTGAGTTTCGCACCCTTCACGCCCAGCAGGTCCTGCTGGATGGGCATGTCCTGCATGTGGGTCACAATGATGTCCGGGTGGGTGTACAGCAGGTCCAGCACGGCGGAAACATCCCCCGCGTTGGAGTTTTCAAAGGGCAGCACACCAAACTGGGCGTCGCCGTTCTGCACAGCGTCAAACACCTCGGGCCAGGTGGCAAAGGCAGTGGCCCGGGCAAAGGGAAACATCCGCCGCAGGGCAATGTGGCTCCATGCGCCCTCCACGCCCTGATAAGCGGCGGTGTCGCGGCCCAGAGTGGCCCGCTGGTAGGCGCGGGAAACGGCCATGGCCTCCTGCAAAAACGCCTTGTAATAGGGGCGCAGTTCCTCGTTTTGCAGCCGGGCCGTGTTGCGGGTGATCACATCCGCCTCCCGCGCGGCATCAAATACCGGCTTGCCGGTCTCGGCTTTGTAACGTACTACGTCGGCAACAGCCTGCATACGCCGCTCAAACAAAGCGGCCATTTCGGCGTCGACGGCATCGATCTCGGCACGGGCTTGCTGTAAAAGATCCATACCCGATGCTCCTTTTCCTGAATTTTTCGGGACATCTTGCCGCAAAAGGGCAGAAATGCAAATATATACAGTTAGTATAGCATAAAAAAAACGCCGTCACAAGGGTGACGGCGTGAAAAAGTAGTATAAGTAAAAATTACCCGTGCAGGGCACTGCGCAGGGCGGCCAGCAGTTCGGCCTGGTATTCCGGGCTGAAGGTGCCGTGCAGCAGCTTCGGCAGGGCTTCCTCCTGCAAGCGGCGCCAGCTGTCGGCCTCGCGGCCGGGCAGGATCGGAACAAAGGCGACGCCATTCGCGGCGGCGGCCTGGGCATCGCCCATCGAATCGCCCACCATCAGCACCTTGCGGCTCTCGTACCCGCAGGCCAGCATGGTGGCGATGGAGTTGGCCTTGCTGCCCACCTCCTGGCCGAAGATGACATCGGCATGGCGGGCCAGCCCGTAGTGCTTCCACTCGCTGGCAATGGCGCTCTCATTGGCGGCGCTCACCACAGCCAGGTCAGCCACGGCGTGCAGCTGGCGCAAGCTTTCCTCCACACCGGGGAAAGGCTCAAAGGTCGGCTCCAAGGCCTGGATGCGGCGGTTGCAGGCATTGTTCCACTCCTGCAGTTTGCGCAGGGCCAGGCTGCCGGTGCGCAGCAGTTCGTGCTGTAAGCTGGCGGTGGAAAGTTCGGCCGAGGTGTTGACCCAGGCGGAAATGTCCTCGCTGCCCGGCACCTCGATGCCGCGGTTTTTCAGCCGGTCAAACACCAGCACCACGCTCTCAAAGCGGGAAAGGCCCCGTGTGATGTTGCGCAGGTTGATCTCCTCCCACGCCGAGGCGACAAAGTCTGCATGATCGTCCAGCGCAAAAACGCGGATCAGCTCCGGGCACATTACAATGGTGTGCTTGATGCTGACCGTGTCCATAACGCAGCCGTCCGAATCCATGCAAACCAGAAATTCACGCTTCTTGGTAAAATCAGTTAAAACGCTTGCCATGATTCCCGTCCCCCTTCCAGTACTCATAAGCCGTAAATATACCTATCTATCATAGCAAAACAGCAGGGCGTTTGGCAATGCTTTTTTAGTAAAAAAGCAACTTTTTCCCAAAATCTTACAACGATACCGGGGTGTTTTCATCCAATGCCTGGCCGATTGGCATGTTTAAAATCAAATTGGCCATGCCGTCCGCCGGGGTGGGCTGCTTGTTGATGACCACCAGCGTTTCCCCGCGGAAGTACCGCAGCAGCCCCGCCGCCGGGTACACCGCCAAACTGGTGCCGCCCACGATCAACGTATCTGCCACGGAAATTGCCTTGATAGCGTTCTCCATCGTGGCCTCGTCCAGTCCTTCCTCGTACAGCACCACGTCCGGCTTTACGATGCCGCCGCACTCGGTGCAGCGGGGCACGCCGTCGCCCTGCCCGGCGGCTTCCTCAATAAAGCTGACGGGGTAAAACTTACCGCAGCGCGTACAATAATTGCGCAGGGTAGAGCCGTGCAGCTCGTATACCACCTTGCTGCCCGCCGCCTGGTGCAGACCGTCGATGTTCTGGGTCACCACGGCCTTGCACTTGCCCTCGCGCTCCAATTTGGCCAACCGCAGGTGGGCGGCATTAGGCTTGGCCCCGTGGACGATGAGCTTCTGGCGGTAAAAATCGTAAAATTCGGCCGTGTGGGTCTTGTAAAACGTATGGGAGAGCATCGTCTCGGGCGGATACTTGAATTTCTGGTGGTACAGCCCATCCACCGAGCGAAAATCCGGGATGCCGCTCTCGGTCGAAACGCCCGCCCCGCCGAAAAATACAAGGCTGCGGGTATCCCGCAAAATTTCTTCCAATGCCGGTACCATACAAAGTTCCCCTTTCGCTTTTTGCTGAAGTGTTTTATAATGTACCTATCATTATAGCTTTTTTCAGGGAGGATGCAAGATGCAGCGCGAGATCACACAGGAAATGGCAAAGGACCGCCTGCCCCGGCGGGAGGCAGATGCCAACAAGGGCAGCTTTGGCAGTGTGCTGGCGGCGGCTGGCAGTATGGCCTACCGGGGCGCGGCGGCTCTCTGCACCGAGGGCGCTCTCCGCGCCGGGGCGGGCCTTGTCTACCTGGCCAGCGTGGAGCCGGTGGTGCAGATGGTGCTGACCCGTACGCCGGAATGCTGTGCCTGCGGCTGCCGCACGGCGGCCAACGGCGGTATCCACCCTCAGGACGCCGGGGCGCTGCGCAGCTGGTTCGACGGCAAAAACACCGTTCTGCTGGCAGGGCCCGGCCTGGGTGAAAGCGCCGCCCCGGTCTGCAACGCCCTGCTGGGCAAAAAAGCCCCCTGGTCCGCCGCTGTGCTGGACGCCGATGCCCTCAACGCGCTGGCTGCGGGCAAAATCAAAGGCCCCTTGCCGGACCAGACGGTCATCACGCCCCACCCCGGCGAAGCCGCCCGCCTGCTGGATTGTACAGTGGGGGAGGTGCAGGCTGACCGCGAAGCCGCCGCCCGCCGCCTGGCCGGGATGTATCACTGCATCGCGGTGCTGAAAGGAAGAGGCACCCTCATCGCCACCCCCGGCGGCGAAGTCTACCACAATCCCACCGGCAGCGCGGGCCTGGCCAAGGGCGGCAGCGGGGACATCCTCGCAGGCTTGCTGTCGGGTCTGCTGGCCGCCGGGCTGAAACAGGGCCGCACCGCGGAGGACGCCGCCATCGCTGCCGTCTGGCTGCACGGCGCGGCGGGAGACCGCTGCGCCAAACGCTTAGGCATGGCCGCCATGCTGCCCCATGATATTTTTGCAGACCTGGGTGCGATCTTTGCGGAGCTGGAGCGATAAACTACTGCAAAACGACTCTTTTTCGCCCTTTCCTATTGCCTGCACGGCCTATAGGGTGTATAATGGGACTGTATGTTCTGGATATTCTGGGGCTATACCGCATGATCTGAGCAGCCTGCGCCGATAAGGCCGGGCATCGTGCGGGTCCCCTTTTGTAAAAGGAGCAAGTGCTATGCCGCGTAAAGAAGGCCAGAAACGGAAACTGCTGGTACTGCTGCAGATTTTGGCGCGGGAGACCGACGAACGTCATCCGTTAAGTGTACCGCAAATCGTGGAAAAATTGAAAGAAAAGGGCATCGAAGCCGAACGCAAGAGCGTCTATGATGACCTGAACACCCTGAACGAGATGCCGGACTTCCCCTATGAGATCATGCAAAAACGGGGCCGGGGCGGCGGCTATTACATGACCGACGCCCCCTTTGAGCTGGCTGAGCTGAAACTGCTGGTGGACGCTGTGTACGCCAGCAAGTTCATTACCGCCCGCAAATCCAAGGTGCTGATCGATAAGCTGGGCCAGTTCACTTCCTGCTACCGGCAGGAGGAGTTGAACCGTAAAGTCTTAGTCAGCGGCCGCCTGAAAAGCACCGACGAGAAGATTTTGTATACCGTCGATGCCCTGCATGCCGCTATCACGGCAGGGGAGCAGGTGCAGTTCAAATACTGCGACTGGAACCTGCAAAAAAAGATGACCCCCCGTCACGATGGCCAGCTGTACCGCGTCAGCCCCTGGGTGCTGGTGTGGGAGAATGCGAACTATTACCTTATCGCCTACACCGAGGGCCGCCTGAAGCACTACCGTGTGGATAAGATGCAGGCTGTGCACCAGCTGCCCGGTACCACCCGCGAAGGCGCCGGCGAGTACGCCAACTTTGACGTGAACGCCTACATGCAGCAGATGTTCGGCATGTTCAACGGCCCGCTGAAAAAGGTGACGCTCCAGTGTGAGAACCGCTTTGCCGGGGCCATGATCGACCGTTTCGGCACCGGGCCGACTTTAGTCCCCTGCGATGACGGTGAGCATTTTACCATGATGGCCGAGGTGCAGGTCAGCCCCCAGTTCTTTGGCTGGGTGGCTGGCTTTGGCACCGGCGTGGTGGTGGCAGGCCCGCCCGAGGTGCGCGCCGAGATGAAAAAGACGCTGGACCGCCTGCAGGATCTTTACCGCTGATTGCAAAAAGCACGAAAATGTGCTATGCTAACTAGATATGAATTTCTGCCCAAGGGAGGACGCCCTCGTTGCTGGAAAAAAATCAACGTACCAAAAGTATGCTCAGCGGTCTGCTGGATGTGGTGCTGCTGTTCGTCAGCTTTCTGCTGGCCAACTATGTGCGTTTTAATTATGTAGTCTTTTTTGAGCCCGGCGGCGCCGGCCCTGCGCTGCAGGTGGCCGGTGACCCGCGCAACTTTATTGCCGGGGTAGGCACCTCTGTCTTGCTGGTGCTGGCCTACTGGGTAGCCGGTGTGTACAGCTCCTCGCGTTTGCGGGGGCTGGCCCGGCGCTGCACCATCATGGCCATGATCAACGCCGCGGGCATCATGGTGTTCGTATTCTTCCTCTACCTGATGCACCTGGACGACTATTCCCGCGTAGTGCTGGGCCTGTTCTACGGCTTTGCCACTGTGACCATGGTCGCCAAGCGGATGATCCGCCGCTGGGTGGACCGTGCCCGCCGCCGCAAAGGCCTGGGCCTGCGGCACATCCTGCTGGTGGGCGGCGGCAAATCGGCGGCCCTCTACCTGCGCGCGCTGGAGCATAACCCCTACTACGGTTTTGTGGTGGACGGCTACCTGGCTGCCACCGAGGAGCCGGGTCTGGGCGTGCCCTATCTGGGCGGCTACGATAAGCTGGACGAAGCCCTGGAAAGCGCCGCCCTGGATGAGGTCGTGGTCGCGCTGGAAGCCAACGAGATCGATCAGCTGCCCCACACCTTTGCCATCTGCGATAAGCACGGCACTCGCATCACGATGGTGCCGTTTTACAGTGACTACCTGCCTGCCCGGCCTACCATCGATGTGCTGGACGAGTGCAAGCTCATCAATGTGCGCCAGACGCCCTTTGACAACATCCTCAACGCCGCCATCAAGCGCGGGCTGGATATTATCGGCAGCCTGGTGCTGATCGTGCTCACCAGCCCGGTCATGCTGGTCACGGCCATTGGTGTGAAACTGTCCAGCCCCGGGCCGATTATCTTCAAGCAGGAGCGCATCGGCCTCAACAAAAAGCCCTTCATGATGTACAAGTTCCGCTCCATGCGGGTCAATGTACAGCAGGAGACCGGCTGGTCTAAGGACTACGACCCCCGCAAGACCCACTTCGGCAGCTTTATCCGCAAGTTCAGCCTGGACGAGCTGCCCCAGTTCTTCAACGTGCTTAAAGGGGATATGTCCCTTGTAGGCCCCCGGCCTGAGGTGCCTTTCCATGTAGAGCATTTTAAAGAGGAAATCCCCCGCTATCTGGTCCGCCAGCAGGTGCGCCCTGGCTGTACCGGCTGGGCGCAGATCCACGGCTTGCGCGGCGATACGGACATTGCCGAGCGCATCCGCTATGACATCTGGTACATCGAAAACTGGACCGTGGCGCTGGACATCAAGATCATCTTCCGCACGGTATTCGGCGGTAAGATGGTCAACGACGAAAAATTGCAGTAAGCCTGCCCCGGCGGGCTTGATGGGAGACGGAAAATGAGGAAAAAGGAACCCAAAGTGGCCATCGTACATGACTGGCTGGTGACCTATGCAGGGGCGGACCGCGTGGTCGACTGCATGCACCATGCGTTCCCCAACGCCGTCATCTACACGCTGGTGTATGACAAAGATAACATGCCTGCGTGGTTTAAAGACTACGACATCCGCACCACCTGGGTGCAGAAGATCCCGTTTGCTACCAAGCTGTACAAAGGGCTCTTGCCCCTGATGCCCCGTGCCTTTGAGGAATTGGACCTCTCCGAGTACGACCTCGTGCTGTCATCTTCCTCCTCCTGCTCCAAGGGGGTTATCACCCGCCCGGATGCTGTGCACATCTGCTATTGCCATACACCCATCCGCTATGTGTGGGACTTTTACTACACCTACCGCGACAACGCCAACTGGCTGGTGCGTAAGGTCATGCAGCGCCAGATGCACAAAATTCGCGTGTGGGATAAGTGCGCTGCGGACCGCGTAGATTACTTCATCGCCAACTCCCACTACATCGCCCAGCGCATCAAAAAATATTACCGCCGCGACAGCGACGTCATCTACCCCTGCTGCCATATCAACGAAAGTCCTTTTGTGGAAAAGGAGGACTTCTACCTCACCGTCGGCCGCCTGACCTGGTATAAGCGGGTTGATCTGGCCGTGCAGGCCTGCACCAAACTGGGCAAGCGGCTGGTGGTCATCGGCAGCGGTGGAGAGATGGACAAGCTCAAGGCCATGGCTGGCCCCACCATTGAGTTCAAGGGCGGTGGCCTGACCGACGAGGAAGTGCGCGGTTACTACCTGCGCGCCAAGGCATTTTTGTTCCCCGGTGAGGAGGACTTCGGCATCACCCCCGTGGAAGCCCAGAGCGCCGGTACGCCGGTGCTGGCCTACGGCCGCGGCGGCGCCTGCGAGACCGTGCTGCCCGGGAAGACTGGTTACTGGTTCGAGGAGCAGACCGCCGACAGCCTGGCCGCCTGCATCCAGCGCTTTGAAAAAGATGGCGTCGCCTATAGTAAAGAGGAAATCCGCGAACACAGCCGCGCTTTCAGCGAGGAACGGTTTGAGCGGGAGATCAAAGAATACTGTACCCGCCGCATGGCGGATTGGCAGCAGGAACTGCTGGACTGCTCCCACTGGGAGAAGGAGGAACAGATTTGAACCCCATTGTCATCAACGGCACTGTCCTGTGCGATAATATCACCGGCATCCCCCGCTATGTCTACGAGACAGTAGTGCGGCTGGACAAGCTCATCGAGGGCACCGGCCTGGACGTGCGCATCGCCTACCGCGACGATGGCCGCGAGATTCATCTGCCGGAACTGAAAAATATCAAGCTGGTACCGCTCAAGGCGGTCAAATATTTTTATAACATGGCGGTGCTGCCTGCCTATCTGCGGCGCGAGCATGCGTTCTTTGTCGGCCTTGCCAGTGATATGCTCATGACCCGCCGCAGCGTTGTTGTGCTGCACGACATCCGCCCCCTGGTCATGGATACCGACCGCGGCTTTTTCCGCTTCAAGTTCTGGGTGCACTGCCTGTCCACCAAATGGTTTGCACAGCGGGTGTTCACCGTCAGCTATGACCAGCGCCAGCTTATCCACGATAAGCTGGGCATCCCGCTGGATAAGATCGGCGTGACCTACAACGGCTGGGAGCATATGGCAAAAGTCCAGCCGGACGAAAGCATCTTTGAGAGGATGCCCGCCGTCAAAAAGGGTGCGTATTTCTACGCTCTGGGCAGCCTGGCCGGCCACAAGAACTTTAAGTGGATACGCGAGGTTGCCCGCCGCAACCCGGATAAGACCTTCGTGGTGGCAGGCGGCAAGGATCTGCGCGCCTTTGGCGATGACACCGAGGCCAAGGACACCCACAATGTGTTCTACCCCGGCTATGTCTCCGACGCCGAAAACGCTGCCTTGATGAAGCACTGCCGTCTCTTCCTGCACCCGGCGGTGTTCGAGGGCTTCGGCATTCCGCCGCTGGAGGCTCTGGCTCTCGGCGCGCCCATCGCCCTGGCCAAAGCCAGCTGCCTGCCGGAACTTTACGGCGATACAGCCCGCTACTTCGACCCCTACGACTACGAGGTCGACCTGGACGCTTTGGCCACCCGGCCCGTCGCCCCGCCGGACAAAGTCCTGGCCAAATACAGCTGGGACAAAACCGCTGCCTTCTGGCTGGAAGAGAGCAAAAGGTGCGCACAGCAGTAAAATCTGCAACCTGATTCCCACTCTGGAAAGGACCCCTTGCGAATGCTTGTTCTAACCGTTGTCCTTACGGCTATTGTCGCGCTGGCACTGGGGCTGGCCCCGGCCAAAGTGGCGCGCCGCCGTGTACGGCAGTGTGATCTTGGCTGGGCGGCTGGCCTGTGGCTGGCCACCTGGGTGTTTGCCCTGTGCGCCTACCATCGCCCGGGGCTGACCGTCGGGTTTGATGCTTTCCGCCTGGCGGCCATCACGGCACTGTGCGGCTGGGCGTCCTTCTGCGTGGCCGGGCTGCGCAGCTTTGGCGGCAGGGGACTGCGGTTCGTGGTGCCGCTGCTGCTGGCGGCGGCCCTGGGCAGCGAGGTGTTCGTAGGCAACGTGACCTACTTCAACACCCACAGCTACCAGCCGTTCCAGCTGCTGGACTACCTGGACCCCAACGTCAACGTCATCCGGGGGCAGGGGAGTATCTCGCTGGACGAGGACCACACCTACATGCGGTTCTTTGACATCGACCAGCCTATCTATAACCTGAGCATGGACGGCCTGACCAACGATGATACCGACCCGCTGCATTGGGACAGCTTCTTCAACTTCCGCATCAATGCCACCGATGAAGCCAACTCTCAGCTGAACTACTTCGGCACCTGGCAGATCGCGCCCGAGTCGACCCGCAGCCAGGTTATCAGCCTGGATCTGACGGGCAACGTCGGCACAATGGAGCTGACCGCCTCCGGCTACAGCACGGCCTTTGCAGCCTTCCCGGTGGCCGTCACCTTTACCGGCATCACCGCCAACGCGCCGCGCCCGCTGCAGTTCTCGCTGCTGCGGTGCATCGCTGTTTTCCTGGCGCTGCTGGCCATCTACGCTCTGCGCCCGCAGAGCGGCCTGTGGCACCGCCGCTGGCTGGCAGGCAATGTCTGCGACCGCGCCGCCGGTGCGGTGCTGGCCGCGATCCTCGCCGCCTTTGTGGTGGTTGTGCCTTTCTGGGAGCCGGGCAACACCGGCCTTGCCACTGAAAATTATAATGTCGCCTTCTGGGATCACGAGAGCAAGATCAGCTTTGTCTACGAGCAGTACGGCGCGCTGGCCCACAGTCTGCTGAACGGCCGCCTGGACCTGATGCAGGACCCACCGGAAGAGCTGCTGGCGCTGGATAACCCCTACGATTCCACCGCCCGCGAAGCGGCCCAGGTCAACAGCCTGTGGGACCATGCCTACTATAACGGACGCTATTATGTCTATTTTGGCATCGTGCCCTGTCTTTTGTTTCAGCTTCCGTTCGAGGCTGTCACCGGCATCCAAAACCTGGCCTATCCGCCCTGCATGATCGTGATGGGGCTGCTGTTCCTGCTGGCAAGTTTCGGCGCGGTGCATCAGGTGGTGCGCCGCTGGTTCAGCCAGGCATCCTCAGCCGCGTATCTGCTCAGCGTGGCGGCCATCGTGCTGGGCAGCCAGCTCTATTACCTGTTTGTGCGCCCTTACATTTATGAATACGCCATCGTCTGCGGCACCTCGCTGCTGATGCTGGCCCTCTGGTTCTGGCTTTCTGCCGCCAACACGGCGGTGGAGCGCCGCGGTGCGCTGCTGGCCAAACTGGCGCTGGGCAGCCTTTGTATGGCGCTGGTCGCCGGCTGCCGCCCCCAGATGGAATTGTTTGCCGTGCTGGCCCTGCCCATCTTCTGGCAGCGATACATCGCCCAAAAGCGGCTGCGCAGCCGCGCCGGGGCAGGGGAAGCGGCCGCCTTCCTGCTGCCTGTGGTGCTGGTGGCCGCAGGTCTGATGTGGTACAACTACGCCCGGTTCGGTTCGCCCTTTGACTTTGGCGCCAACTACAACCTGACCGGCAACGATATGACCAAGCGCGGCTTCAATGTGGTGCGCATCGGTCCGGCTGTGTTCACCAGCCTGTTCGACCTGCCGCGGCTCAAGAGCGTCTTTCCGTTTTTGCAGGAGACCGAAGTCACTACCAACGCCGTCATCCGCACCATCAGTGAGCCGTTCGTCGGCGGTATGCTGGCGGCTACACCCTTCACCTGGGTGTTGGGGCTGCTGGCGCTGCCGCAGACCCGCCAAAGTCTGCGCCGCCGCCCCGGTGCGGCCGGTTTCGTCTGGCTGGCGGTGGCCGGTATGGTCATCATCACGGTGGTGGATTGCGAAATGGCCGGTGTACTGTACCGCTATTTGATGGACTACAGCCCCGTGCTGCTGCTGGGCGCTGTGCTGTGCTGGCTGCTGCTGGAAAGCGTGCTGGCCCGCCGCGCCGCCGCAGGTGAAACGCTGGCCGTCACCCTGCTGCCGGTGCTGCGCGTGGCCATGGCCGCCGCTGTGGCGTGGAGCGCCGTCTATCGCTTCTTCACCCTTTTTGCCACCCAGCCGTGGCTGCAGGGAATGAACCCCTCGCTGTACTTTAATGTTGCCCGTCTGGTGCAATTCTGGATGTAAAGATTGGAGAATCTCAAAATGGATAAGATCGCTGTTCTGATCCCTTGCTACAACGAATCCAAAACTGTGGAAAAGGTGGTGACGGATTTCCGCCGCGTGCTGCCCGATGCCACCGTCTATGTCTACGATAACAATTCCACCGACGGCACCGCCGAGCTGGCCGCCAAGGCTGGTGCTGTCGTCCGGCACGAGTATCAGCAGGGTAAGGGCAATGTCATGCGCCGCATGTTCCGCGAGATCGATGCCGAAGCCTACGTGCTGGTGGATGGCGACGATACCTACCCCGCTGAGGCCGCCCCCGAGATGGTAGCTGCCGTTACAAACCGGCAGGCCGATATGGTGGTGGGAGACCGCTTGTCCAGCACCTACTACACCCAGAATAAGCGTCCCTTCCACAACTTTGGCAACGATCTGGTACGCTTTTGCACCAACCACCTTTTCGGCGGCAAGATCAAGGACATTATGACTGGCTACCGCGCGTTCAGCTACCAGTTCGTCAAGACCTACCCGGTGCTGTCCCGCGGGTTCGAGATCGAGACCGAGATGACCATCCACGCCCTGCAGCGCAACATGCAGGTGGAAAACGTCGTCATCGACTACCGCGACCGCCCCGAAGGCTCCGAGAGCAAGCTGAACACCTACTCCGACGGCTTCAAGGTGCTGGGCACTATCGCGCGGCTGTTCAAAAACTACCGCCCGTTTCTATTCTTCGGCATCCTGGCGGCAGTGCTGGCCGTGTTCGGCATCGGCTTTATGATCCCTGTGCTGAACGAGTACTTCCACACCGGCCTTGTGCCCCGCTTCCCGACTTTGATCGTCTGCTGCTTTGTGCTGGTGGCGGCTCTGCTGCTGTTCATCTCCGGCATTATCCTGTCCAGCCAGCTTGCCAAGGATGCCCGCGATTTTGAGTTCCAGCTGCAAACTGTGCAGCATTGGCGTAACAGCGCAGAAAAGGAGAACTGAAATGCAGTATGATTATCTGATCGTCGGTGCCGGTCTGTTCGGTGCCGTCTTTGCCCACGAGGCCACCGCTGCCGGCAAAAAGTGCCTGGTCATCGATAAGCGCAGCCACATCGCCGGCAACATCTACACAGAGGATGTGGAGGGCATCGCCGTCCACCGCTACGGTGCGCACATCTTCCATACCAACAATAAAGAGGTGTGGGACTACGTCAACCGCTTTGCCACCTTCAACCGCTACACCAACTCCCCGGTGGCCAACTATAAGGGCGAACTGTACAACCTGCCCTTTAATATGAACACCTTCACCAAGATGTGGGGCGTCATCACCCCGGCCGAGGCTGAGGCTAAGATCGCCGAGCAGCGCGCCGCCCACTACACCGCCGAGCCGAAAAACCTGGAAGAGCAGGCCATCAACCTCGTGGGCACCGACATCTACGAGAAGCTCATCAAAGGCTACACCGAGAAGCAGTGGGGCCGCCCCTGCACCGAGCTGCCTGCCTTCATCATCAAGCGCCTGCCCGTGCGCCTGACCTTCGATAACAACTACTTCAACGCCCTGTATCAGGGCATCCCCAACGAGGGTTACACCGCGCTGGTGGCCAACCTGCTGCAGGGTATCGAGGTCCGCCTGGACACCGACTACCTGGCTGACAAGGCTGCGCTGGATGCCTTGGCCGATAAAGTCGTCTACACCGGCCCCATCGATGCCTACTTTGACTATAAGCTGGGCGCTTTGCAGTACCGCAGTGTCCGCTTTGAGACCGAGACCCTGGACATCCCCAACTACCAGGGCAACGCTGTCATCAACTACACCGACGCCGAAACCCCCTACACCCGCATCATTGAGCACAAGCACTTTGTCTTTGGCTCCACCGAGCCGGGCACCAAGACGGTCATCAGCCGCGAGTACTCTGCCGAGTGGAAACCCGGCGATGAACCGTACTATCCCGTCAACGATGCCCAGAACGGCGCCCTGTACGAGCAGTACAAGGCCCTGGCCGATGCCGAGTGCAAGGTCCTTTTCGGCGGCCGTTTGGGTGAGTACAAGTACTACGATATGGACCGCGTGATCGAATCTGCCCTGGCCCGCGTGCGTGCCGAGCTGGCAAAATAATCCCTGCAAGAAAAAGTTACAAACTGCGCCACGCTGCCTTTTTACAGCATGGCGCAGTTTTTTCTGCTGCCCGCCAAGTGGCTCGCCTTGCTTTTTACCCCGTAATGGGATATAATAAACTCGACTATCTGCGCAGAAGCCTGCGCGAATAGATACAGTGGGAAAAGCGCACACGCGCACAAACAGGGAGTATATTATGACGAAGATTGCCGCTTCGATTTTGTCCGCTGACTTTGCGGACCTTGCCGCCGACTGCCAACGGCTGTTAAACCATGGCACCGATCTTTTGCATTTTGACGTGATGGACGGCCACTTTGTGCCCAACATCAGCTTTGGCGCCCCCGTGCTGGAGTGCCTGCACAAGGCCCTGCCGGAGGTGTTCTACGATGTCCACCTGATGATCAGCGACCCGGTCAGGTACGCGCCGGATTTCGCCAAGGCGGGCGCTAACCTCATCACCTTCCATCTGGAGGCTGTGCCCGATGCTGTCCCCGAGACCATCGCCGCCATCCGTGCTGTCGGCTGCCAGGTGGGCATCAGCATCAAGCCGGGCACCCCGGCCGAGGCTGTCTACCCCTACCTCGACGACCTGGACCTCGTCCTGGTCATGAGCGTGGAGCCGGGTTTCGGTGGGCAGAAGTTCATGCCCTCGGCGCTGGATAAGCTCAGCGCCCTCCGCGCCGAGCGTGACCGCCGCGGCCTGCACACCCTGTTGGAAGTGGACGGCGGCGTCAACACCGAGACCGGCCCACAGTGCGCCGCCGCGGGGGCCGACTGGCTGGTGACCGGTAGTGCCCTGTTCAAAGCCAAAGATCCCGCCGCCGTCATCGATACGCTGCACGGCAGCCATTAACCCAAAGGAGAACCCAAGCCCCATGGCAAAACAACCTACGATCGAACGCAGCGAGAACTATGGTTACTATAGTGATCTGCTGTGGTGTGCCGTGCCCCTTACGGGCATGGCCTGGTACTATTACGGCCTGCGCCCGGTGCTGCTGATGCTGGCAGCCCTGGTGACGGCCTATCTGTGTGATTGCGCCCTGGCCCCGCTGCATGGCGAGGGCTACCGCGCCCACGAGCCGTCCAGCGAGTGCTTTGCAGCGCTGATCGTGCTGCTGATGCCCGCCAGCGTTTCCTACGGCATCGTCATTGTTGCTGTCATCGCGGCCGTGCTGGTCAAGGAGGCCTTCGGCGGAGAGGGGCACTATCCCTTCCACCCGGCGGCAGTGGGCGCCGCTATCGCCGGTGTTTCCTGGCCGGAGCATGTCTACTACTACCCGGCCCCCGGCACTCAACTGCCCATTTGGGGCGAGATCAATGATAACCTTGTCCAGGGCATGAATGAGTCCCTGCGCAGCGGCGGCCTGCCCAGCGCCAGCACGATGAATCTGCTTACCGGCAACGTGTCCGCGGGTATCGGTACCGGCGCGGCGCTGGTCATTCTGGCCTGCGGTCTGTTTTTGCTGGTGCGCGGCCGGGTCCGCCTCTCGGTGCTCATCCCGTTTATGATTGCCGTTATCGGCATTCCCTGGCTGTTCCCGCACCTGAACGAACTGCCTGCCTTCAGCTGGCCGTGGGAGTTCATCCGCCAGCGCATCTATCTTGAAAAGTACACGCTGCTGTCTGGCACGGCATTGTTCGGTGCCTTTTTCCTGATCTGTGAGCCGGTCACCATGCCCAACCGCACCAGCAGCCGTCTGATCTACGGCGCGGCGCTGGGCATTGCCACCTATGCGTTCCGCATATTCAGCCCGTATCAGAGCGCCATCTGCTTTGCGCTGCTGATTGTCGGTGCCATCCCCGAATGGCTGGACCTCATCAGCCACCGCACCGAGCGTATCCGCTTTATGAAGAAGGAGGAACAGCGTCTTGCCAAATCCACAAAACCGGAATGACCGCCGCAAGGGCGAGGATCGCTCCGAAACGCTGATCATTCCCCATATTACCAAAGAAATGCTGGAAACGGCCCGCCGCATGGCGGAGGAGGGGGCCTCCCGCGCGGAGATCGAAAAGGCCATCTCGGCCATGCAAAGCCCGGCCCAGCCCGCTTCTTCACCGGCATCCCGCCCGGCCCAACATGCCGCCCCGGCCCCGCAGCCGATGGCCACCCCGCCGGAGCGTAAACACCGCATCATCCCCACCAGCCGCCCCCGTCTCTCGGCCGAAGAACGCGCCGCCCTGCGCCAGCAGATGCAGATGGGGGAGACACAGGCAGAAACGCCCCAGCCCGAACCCGAACAGGAGGCCCTGCGGCAGGAAGCCGCCCGGCGCGCGGCCAACCGCCCTGCCTGGTTTGGCCGACGCCAGACGGCGCAAAACGACTCGCAGGAAGCAGCCCGCCGCGCCGCCCAGGCCCTGGCCGCTGCCCCGCGCACCCCGGAGGCCCCGGCCGCTCCAAAAGTGGACGAGCCTACCGGTACCCGCACCATTGCCATCCCAAAACAGCGTACTGTATCCCGCCCGGCGGAACCGGCCCCCGAAGCCACCCGCGTGATGTCTGCGGCCCCGCCGCAGCCCACTCCGGCAGAACCTGCCCCGCAGCCTGCCGCCCGCACTGAGGGCCCGGCAGGGGAACCTGCCCCGCGCCCGGCTGCCCCGGCCCCGGAGCCGCGCAAAAACGCCGTGCCCCGCAGCCGCACCGAGGCCGAAAACGACCTGAACGAAAAGATTCGCCGCGACCACATCTGGCTGTCCAACCCGGTCATGGTGCGCGGCTTAGGCATGGCTCCCATCGTGGGCGCTGCGCTGGATGGTCACCATGCGCTCATGCTCTGTGTGGCCAGCCTGCTGCTCGTCACCTTTACCCGTGTGTTGGCTGTGGCAGTCTGCCACCTTACCCAAAACCGCTTCCGTCCGGTCATCTACAGCTATGCGGCGGCGCTGCTGTACATCCCCGTTTACGTGCTGATGTACCAGCTGTTTGGTGCTGACCTGTCACTGCTGGGCATTTATCTGCCGCTGTTGGTGGTGGAACCTGCCATTGTCAAGCGTATGGAATTTGCTGAGCTGGAGCCTGTCAGCGAGGCCTTCCGCCACGGTTTCAACAACAGTCTGGGTATGTGCGCGGCTCTGCTCATCGTGGGCTGCCTGCGGGAACTGCTGGCCACCGGTGCTGTCTTTGGCAACCAGGTGATCTACGCCGCGCCGCTGCCGCTGGCGGCACAGCCCTCCGGCGGTTTCGTGCTGGTGGGTGCCATCGCCGCCGTCTGGTGCGCCATCGCCAACCTGTACACCAATTATAAACACGAGGAGGTGCGCCGCCTGTATGCTAAACATTGAGTTCGCATCCTCCCTGGGCCAAGGCCTGTGGCAGTTTGTCAGCTATATGGGTCTGGCCATCTTTGCCGAGAACGTCATTCTGGCCCGCGCTTTGGGTGTGACCCGCCTGATGAAACTGGTGCCGGACCACAAGGCCCAGGTGTGGGATTTGTGTCTGCCGCTGATCTGGGTCATGACGCTGTCCGCCCCGCTGGGTTGGGCTGCCCATAACCTGCTCTTCCCGTGGCTGCGCCCGCGTCTGCCTGCGTGGCTGCCTATCTCGGCTCTGCGCCCGGTAGTCTACCTGACCTGCGGTGTCGCTGCCATGGCCGTCACCTGGCTGGTGCTGGGCCTGCTGCCCCGCAAAATGCGCCAAAGCTGCCGCAGCCAGCTCAGCCTGGCCACCTGCAGCACTGTCATGCTGGGCACGCTGCTCATCAGTTCCAACCAGAATTACACGCTGGAGCAATCCATCGCGTTTGGTCTGGGCAGCGGCCTGGGCTACACCTTCATCGTCTTCATCGTGCGTGAAGGCCGCCGCCGCTTGCGCAGTAAGGCGGTGCCCGCGATCTTTCAGGGCCTGCCCAGTTCCATGATCTACATTGGCGTCCTCTCACTGGCTATCTATGCGCTGGTGGGTCATTCTGTGGTTTTGTAACAATAAAAGGAAGAGGTGCATTGTATGTCTGTTCCGTGCTTTGTTCCCGCTGATATTCTGCTGCCCGCCGCCAACATTTCGCTGGACCCGTGGGCCTGCATTGCGGTAGACCAGTTTACTTCCCAGCCGGAGTACTGGCAGCGCGCCGAAGAGCTGGCCGCCGGTAAGCCCAGCACGCTGCATATCGTCCTGCCCGAAGCCTACCTGGGCACCCCCCAGGAGGAAGAGCGGATGCAGACCATCCGCCGCACGATGCAGGAGTACCGCAAGTCGGTGCTGACCCGCCGCGTCCACGGCTTTGTCTATGTGGAGCGCACCCAGATGGACGGCACCATCCGCCAGGGGTTGGTAGGTGCCGTGGACCTGGAAGCCTACGACTATAACCCCGGCAGCAAACCGGCCATCCGCCCCAGCGAAAAGACGGTGGTGGAGCGCATCCCGCCGCGCCTGAAAGTACGCCGTGGTGCTATTTTGGAAACGCCCCACGTGATGATGCTGGCCGACGATGAGAAAAAGACGCTGATCGAACCCATCGGTGACCATAAAGATAGCCTGCCTCTGCTGTATGACGGCGAGTTGATGCTGGGCGGCGGCCATCTGCGCGGCTGGGCGGTGGAAGACCCCGCTCTGATCGACCAGATTAACGCCGCACTGGCCGACTTGGCCGACGAGAAAAAATTTGCCGCTCGCTGGCCCCGTGCCGCCGGTGAGCCGCCCATGGTGCTGGCTGTCGGCGACGGCAACCACTCTCTGGCCACGGCCAAAGCCTACTGGGAGGAACTGAAGAAGGGCCTGACCCCCGAACAGCAGCAAGATCACCCCGCCCGCTGGTGCCTGGCCGAGGTCTGCAATGTACATGGCCCGGCCATCGAGATCGAGCCGATCCACCGTGTGGTGTTCGGTGTAACGGCCCATGAGCTGTACAAGGCCATCGATGAGTGGGACAAGACCCAGGGCGACGAGACTGCTCCGTCTCAGCAGCGCTTTGCCATTGCCGACCAGAACGGTGAGCTGCTGGTGGCCCTGCAGAATCCCCCGGCTCCCCTGACGGTGGGCAGTGTTGAAGCCTTCCTGAACGACTTCCTGCCCAGCCACCCCGAGGCCAGCGTGGACTACATCCACGGCTCCTCCACGGCCATGGCGCTTGCCTCCCGCCCCGGGCAGAAAGCCGCCGCCATCCTGCTGCCGGACCTTGCCAAGGCAGACCTGTTTAAAGGTGTGGTGCTGGGCGGTGTGCTGCCCCGCAAGACCTTTAGCATGGGTCACGCCGAAGAAAAACGCTACTACAACGAATGTCGTGCAATCGACTGATGATAAGAATGGAAAAGACTATGGAAAAACCTACCCAGAATCCCGCCGCCCCGCACCGCCGCCGTCGTCGCCGCGGTTCCGGCAACGGTGGGGTTGCCGCTGCAGCCCAGCAGCCTGCGGCTGAAAAGGCTGCCCGCCAGCCCGGCCCGCGCCAGGCAGCCCCGGCCCAGCCGCGGACCCCCCGCCCCCAGCAGGGGCAGCCCCGTCCGCAGACCCCGGCACCCGCCAAGGGCGGCCAGCCCAAACCGGCGTCCCGCGGCAATGCACCGCGCCCCCGCGGCCGTGGCCCGGCCCAGTCCCAGAATCCGCCAGCGGCCCAGATGCCGCAGCCGCCCCGTCAGAGCGGCGGACGCACGCTGAACCAGCCGCCCCCACGCCCGCCGCGGGAGACTGTCAAGCCCCGCCAGCCCCAGCGCCCCAGCCGCCCGCCGCGCCGCACGCCGGAGGAAGAGCCGGGCCTGGAGCTCATCACCCGTCGCCCTCCGAAGCAGAAGTTCTCCAACTTTGAGGAGTACCTCGCGGCCCACGGCGGCATGACGCTGCCGCTGCCCCCGGACCCTAATGAGCCCAAGGAACCGAAAGAAGCACCCGCCCCGCAGCCGATGGCAGGGGAGAGCGCCGAATGACCCCGGCCACTGCCGCAGCCCTGCGCTGCCCGGTCTGCCAGGGGCTGCTGCTGCAGGTGGGCCGCACCCTGCGCTGCCCCAAGGCTCACAGCTTTGATCTGGCCAAAGAGGGTTACGCCAACCTGCTGCCCATCCAGAAAAAGCATGCCGCCGACCCCGGCGACGGCAAGGAGATGGTGCGAGCCCGCCGCGCGTTCCTCTCGGCCGGGCACTACGCCCCGCTGATGCAGGCGTTGGCGGATCTCTGTGCTGACCTGCCTCACGGCCACATCGTGGATGCTGGCTGCGGCGAGGGCAGCTATGACGCCTACCTGTACAAAGCACTGGGGGACGAACCCGCCATCGTGGGCTTCGACCTCTCCAAAGAGACCGTGCGCTTGGCGGCCAAGCTGCTGCCGGAGGCCGCTTTCTGTGTGGGCGGCAGCTTTTGTGCCCCCGTGCGGGATGGCTGGGCCGACCTGCTGCTGAACATCTTTTCCCCGTTTGCCGGGGCAGAGTTCCGCCGCATGCTGCGCCCGGGTGGACATCTGGTCTACGCCGTGCCCACCGCCCGCCACCTCTACGGGCTGAAAGAGGTCCTCTACGACCACCCCTACGAGAACGAGGTGAAGGACACCGCCTACGAGGGGTTCACCTTTGTGCGCAGTGTGGAGGCCGCCGCCCAGCTGACCCTGACCGGCGATGCTGTGCAGCAGTTGTTTGCCATGACCCCCTACTACTGGAACACCCCCGCCGACGGCGCCGCGCACCTGCAGGCCTGCAAAAGCCTGACCACCGAGATCGGCTTCCGCTACCTGGTTTACCAGAAACAATAATCCAAAAGCCAGCCCAATGCGGGCTGGCTTTTTCTGTGCGTATTGGCAGTAGGACGTCACGGCGCGTAAAACGCATCCAATACCTGCTTCAGGTAGGGCCGCAGCCGCGCATCTCCGATACCGGGTTGCGGTACCATGATACAAACTGTATAAATCATGCCGTTATTTACAAAATAAGCGGCATTCCCGCTGGCTTTGCCCTCGTCTCCGCCGCCGTACAGCGGAATAACGGCAATGTCTCCGGTAGGCAGCGTGTATTCCTCGCAGGTCCAGCCATCCTTTAAATCGTAGATACCATCGGTCAACACCTGCTCCACGGTAGCGGTGCGGCTGCCGCTGGGTGTCACGGCAGCGTGGGCGTTGAACGAAATATACATGTCATAACTTTCGCCGCTCACTTCCTTTTCCAGCAAGCCGCCATCCAGCACGTTCAGCCCAAACGGCTCGCCGTCCGCGCAGGTGCCGTACAGCAGCACCTTGCGCTTGACGGGATTGTGGTAATCGTTGGGGTCGGCAGGGCAGTACAGCGCCGCGCCGTCCGGCAGGTCATCCACAAAATCGTTGCGCAGCAGCGGCAGGTTGGTCAGTTCAGCGGCATCCTGCAAACTGTCCGCCGCATCGGTAAATACTTCGGCTTTTTCAATATCGTTTGGGTAGTGAATTAACAAATCCGAGTTTCCCAGCGTCATGACCATCTGGCTGAAACTATAGTGGTCAGGCGTCCGCATCCGTTGGAACGCTGGCTGCCGTTCCTCGGCGGCCAGTGTCTGCACCGCTTCGCCCAGCGTATCCAGCGGATGGGTGGTCAGCGTATAGTGCAGGGCATAACCGCCCACGGCATCGGGGGCATAGCTGGGGTGGGGCGTGTTGTGCAAATTGGTGAACTCCACCCGCGCCAGCACACCGGCGGCCAGCAGCAGCGGCGCGGCCAGGCAGATGACCCACCCAAACCGCCGCCGCGGGGCAGGCTGGGCCGCCGCCACCGCTACGCGGGCCGGGCAGTGCACCTGGGCAAAGGTCTGTTTATACAAAGTCTCAAACTCCATCGTTCAATCCTCCTGATACGCCCGGCGCAAGGCCTCCCGCGCGCGGGTCAGCCGGGTGGTCACGGCGTTCTGGCTGATGTGCAGCACCGCCGCGATCTCCTTGGTGGGCATGTCCTCATAATAAAATAAGTACAGCACGATGCGGTACGCCTGTGGCAGGGCCAGTACGGCGTCGTACAATTCCCGCTGGGCGGGGTCGTCGAACACCGGTGTGTCGGGTAGTTCCTCCAGCGGCAGGCGGCGGGTATGCCAGGGCGCACGCAGACGGCTTTTGCAGTGGTTGATGGTCACCCGGATCAGCCAGCTTTTCAAATGCTCCTCGTCTGCAAAAGTGCGGTGGGCCGCGCAAAGCTTTAACAGCGTGTCCTGGGTAGCATCCTCAGCCTCCTGTGGGTGGCCGCACCAGTGCAGGGCCACGCGGTAGATCATGTCGCGGTAGCGTCCTGCGACCGCGGCCAGTTCGTTCGGCTCCATCGCGGCACCTCCTTTGTTTTGGATTTCATCAGGCCTGTTTCACTTTTAACACGCGCGAGGCAGGCGGTTTGTTACAGACAAGTTTATTTTTTTCAGTATACCAGCTTCTGCGCGGTTCATACAGCGGAATTTTGAGCATAATCCCAAAAAAAGATTGACAAAATGCGTGATTACGGCTATTATAAAGGTGTTCGCATCTGCCTGCCGGAGGAAGCCCCATGCAAAAAATCACCAATGACCTGTTGGCTTTGGCCCAGAACGGCGATGAAACGGCTGTGGCCGCCCTCATTGCACGCATGATGCCCGCCATCCGCAAAGGTGCCGCCGCCGCGACCGCGCCGGGCCTGGATTTCGAGGATGCCGTGCAGGAAGGTCTGATCGGTCTGTTTGAGGCAATGCACCGGTACGATACTGCCGCGGGAATGGCCTTCGCGTCTTTTGCCGCCGCCTGCATCACCCACGCCCAGCAGGATGCCCGCCGCGCCGCTCTGCGCAAAAAGCACGCGCCGCTGAACTTCAGTGTGCCCTTGCCCGATGCCAAGGAGCTGCCCCAGCCAGGCCCTGACCCCGAGGAACAGGCCATCGCCAGCGAGCAGTACGCCGCGACGATCGAACGGATGCAGACCGAACTTTCCCCGCTGGAACGCAGCGTGCTGCTGGCCACCCTAAACGGCCAGACCGCCGCCCAAATCGCCCAGGAAAAGCAGCTGGCTCCAAAAGCCGTTGCCAACGCCCTGGCCCGCGCCCGCCGCAAACTGCGGGGAGCGTAATACCTTAGGATTCAGGCGTTTGCCTGTATCATATATTTCAACCTGCCCCCAGTAGCGCCTAAAATCAGTTCGTTGGTCCATTCCTAATGCGTTGGTTTAGATTCTTCCGCGGGCAAATACAAATCAGAGGAGATACCCACTATGTTCGAAGACAAGACTTTGGTATGCAAGGATTGCGGCAAGGAGTTCGTTTGGACCGCCGGTGAGCAGGAGTTCTACGCCAGCCGTGGTTTCGAGAACCAGCCCCAGCGCTGCAAGGCCTGCCGTGATGCCCGCAAGAACGCTACCCGCGGTGAGCGCCAGATGTTTGACGCTGTCTGCGCCAGCTGCGGCAAGGCTTGCAAGGTTCCCTTCCAGCCTCGCGAGGACCGTCCGGTCTACTGCAGCGAGTGCTTCGCTAAGATGAAGGAGAACGGCTGATTTACACGCTGACTGTGTAACAGTAGTCTGATTTCCACTCCGCGCCCCGGTCGCACCTGACCGGGGCGCGGTTTGTTACGGGGGAAACTGTATGACCACGCGCATGGCGCAGTTAAAACGTAGTATATGGTGCCTGGGCGCGGCCGCCCTGGTGCTGGCCCTGTGCAGCAAAACTTCGCCGCTGTATGCCTTCAACGATTGGATGGACGCCAACATTTTTTTTACAATGGGAAAATCCATGCTGTCTGGCAAGGTACTCTACCGTGATGTGTTCGATCACAAAGGCCCGGTGCTGTATCTCCTCTACGGGCTGGGGTGGCTGCTGGACCACACGGGCTTTATCGGCATATTTGTGCTGGAAATTTGCGGCTTCGCGGTGTTTCTAGGCCTTGGCCTGTGCACGGCGGAGCTATTGCGCGGCAAACCCCTGCACCCGGTCTGGTGCCTGGTGCCTGCGGCAGCCGTGGCGGCCTGCCGGGCCTTCTCCCACGGCGGCAGTGCCGAGGAACTGCTGCTGCCCTTTTTGGCCGCCGCCCTGTACGGGCTGGTCAAGTGCCTGACAGCCAACAAACAAATGCCGCTGCGCACCGTAGCCCTGCAAGGTTTTCTGTGCGGCTGTGCGCTGCTGCTGAAATACACGGTGCTGGGCTTTTACCTGGCCTGGGTGGCCGTGCTGGCGGTGCTGTACCTGCGCCGGGGCTGGCTGCGGCAGCTGGGCCAAAGCTGTGCCGCCTACCTGGGCGGCCTGGCGCTGGCAGCCCTGCCCTGGTTTGCCTACTTTGGGGCCTACCATGCGCTGGACGCCTGGTGGGAGTGTTACTTCTATGACAACCTCTTCCTTTATAAAGGGGACGGCCGCAGCGCCCTGACCCTGACCCAGCACCTGTGGTGGGCTGTGCGGGACGATCTGCCCGCCGTCTGCCTGCTGGCAGCGTTCCTGCTTTGGACGGTGCTTTCTAAGCGGCACGGTGCGGCGCTGGCAACCCTGGCAATGGCCGCAGGACTGGCTTTTACCAGCCTGATGGGCGGCTACCTCGTCTACTACGGGCTGGTGCTGGCCGTGTTTGCCCCGCTGGGGCTGGCGGCCCTGCCGCAAAAACTACCTGCCAAGTGCGGCGTGTGTGCGGCCTTATCCGTGGCAGGCATTGCCGCCGCGGCTGCATGGTGCCTGCTGCTAAGCCCCAACCGCGCTTTGCGGGGCCGCACGGCGGAAAGCCTGCCCCAGCTCCAGTTTGCCGAAATCATCCGCCAGACGCCCAACGCTACTTTACTCAACTACGGCACGTTGGACGGCGGCTTTTACACCGCCGCCGGGGTACTGCCGCCCTGCCGTTACTTCTGCGTGACCAACATGCCGCTGCAGGACCAGTGGCAGCAGCAATGGGACCTGCTGGATGCCGCCGCTGTGGACTATGTGGTGGCCCTGACCGGCGATCTGCAGAATGACTACCCCATCTACCACTGCGTCGCCAGCCAGACCTACAACGGCGGTGAGGGCGAAGTGACCTGGTATCTCTACGCAAAAACCAAATGATTTGCGCTTTTTCCGTATATGCGGTATAATAGCTCTTGCAAGAACCATACTCACAGAAAGGCAGGCACCCCATGCAACAAAATAAAAAGTTCCTGCGGGTGCTGTGCAGCCTGTTGGCTGCCGCGCTGGCGGCGTGGTGCACGGTACTGCTGTGCCGCTGGGTAGGGTATGACCTGCAGGAACGGCTGGGCAACACCCCCAGCTATGAGATCATCAACGATGACTACAGCCAAATCATCGACATCCCCGCCGAGGGCTTGACCCAGGCCATGCCGCTGAAGGCCGGCCAGCCGTTTTACGGTGTGCGGTTCAAGTTCAGCACTCACGGGCAGTTGTACAAATCTGGCATGACCATGGTGGAAGCCTACAACGAGGCGGGGGAGCAGATCCTTTTTGCAGCGGGTAACTTCCTGAATATCTGGGACGATACCTTTACTGAGTTCACCTGCAACGAGGCCTATATCCCTGACCATGACGAAACGCTGACCATCCGCCTGTACAACGAATCCGCCTGGGACGGCCCGCTGGGCGTCTGGGCCAGCGAGGGCGAAGTATCCGGTATGCCGCTTTCGGTAACGGACGGCGACACCCTCAACGCCACCATGGCAATGCAGCGCGTCAGCGATTTTACCGGCAGCTGGCCCGCCGCGCTGGCTGCCCGGCTGCAAAAGCCGCTGGCCGCTGCTGTCTTTATCGCGGTGCTGCTGGCCATGCTGCACGCGCCACTCTACCTGTTTGTTCCTGCGGTGGGCCTGGCCCTGGGCGTGACGTTCACCTATGTTACCCCGGCGCTGGTCGCCCCCGATGAATACACCCACCTGGCTGCCGCCTACGAGTTGGCCAGTACCTGGAGCGGCCAGACCGCTGCCGATGAGGACGGCAACCTGCTGCTGCGGGAATGTGACGCCGCCCACTTCGGCACAAAGACCGGAGACATCGGCGTCCTGGCCTACAAGAATGAGGCCATCGCCGAGACCTCCGAACCCGGCAGCCCCGATGTGCTGACCACCCACAGCGAGGTGAAAGCAGGGCAGGGCAGCGGCAGCTATCTGGCCCAGGCTCTGGGCATCCGCCTGGCGCGGGCGCAGGGCAAGAACTTTTACACGATGCTGCTCTACGGGCGGCTGGCCAACCTGATTTTGTATTTACTGCTGGTGGCGCTGGCCGTCTGGCTGGCCCCGACCAGCTTGCGCGGGCTGTTTGCCTGCGTGGCGCTGCTGCCCATGCCGCTGCAATTGGCGGCCAGCCTTTCCCCGGATGCCGCCGTGCTGGGGCTGGTGTTCAGCTTCACGGCGCTTTGCCTGCGCCTGCGGGGCGAGAAAGCTGTCTGGTGGCAGAAGATCCTGCTCATTGTGCTGGGCGGTCTGACCGCCCCCGGCAAGGCCATCTACCTGCCGGTCATCCTGCTCTGCCTGTTGATCCCGGCGGAAAACCTGACCTACGACGGGAACCCAACCGTCAAATTCCTGGGCGAAGAACTTCCCGGCGGCTGCTGCATCCATGCGGCTACGCTGGTGCTGGCGTTCTGCTTCTGGCTGGCTGCTAATCTGAATGCCGTGGCTTACGCGGCCCGCGATATGAACACCACCGTCCTGGTAATCGCCGCCGCTGCCGCTGCGGTGCTGCTGGTGCTGGCACTGGCGGCGTACCTCAAGCTGCACAAGCGCCCAAAGGTATTCTTCTGGTGCAAAGTGGCTTTTGCCGCCGTACTGGTGGTGGGCGCTGTGGGCGGAGTATACGCTGTCTCCCACACGGGCGGCGGGCTGGACCCTGACCAGCTGACCATGACCTACCCCAACGGGGACTCCATCTGGACCTTCTCGTTTGGCTATATCTGTCGCAACATTCCGGCCACCGTCAAGCTGCTGCTGCGCACCCTGCCGGAGCAGGGCGCTCTCTGGCTGCAAGGTCTGCTGGGCACTACCCTGGGGGAGCCCATCGTCTACCGCATCGATGTCAGCTGGCTGCTGGGCGTAGGCCTGCTGCTGGCTGTGCTGGCCGCCGCCCTGCCCCGGCAGGACGAACCGGCCCTGCTGGGCCGCCGCAGCAAAGCGGGCACGGCGGGCATCTGTCTCTGCGTTGTGCTGGCTGTGCTGGCTGCCGCGCTGAACTGGACCCCCATCAACTACCAGACGCTCTTCGGCTTGCAGGGGCGCTACCTGCTGCCGATTTTGCCGCTGGCCCTGCTGCTGGTAAAAAGCAGCAAAAAGCTGGTTCTGCGCGGGGATGTCTCCCACGCCGCGGCGCTCTGCACCAGCACTTTAACCATGTTGACCCTGCTGCAAGGCTTTGGCCTGTACGCCGCCTGGCAGCCGGTATCATAAAATAAGCAATATTTATATAAAGGAGAAATTTCCATGACTATCACCAAGAATACCATCATCGCCGAGATTCTGAACAACGACCCCACCCAGGGCTGCGTGCCCATCTTCCTGTCCACCGGTATGCACTGCCTGGGCTGCATGGCTTCCCATGGCGAGACCGTTGAGGAAGCCTGCGCCGTCCACGGTGTTGACCCCGACGCTCTGGTCGCTGAGCTGAACGACTACTTTGCACACCTGTAATGCACCGCGGCTGGATGCCCGCCTGGCTGCTGCCTTTGGCTATGTACGGCCGGGGCATGTGGCGGCGGACATCGGCTGCGACCACGGCAAATTAAGCGCCGCACTGGCGGGCAGCGGTCGCTGCCCGCTTGTTTTGGCTTGTGACCTTCGCCCCGGCCCGCTGGAGAAAGCCCGTGTGACCTGCGCCCCTTTCGGGGATAAGGTGCAGTGCCGCCTGGGCAGCGGGCTGGAGGTGCTGGCCCCCGGCGAGGCGGACGATATCATCATCGCAGGCATGGGTGCGGAAACAATCATTGAAATTCTGGAGGCCGCCCCCTGGGTGTTTGACGCCCGGTACAATCTGGTGCTGGTGCCCGCCACCAAGCACAGTGTGCTGCGCCGCTGGCTGGCCCGCCGCGGCTTTGCACTGGCGGGGGAGACCCTTTGCCAGGCAGCAGGCCGCTGGTATGCCGTGATGAACGCCTGCTACACCGGCGCGTGCCGTGAACCGGACGGCTTAGAGTGCCTTTGCGGCCTGACGAACGGCCAGCCCGGCTGCGGGGATTACTACGCCCAGCAGAACGCTAAACTAAAAAAATACCGCCTCGGCCTGCCTGCTGGGCAGGAAGCCGAAGCGGTGGATGCGCTCATCAAACAAATGGAGGAGTTGTCATGTCGGTAACGGTGCAGCAAATTCTCGGGCTGCTGCAAACGCTGGCCCCGTCGGAGCTGGCTTGCAGCTGGGACAATGTGGGCCTGCTGGTGGATGTCGGTGTGCCGGTCAGCCACGTGCTGACCACGCTGGACATCACGGCGGCGGTGGTGCAGGAGGCAGTGGAGAACGACTGCCAGCTGATCGTCAGCCACCACCCGGTGATCTTTGACCCGCTCAAGCATATCAGCGCAGGGGATGTGCCGGCGCTGCTCATCAAAAACAACATCTCGGCCATCTGCATGCACACCAATCTGGATGCAGCCCCCGGCGGCGTCAATGATACGCTGGCGGATCTTTTGGGTATGCAGCGGGAGGGCCGCCGCAATTTCGCCGAGGATTGCGGCCGTATCGGCCCTGTGGAACCCACTACGGTGCAGCAGCTGGCCCGCTTCTGCGCGGACACGCTGCACAGCGGCGTGCGGTACGTGGATTGCGGCCGCCCCATCACCTGCCTGGCCGAAGTCAGCGGTGCGGGCGGCAGCTACCTGCAGGAAGCTATTGATGCGGGCGCGGATTGCCTTGTCACCGGCGAGGCCGCCCACCACATCGCTCTGCTGGCTAAACAGAAAGGCGTTGGCCTGGTGGTCTCCGGTCACTGGGGCACCGAGCACGGCATCGCCGATGTGTTGGCTGCCCATATCGCCAGCAACTTCCCGGCCCTTACCGTCCGCCACGCTGCCGCGGACCGCGACCCCTATTCCTACTTATTATAAAAGGAGAACCCATGTCTCTTGATGCTGCGACCCTGGCGCTGGTAGCCGGGGAACTGAAAACCACCCTGCTGGATGCCAAGATCGATAAGATCTTTGAGCCTACCCGAGACGAAGTGCTGATGACGCTGCGCACCCGCACAGAGACCCACCGGCTGCTGCTGTCGGCCCGCAGCGGGTCGGCCCGCGTCTGCCTGACCAAGGAGAGCTTTGAAAACCCGCTTACGCCCCCGGGCTTCTGCATGCTGCTGCGCAAGCATCTGACCGGCGGACGCCTGATTGATCTGCGCCGGGAGCCGGGCGACCGCATCATCTACTTTGACTTCCGCTGCACCAACGAGATGGGCGACCTGGTCGTGAACACCGTGGCGGCGGAGCTGATGGGACGCTACTCCAACCTGGTGCTGGTGCAGGACGGCCGCATCATCGATGCCCTCAAGCGTGTGGATTTTGAGGACAGCGAGGTCCGCCAGCTGCTGCCCGGTTTGCCCTACACGCTGCCGCCCAAGCCCGCCCGGCCGGACTTCCTCGTTACCAGCGCCGCCGCCATGGTGGCCGCTGCCTGCGAGAAAGACCTGCCCGTCGCCCAGGCCCTGGGCAAGACCGTGGCGGGTGTCGGCCCTGTTGTCGTGCGGGAGGCCGTCTGCCGCGCTCTGGGCGAGACCCCGGCGCTGGCCTGCGACCTGACTGTTGACGAAAAAGCCAAGCTTGCCGCCGCCATCGATGAGCTGAAGGCCGAACATGCCAACGGTGGCACCCCCACGGCGGTGCGCCTGCCCCAGCCGGATGGCGTGGCCAAGCCGGTGGAGTTCAGCTTCTTTGTGCCGCAGCAGTACGGCAGCGCCGCACTGCTGACCCAGTACCCCGGCTACAGCGAACTGCTGGAGGACTACTACGCCACCAAGGACCGCGCCGAGCGCCTGCGGCAGAAGAGCCGCGAACTGTACAAGGCTGTGCACAACATGCACGACCGTGCCGTCCGCAAGCAGGCTGCCCGCCGCGAGGAACTGGCCCAATCCTCCAAGGCCGATACGCTGCGCCTGCACGGTGAGCTGCTGCAGGCTAACCTCTGGGCTGTACACAAGGGCGACCGCCAGGTGACCGTGCAAAACTACTACACCGGCGAGGATGTCACCATCAAGCTGGACCCGCGCTTCGGTCCCAATGAGAACGCGCAGAAATATTTCCGCGACTATAAAAAGAAGCAGACCGCCCACGCCATGCTGCAGAAGCTGCTGGTGGAGGGCGAAGCCGAGATCGAGTACCTGGCCACCGTCATGTACGAGGTGGAGTCCGCCCCCGGTGAGGCTGCGCTCAACGAGATCCGCGCCGAGCTGAAGAACCAGGGCTATCTGAAATACTACAAGCAGCGGGACCGCAAGCAGAAACCGGCGGACTTCCTGCGGTACATGTCCGGCGACGGCTTTGAAATTTTGGTAGGCCGCAACAACCTGCAAAACGATAAGCTCACCCTGCACACCGCCCGCGGTAAAGATCTGTGGTTCCACGTGCAGAAAGCCCCCGGCAGCCACTGCGTGGTCATGAGCAGGGGAGAGGACATCCCCGATACGACCAAGCAGGAGGCCGCCGAGCTGGCCGTGCTGCACTCCAGCCAGAACGGCGGCGCTAAGGTGGCTGTGGACACCACCGAGGTAAAGAACATCTGGAAAGCCAACGGCGCCAAGCCCGGTATGGTTTTGTATGAGGTTTACACCACCGTCTACGTCACCCCGCGTGAGGGGCTGGAGGAGCAGTTGAAGAAAAAGTAAAGCTGCAGCCTCTTTCAAAAGCGCTTCCTGCATTCGGGAGGCGCTTTTTCTGGCTGTACAGGGATTTTCCGTGAACAGGTGTAGCTGTAAAATCTTTCGAGCGGCATTGTACCGCACAGGAAATTCTGCTATAATCAGGAAAAACATGATTCTGTACGCGGGAGGGATACGTTGTGAAGCAAAAGGAGATTGCTGCTGTTTTGGCCGGTGCCATGCTGCTCGCCGGATGCGGTGGGACGCAGATGGGCACGATGCCGGAAGAAACGCCTGCGTCCGGCGCGTCCCCAGCAGCAGAACCGCGAGATGATGCCGCGTCGGACAGTGCTGCAGAAACCGGCGAGGCTGCTGCACCGGAACAGCATACGATAAGTCTGGAGCAGTGGCGTACACAGATGTCCGGACAGGTGGCGGACTACACGATAGAGGGCCCTCACGCAGCGACATCCCGGCTGGAGGATCTGGTCGTTCTGCCGGAGGACGGTGTCACCCTGCAGGTAATGTGGTGGGGCGGTAACGGGACGCTGGCAGATGCAGCGGAAACCTACGGCATGACACTGGAAGAACTGCAGCGGCTGAACCCGGATGTCTCGGACGCAGATTTGATGGATGATAGCAAAGGGATTTATTATTATGTGACACTCCTTCTCAAGGATGGCCTGTACCAGCTGCCTGAAACGCAGACCCAGACAGTCACCATCACCGTGCCGTGGGTGCAGAACCGCAACGATAACGTGTCCAGCTATGAGATCCCTGCGGCACTTGATGAGCAGGCAGCGGCAGCTATGGCAGAGGCCTACAGCTTCCTTGCCCATATGAATATCTGCTGCGGCTATGGCCCCAGCGAGCCGGTGGGTGAAAAGGAAAACCTGTACCGCGCGGTGGAAGGCGCACGCTTTACAAACTATACGGATTTTACTTCGTATCTGAATGCGGTGTTCAGCCCGGAACTGGCAGAAAGCTACGCAAACAGTGCCCGCTATGATGAAAAGATGAACATTTATGCTGGCGGCTATATGCAGGGGGAGAATGACGAACTGTGGTTCACTGGCGGTGAGCGCGGCATCAACATTCTATACTGCGGAACAACCTTTACGGAGCCGGAACTGCAGTCTGACGGCAGCCTGACTTTCTGGCAGCTGAGCCTGCAGGCCGATTACGATAGCTTTGAAGGATGGACACAGCCGGTTAAGGTTGCACAGGCGGAGGTAACGCCTGTCCGTCTGGTCCCCACCGAAAACGGCTGGCGGGTAGATAAGCTTGAACTGCCGCTCTGAGCACGGCGGCTCTTTTGTGGAAAAACACCGGCGACGCTCTTGAATATTCCCCCCTAAAGCACACACTGTTGAAAACCTGCACGCTTTCCCACTCCTTTCGGCATAACGTAAAAATCTCAAAAATTTTATAAAAGTGCTGAAAAGGGATTGCGACGCCGGGAAACGCGGTGTACACTACAGTCCACGCTACCTCGCGTGAGGGGCTGGAAGAGCAGCTGAAGAAATAAAAAATCCGGAATCGGTATACAGGGAAGAATTCCGCATCTGTCAGGAGGATTCTATGAAAAAGAAACTGATTGCCTTATCTCTTGTTCTCGCTGCGCTTTCTGCCTGTGCATCTGCGCCATCGAATACTGCCGTGCCAACGTCGGCACCGATGCCGACGCCCACTGCAACGCCCACCCCTGCGGCAACGCCTGTGCTCACACCAAGTCCGCAGCCCTCAGAAGAACCAACTCCTGTGCCGACTATGGTATCCTATGAACCTGTCTCGGTTGATAACTGGCTTGCAAATGCAAACTGCCGTATGCCGGACTGTTCCATCAGCGCCCCGGCGGACGGAAAACCGCGTCTTGACAAAATGGTGGCCTGGCCCGAAGAGGGAGTGACCCTCTGCTGCACATGCCAGACGCTGGAAGAAGCGGCCGAAGCCTTTGATACGACGGTTGATGAGCTGAAAGCACTGAATCCGGACTGGGAAGAAAATTTTGCCCGCAATGGATATTTTTATCAGTTAAAGATACAGGCAGAACCGTACATTTTACCGCAGAATGATGTGGTCTGGGTCAAGGTGGACGCTCCGTGGGCTGAGTGTGGCTACAAAACGGTTTATGAGGTTCCGGCCAGTCTGGACAGGCAGGCGGCTGCGGCAATGGGTATGGCGGATTATTTTCAACAAAATTTCTGCGGCGGGTTTCACGCGGGCTCTCTCCCTTACGAGAGCGCAGAAGACGTGGACCCCAGGTTCAGTGTCCGTGCGGTGGACGGAGCTCTCTACACGAAGTTTTCCGAATTTGACAACTTCCTGCACGCGGTGTATTCAGACAAGCGCGTAAAGGAAATTGCATACAGTGAGGATGGCTTTTATAAGGAAGGGCCGGACGATACGATTCTTTCGATCGATGGCGACCGGGGCGGCAATATTGCTTACTGCGGCTATCTGTTTACCGAACCGGAAATGCAGCCGGACGGCAGCTTGAAATTCTGGCAGATTGTCCTGACCTGCGAAGATGAGAACTTCCACGGCTGGGATGTGACAGAGCCGGTCACACCCGATACAGCTACGCTGCGCCCGGTGCACCTCGTTCCCACCGAGGGCGGCTGGCGCGTGGACCAGCTAGGATTGCCCAATTGAATTTGTTTTGCCTGAAATCAAGCCCGGGATTCCACAGAAAACATGAGATTTGTGGAAAACCCTCTTGACATACACCTCTTTCGGCATAACGTAAAAAAATCTCAAAAAAATTTTATAAAATTGCCAAAAAACACTTGCAACACCGGGAAACGTGTGTTATAATACGTCTTGGCTGCGGAAGGCTTGTGCAGATAAACAAGCTGCGCAAGCCGCGATATGCGTTGATGCGGGAGGTTGCCGCCACATAGCCAATAGGCTGGCGGGTTTTTCCGCGGAGTATGTCCGATCTTAGAACCGGGCGAAAGAATTACGGAAACAAAGGGATATGTACGTTGCTGCATTCTGCGGCGCGGACCAATGTTCACTTTACTTTGTAATGATTCTTTCCGGGAGAACTGTGTAAACACGGTTCACCGGATTTTGTCATGCGAAGTTGTTGAACACCCGGAAACGTGTGTAATTTATCGGCTCGCCTAAGGCGCAAAATTTTATAGGAGGCGAATGCAATGGCAGTCAAAGAAAAAATCAGAATCCGTCTGAAGAGCTACGATGCATCCCTGATCGATGCTGCGGCACAGAAGATCGTGGAGACCGCTAAGCGCACTGGCGCTCGCGTTTCCGGCCCGATCCCTCTGCCCACCGACAAGGAGGTCGTCACGATCCTGCGCGCTGTCCACAAGTACAAGGACAGCCGTGAGCAGTTCGAGACCCGCACTCATAAGCGTCTGATCGACATTCTGAAGCCGTCCAACAAGACGGTCGAGGCTCTCATGAGCCTGCAGCTCCCCGCCGGCGTTGACATCGAGATTAAGCTGTAATCGGGTTCCCTACATTATATAAGGGCCGGTACGCACGGCCGTGATCCGTGAACGGCCGGCAGTAATGAGAAACACGAAAACAGAACCAATCTCGCTGCCAAGCAAATCAGCGGAGAGGTCATGTTGATGGGAAACCACCAACCAATAACCTTTACAGGAGGACAAACACAATGCAAAAAGGTATCATCGGCAAGAAGCTGGGCATGACCCAGCTGTTCGACGCCAACGGCAAGGTCGTTCCGGTCACCATCATCGAGGCCGGCCCCTGCACTGTCGTGCAGAAGAAGACCGTTGAGTCTGACGGCTACCAGGCTGTTCAGATGGGCTACGGCGAAGTGAGCGCCAAGAAGGTCAACAAGGCCGCCAAGGGTCACTTCGACAAGGCTGACGTCGCTCCCAAGCGCACCCTGCGCGAGTTCCGCTTTGATGACATCGCCGCTCTGAACGTCGGCGACATCCTCAAGGCTGACGTCTTCGCAGAGGGCGACAAGGTCGACGTTGTCGGCACCAGCAAGGGCAAGGGCTACCAGGGCGTTATCAAGCGCTTCGGCCAGCATCGCCTGCGCGAGAGCCACGGCACCGGCCCCGTTGCACGTCATGCCGGTTCTAACGGTTCCACTTCCACCCCGTCCCGCGTGTTCAAGGGCAAGCGTCTGCCCGGCCACATGGGCGCTGTGCGCGTGACCGTTCAGAACCTGAGCGTCGTTAAGGTCGACGCCGAAAACAATCTGATCGCGATCAAGGGTGCGATCCCCGGCCCGAAGGGCTCGGTCGTGACCATCCACGACAGCGTGAAAGCGTAAAGGAGGAAAACACAATGGCACAGTTTGATGTCGTCGATATGAACGGCAAGAAGGTTTCCACCGTTGAGCTTTCCGACGCCGTGTTCGGTATCACCCCGAACGAGAAAGCTGTCCACGAGGCAGTCGTCAACTTCCTGGCCAACCAGCGCCAGGGCACCCAGAACACCAAGATCCGCAAGGAAGTCCGCGGCGGCGGCAAGAAGCCTTGGCGCCAGAAGGGCACCGGCCACGCTCGTCAGGGCTCTATCCGCGCTCCGCAGTGGACCCACGGTGGCGTTGCTCTCGGCCCCAAGCCCCGCAGCTACTACTTCACCATCAACAAGAAGGTCAAGCGCCTGGCTCTGCTCAGCGCCCTGTCTGACAAGGCTGCCAACGGCAACCTGATCGTCGTCGACAAGATCGCCGCCGACGAGTACAAGACCAAGACCGTCGTTGCTTTCCTGGCCGCTGTCGGCGCAGGCAAGAAGAACCTGATCGTTAACGACACCCTGGACACCAAGTTCGTCAAGAGCGCCGCTAACATCCCCGGTGTCAAGACCGCCGCTACCGGCGTCAACACCTACGACGTTGTCAACGCTGACAAGCTGATCCTCAGCCTGGACGCCGCCAAGAAACTTGAGGAGGTATATGCGTGATGAAATTCGCACAGGACATCGTTCTCGCCCCCGTCATCACCGAGAACTCCATGACTGGTATCGCCGATAAGAAGTACACCTTCAAGGTCGCTACCGATGCCACCAAGATCGACGTCGCCAAGGCAGTTGAAGAACTGTTCGGCGTCAAGGTCGCTAAGGTCAACACCATCTCCGTCCGCGGCCGTTATCGCCGCCAGGGCATGCACGCTGGCTACACTGCCAAGAGCAAGAAGGCCATCGTCACCCTGACCCCGGACTCCAAGGAGATCGAGTTCTTCAACTCCATGGTTTGATGACCGGATGGCCGCAAGGCCGTCACTCAGGACCCCGCCGAGGGGTTCGCTTATGGGGATATGACCCCGAGAATAATTCATAAGATAACAACAAGGAGAACATCATGGCTATCAAGAAGTACAAGCCGACTACCCCCGGCCGCCGTGGCATGACTGTTACTGATTACAGTGTCCTGTCCAAGGTTGACCCGGAGCGCAGCCTGCTCGAATCCAAGAAAAAGCATGCCGGCCGCAACAACACCGGCAAGATCACCGTCCGCCATCACGGCGGCGGCAACCGCGTCAAGTACCGTGTCATCGACTTCAAGCGCAACAAGTTTGATGTACCTGCCACTGTCAAGACTCTGGAGTACGATCCGAACCGTTCTGCCTTCATCGCCCTCATCGAGTATGAGGACGGCGTCAAGAGCTACATCCTGGCTCCCGATGGTCTGAAGGTTGGCGACCAGGTCATGGCCGGCCCCAACGCCGACATCAAGCCCGGTAACGCTCTGCCCTTCGAGAACATCCCCGTCGGTACCATGATCCACAACATTGAGCTGTATCCCGGCAAGGGCGGCCAGCTGGTCCGTTCCGCTGGCGTCATGGCTCAGCTGATGGCTAAGGAAAATGGTTACGCTCTGGTTCGTCTGCCCTCCGGCGAGATGCGCAACGTTCGTCTGAACTGCATCGCCACCATCGGCGTTGTTTCTAACCTCGACCACGAGAACGTCAACCTGGGCAAGGCTGGCCGCAAGCGCCACATGGGCGTTCGTCCCGGCAGCCGTGGTTCTGTCATGAACCCCTGCGATCACCCGCACGGTGGTGGCGAAGGCCGCGCCCCGGTTGGTCATTCCAGCCCGCGTACCCCGTGGGGCAAGCCCGCTCTGGGCCTGAAGACCCGCAAACACAAGGCCCGCAGCGACAAGTTCATTGTCAAGCGCGCCAACGGCTAAGGGAGGTTATTGAACAATGTCTAGAAGCACTAAGAAGGGCCCTTACGTTCTGCCTTCCCTGTACAAAAAGGTCGAGGCTATGAACGAGGCTGGCAAGAAGAGCGTCGTGAAGACCTGGAGCCGTTCCTCCACCATCTTCCCCGAGTTCGTTGGTCACACTTTCGCCGTTCATGACGGCCGCAAGCATGTGCCCGTATACGTCACCGAGGACATGGTCGGCCACAAGCTGGGCGAGTTTGCACCTACCCGCAAATTCACCGGCCACGGCGGCGGCAAGACCGCTGGTAAATAAGAGAGGAGGAACATCGAATGGAAGCACGGGCAATTCTTCGTTACGCCCGCATTAGTCCCCGCAAGGTTTCGATCGTGATGGACCTCATCCGTAACAAACCCCTGGACGAAGCGCTGGCTATCCTGCAGTACACCCCGAAGGCCGCCTGCGAGCCCCTTCTCAAACTGGTGAACTCTGCTGCCGCTAATGCGGAAAACAACTTCAACATGGACCGCAACAATCTCTACGTCGCAGAATGCTACGTCTGCCCCGGCCCCACGCTCAAGCGCATCATGCCTCGCGCACAGGGCCGTGCATACCGCATCCTGAAGCGCACCAGCCACATGACTGTTGTGCTGAAAGAGAAAGAGTAAGGAGGTAAACAAATGGGCCAGAAAGTCAATCCCCACGGCATGCGCGTGGGTGTCATCAAAGATTGGGACAGCCGCTGGTTTACCTCTAAGCAGGCATTCGGCGACACCCTGGTCGAGGACCACAAGATCCGCAAGACCCTGAAGAAGCAGCTGTACGCTGCTGGCGTCCCCAAGATCGAGATCGAGCGTACCGTCGACAGCCAGACCGGCGCACCCCGCGTTAAGGTCAATGTCTTCTGCGCTAAGCCCGGTATCGTTATCGGCAAGGGCGGTGCTGAGAGCGCTAAGATCGAGAAGCAGCTCGCAAAGCTGACCGGCAAGGCCGTCAACCTCAACATCATCGAGGTCAAGGGCACTTCCACCAACGCTCAGCTGGTTGCTGAGGACGTCGCTTCTCAGCTGGAGCGCCGTATCGCTTTCCGCCGCGCCATGAAGCAGGCTATCCGCAATGCCATGCAGCCCCGTGACCGCAGCGCCACGCCTGCCAAGGGTATCAAGGTCACCTGCTCCGGCCGTCTGGCTGGCGCTGATATCGCCCGCACCGAGAGCTACCATGAGGGTACCATCCCCCTGCAGACTCTGCGCGCCGATATCGACTACGGCTTTGCCGAGGCCAACACCACCTATGGTAAGGTTGGCGTCAAGGTTTGGATCTACAAAGGCGAGATCCTGAAGGGCGCCAAAGCCCCCGCCAAGAAGGAAGGAGGCAAACAGTAATGTTACTGCCGAAGCGTGTTAAGTACCGCCGCGTTCAGCGCGGCCGCATGACCGGTAAGGCCATGCGTGGCAACAAGGTCAACCAGGGCGATTACGGTCTGGTTGCTCTCGAGCCGGCTTGGATCACCTCCAACCAGATCGAGGCAGCTCGTGTTGCTATGACCCGTTATATCAAGCGTGGTGGTAAGGTCTGGATCAAGATCTTCCCCGACAAGCCCGTCACCGAGAAGCCGGCCGGCACCCGAATGGGTTCCGGTAAAGGCAGCCCGGAGTACTGGGTAGCCGTCGTTAAGCCGGGCCGCGTGCTGTTCGAGCTGGCTGATGTCAGCGAGGATGTTGCCCGCGAGGCTCTGCGTCTGGCCAGCCACAAGCTGCCGGTCCGCTGCAAATTCGTCAAGCGTGAAGAGCTTGACACCGTAAAGGAGGGTGACGCTGAATGAAAGCTACTGAACTGCGCGAAATGACCGATGTAGAGCTGAACAAGCAGCTCAAGGACCTGAAGGCCGAGCTCTTCAACCTGCGCTTTCAGCACACCATCCACCAGCTGGATAACCCCATTCGCATCGAGGCCGTTAAGAAGGACATCGCCCGCGTGATGACCGTTCTGGCTGAGAAGAATGCGAAAAACGCGTAAGAGGGAGGGTAAAACATGGAACGTAATCTGAGAAAGACCCGTGTGGGCGTCGTTGTCTCCGACAAGATGGACAAGACCATCGTCGTCGCTGTTAAGGACAGCGTCCAGCACCCTCTGTACAAGAAGATCCTGAAGCGCACCAAGAAGTTCAAGGCCCATGACGAAAACAACGAAGCCGGCATCGGCGACCGCGTTGAGATCATGGAGACCCGCAAGATTTCCAAGGAAGTCAACTGGCGTCTCGTCAAGATCATCGAGAAAGCAAAATAATCAGCCTGGTACTTTGAAAGGAGGACCTGAAAGATGGTTCAGATGCAAACTTATCTCAAAGTGGCCGACAATACCGGTGCTAAGGAGTTAATGTGCTTCCGTGTACTGGGCGGTACCCGCAAGAGATACGCAAACATCGGCGACATCGTGGTTTGCAGCGTCAAGAAAGCTGCTCCCGGTGGCACTGTAAAGAAGGGCGACGTGGTTAAGGCCGTCATCGTCCGTAGCAAGCATGGCCTGCGTCGTGATGACGGCTCCTACATCCGTTTCGATGAGAACGCCGCCGTTATCGTCATGGCCGACAAGAGCCCCAAGGGCACTCGTATCTTTGGACCCGTCGCTCGCGAGCTGCGCGATGCCGGCTTCACCAAGATCCTGAGCCTGGCTCCCGAATCGCTGTAAGGAGGTTTTAATTAAATGAATAATCTTCATGTTAAAACCGGCGACAACGTTATGGTCATCTCCGGCAAGGACAAGGGCAAGACCGGTAAGGTCCTGCAGACCTCCCCGAAAGAGGGCAAGGTCATCGTGGAAGGCCTGAACATGGTCACCAAGCACGTCAAGCCTCGCCGTCAGGGTGAGCAGGGCGGCATTGTCAAGGCCGAGGGCGCTATCTACGCCTGCAAGGTTATGCCTGTTTGCCCCAAGTGTGGCAAGGCTACCCGCGTTGGTCATTCTGTCAAGGACGGCAAGACCGTCCGCGTTTGCCGCAAGTGCGGCGCTGAACTGTAAGGGAGGAGTACACAATGGCACGTTTGAAAGAACAGTATGTCAACGAGATCGCTCCGGCCCTGAACAAGAAGTTCGGCTACAAGAGCGTTATGCAGATCCCCAAGCTGGATAAGGTCATCATCAACGTTGCTGCTGGCGAAGCTAAAGAGAACGCTAAGGTCATCGACGCCATCGTCGCCGACCTGGGCCAGATCACCGGCCAGAAGGCCATCGTTTGCAAGGCTCGCAAGAGCGTCGCAAACTTCAAACTGCGCGAGGGCATGCCCATCGGCGCAAAGGTCACCCTGCGTGGTGAGCGTATGTACGAGTTCGTTGATCGTCTGTTCAACGTTGCTCTGCCTCGTGTTCGCGACTTCCGCGGCATCAACGGCAACTCCTTCGACGGCCGCGGTAACTACGCCTTCGGCCTGAAGGAACAGATCATCTTCCCCGAGATCGACTTCGACAAGGTCGACGCGATCCGCGGCATGGACATCTGCTTCGTTACCACCGCTAAGACCGACGAGGAAGCCAAGGAGCTGCTGAAGGCTCTGGGCGCTCCGTTCGCTAACTAAGGGAGGGAACTCTAATGGCAAAACTTTCTATGAAGCTCAAGCAGCAGGCACCTGCCAAGTTCTCGACCCGCGCTTACAACCGCTGCAAGATCTGCGGTCGTCCCCATGCTTACCTGCGCAAGTACGGTGTCTGCCGTATCTGCTTCCGTGAGCTGGCTTACAAGGGCGAGATCCCCGGCGTCAAGAAGGCTTCCTGGTAAGCCCTTGATTGCTTCTGTCTGAACGAATAACAACACTCTTAAACACAACCTAAGGAGGTTAGTGGCATGCAAATCACCGATCCTATCGCGGACCTGCTGACCCGCATCCGCAACGCAAGCACTGCCAAACACCCTTCCGTGGAAATCCCTGCTTCCAACCTGAAGAAGGCTATCTGCCAGATCCTGGTTGATGAGGGTTACATCAAGGGTATGAAAGTGACCGAGGACAACAAGCAGGGGACTATCACCCTGACCCTGAAGTACCAGGAGAACGGTACTCCGGTCATCGCTGGCCTGAAGCGCGTTTCCAAGCCGGGCCTGCGTATTTACACCAACTGCGAAGATATGCCCAAGGTCATGAAGGGCCTGGGCACCGCAATCATCTCCACTTCTAAAGGCGTCATGACCGACAAGGCTGCCCGCGCAGCTCACGTTGGCGGTGAAGTTCTCGCCTTTGTGTGGTAAGAAAGGGGTATAGACAATGTCGAGAATTGGAAGAAAACCCATCGTCATTCCCGCCGGTGTGGAAGTTAAGGTCGATGCGGCCGAGCACGCCATCACCGTTAAGGGCCCCAAGGGTACCCTGCATTCCAAATTTCATCCTCTGATGACTGTTGCCGTCGAGGGCAATGAGATTTTGGTTACCCGTCCTAATGACGAGAAGGAGGCCCGCAGCCTCCATGGCCTGACCCGCACCCTCATCCACAACATGGTCGTCGGTGTTACCGAGGGCTTCCGCAAGGACCTGGAGATCCAGGGCGTTGGCTACCGTGCTGCTAAGCAGGGCAACAAGCTGACCCTGACCCTGGGCTTCTCTCATCCCGTTGAGTTTGAGGAGACCGATACCATCAAGATCGAGCTGAAAGATGCTCTGCACTTCAGCATCGTCGGTATCGACAAGCAGGAAGTCGGCCAGTACGCTGCCGAAGTCCGTGGCAAGCGCCCGCCCGAGCCGTACAAGGGCAAGGGCATCCGCTATGTTGGCGAGTATGTCATCCGTAAGGAAGGCAAAGCCGGCAAGGGTAAATAATAGGAGAGGAGAAACATTATGGTCAATAAGGCTGATAAGAACGTTGCTCGTCTGCGCCGTCACCGCCGTGTCCGCGGCAAGATCAGCGGCACTGCCGAGCGTCCCCGTCTGGATGTTTTCCGCTCTGCCAAGCACATCTACGCTCAGGTCATCGATGATGTCCAGGGCGTTACCCTGGCCAGCGCATCCAGCATGGACAAAGATTTCAACGCTTACGGCGGCAATATTGAGGCCGCTAAGAAGGTTGGCGAGGCCATCGCCAAGAAGTGCCTTGAAAAGGGCATTACCGAAGTGGTCTATGACCGCGGCGGTTTCGTCTACCAGGGCCGCGTTCAGGCACTCGCTGAGGGTGCCCGCGAAGCCGGCCTGAAGCTGTAAGGAGGGAGAAGATACTATGGCCATGCAGAGAAGACAAGAAGATGACGGCATGATCACCAAGGTCGTCTCCATCAACCGTGTTTCCAAGACTGTCAAGGGCGGCCGCGTTATGAAGTTCGCTGCTCTGATCGTCGTTGGTGACGGCAAGGGCAACATCGGTTACGGCGTCGGCAAGTCCGGCGAAGTTCCCGAGGCTATCCGCAAGGGTGAGGGCGCTGCCAAGAAGAACATGCGCAAGGTCTGCCTGAAGGGCAGCACCATTCCTCACGAGATCGTCGGCGAGTTCGGCGCAGGCCGCGTTCTGATGCGTCCCGCTGCCCCCGGTACCGGCGTTCTGGCCGGCGGCCCCGTCCGTGCCGTCCTCGAGTGCGCTGGCATTAAGGACATTCGTGCCAAGAGTCTGCGCTCCAACAACCCCATCAACGTCACTGCTGCTACCTTCGCTGGCCTGTGCGGCCTGACCGACGCCGAGAGCGTCGCTGCCAAGCGCGGCAAGACCGTTGCCGAGATCCTGGGCTAAGGAGGGTATTACAATGGAAAAAGTTACCATTCGTCTCGCCAAGAGCCTGATCGGCCGCGGCAAAGAGCAGATCGCCGTTGCCCACTCCCTGGGCCTGAACCGCCCCGGTGAGGTTACCGAGCAGCCTGACAACGCAGCCACCCAGGGCAAGATCGCTAAGATCGCCCACCTGGTTGTCGTTACCAAGGCATAATGCAAGGAGGTGCAAGCATGAAACTTCACGAACTGAAAGCGTCCGCTGGCGCCCGTAAGGCTGTGACCCGCAAGGGCCGCGGTGCTGGCTCCGGCAACGGCAAGACCGCTGGCTTCGGCCACAAGGGCCAGAAGGCTCGCTCCGGTGTCAAGAAGGCCGGCTTCGAAGGCGGCCAGATGCCTCTGCAGCGTCGTCTGCCGAAGCGCGGCTTCAACAACATTTTCGCAACCAAGTATGTTACCATTAAGGTATCCGACCTCGAGAAGTTCGAGGCTGGTGCGACCGTCGATACCGGGGCTCTGCTGAACGCCGGCATCATCTCCAAGACGCTGGACGGCGTTAAGGTCCTGGGCAATGGCGAACTGACCAAGGCTGTCAACGTCAAGGTTGCCGCTTACACGGCCTCCGCCAAAGAAAAAATCGAGAAAGCTGGCGGGAAGGCTGAGGTGATGTAAGGTGTTTGAAACCTTCCGTAATGCATGGAAGATCGATGATCTCCGCAAGCGGCTTCTTTTCACCCTTCTGATCCTCGTCCTGTTCCGTTTGGGCTGCGCAGTTCCGGTGCCGTACATCAGTGCCGGTGCGCTGTCCACCATGTTCGCCGGTGGTACCGGCGATATGCTGGAGTATCTGAACATGATGAGCGGCGGAGCTCTGAGCGAATGTACGCTTTTCGCCCTGGGTGTCCAGCCCGCCATCAATGCCTCCATCATCATGCAGCTGCTGGCAGTAGCTATTCCGTATCTGGAAAACCTCGCCAAGGAAGGCGAAGAAGGTCAGCGCAAGATGCGCCGCATCACCAACTATGTTGGCGCGGGTATCGGTCTGATGCTGTCCATCGGCTACTACTTCATCATCCGCAACATGGGCGCCCTCTCCTATACTGAGGGCTTCGCAGGCATCTTCAGCGCTGTTGTTATCATCCTGTCCTTCACGGCAGGATCTCAGCTGTGCACTTGGCTGGGCAACCAGATCGATTCCAAGGGTATCGGCAATGGTATCTCGCTGATGATTTTCGCCGGTATCGTGGCCCGCTGGTCCAGCATCTACAGTGCTGTCACCAACATTTTGGCCCGTGCAAGCAACGGCGAGCCGCAGTTCTACATCTTCCTGCCCGCACTGGTCCTGCTGGCCCTGGCTGCCGTGATCTTCGTCGTCATTCTGACGAACGCAGAGCGCCGCATCCCTGTCCAGTATGCCAAGCGTGTGGTCGGCCGTAAGATGTACGGCGGTCAGGCTAGCTACATCCCCATCAAGGTGAACATGACTGGCGTTATGCCCATCATCTTCGCTTCGACCCTGTGCAGCCTGCCCGGCCTGATCTTCCGCTTCATCAACCTGAGTGCGGCTGATCATCCGGCCCTGTATGCTTTCTTCAGCGCGTTCAACTACAACAGCGTGCTCTATCTCATCGTTTACGTGCTGCTGATCGTTGCGTTCAACTACTTCTACGTTGCGATCCAGTACAACCCCGTTGATATTGCCAACCAGCTCCGCAAGAACAACGGCACCATCCCTGGCATCCGCCCGGGCAAGCCCACCAGCGATTTCATCACCAAGACGCTGTCCAAGATCACTCTGATCGGCGCCATCTTCCTGGCGATCGTCGCAGGCCTGCCCATCATCCTCGGTAACATCACCGGCACGTCCATCCAGCTGGGTGGTACGAGCCTGCTTATCGTGGTCGGCGTTGCCCTGGAGACCGGTCGTTCCCTGGAAGGCTATATGACTGCCCGCCATCACAAAGGGTTCTTGGAATAAGAAAGGGAATGTACGATGAAACTGATCCTTTTGGGCGCCCCCGGCGCCGGTAAGGGCACCCAGGCAGAAATCCTCTGCGATAAACTGGAAATCCCTACCATTTCGACCGGTAATATTCTGCGTGCCGCCGTGAAAGACGGCACCCCTATGGGGCAAAAGGCAAAAAGCTTTATGGACGCCGGTGCTCTGGTTCCCGATGATGTCATCGTCGGAATCGTGAAAGAGCGCCTGGCACAGCCTGACTGCGTGAATGGCTTTATCCTTGACGGTATGCCGCGCACCATCGCCCAGGGCGAAGCCCTGGAGAAGATGGGTGTGGAGATCGACAAGGTCGTGAACCTGATCGTTCCCGATGGGGCCATTACCAAGCGCATGTCTGGCCGCCGCGTCTGCGCCAAATGTGGTGCAAGCTATCACATCATCAACAAACCCAGCGCCAAAGAGGGCGTGTGTGACCGCTGCGGCGGTGAGCTGGCCATTCGCAAGGATGACGAGCCCGCCACCGTGCTGGACCGCTTGAAAGCCTATCACGAGCAGACCGAACCGCTGGTTGAGTTCTATCGCCAGCGCGGTAAGCTCGTCGAGGTTCCCGACCAGGGTTCCATCGAGGCCACCACCGCGTTCCTGCTCAAGCTTTTGGAGGCTTAAAATCCATGATCCAAATCAAGAATGCTGCTGAACTTGAGAAAATGCGGAAAGCCTGTGCGATCAGCGCGGCTGCACTCAAGGCCGGCGGCGAGGCGATCGAGCCGGGTATTACCACGGCAGAGATCGACAAAATCATCTACGACTTTATCGTGCGCCACGGTGCAAGACCTAACTTCCTGCACCTGTATGGCTTCCCGGCCACGGCGTGCATCAGCGTGAACGACACTGTCATTCACGGCATCCCCAGCCGTCAGCAGCAGATCCGCCCCGGCGACATCGTTTCGATCGATACCGGCTGCAAAATCGATGGCTTCAATGGCGATAATGCCTGCACCTATGCGTGCGGCAAGATCGACCTGGAAGCCCAGCGCCTGCTGGACGTTACCAAGGAAGGCCTGCATCGCGGCATTGAAATGGCGCGCGGCGGCAACCGGGTAGGGGATATCGGACATGCTGTTCAGAGCTACGTCGAGGAGAACGGCTTCTCGGTCGTCCGCAGCTTCGTCGGCCATGGCGTCGGCAAAGAGCTGCATGAGGACCCTGAAGTGCCGAACTTCGGCAACGCCGGACGCGGTCCGCGGCTGGTGCCCGGCATGTGCATCGCTATCGAACCGATGGTTTGCCAGTACAAGTACGCGGTAAAGACGTTAAAGGACGGCTGGACGGTCAAAACCTGTGATGGCGGCTTGGCTGCTCATTTCGAGCACACCATGGCGATCACAGCTGGCGGCGCCGAAGTCCTGACCTACGGCTGGGAGGAACCCGGATGGACTTTGTAAAAGGCCAACTGGTCCGCTCCAAAGCGGGAAGGGACAAAACCCGCACCCTGGCTGTTTTGGAAGTGGAAGGAGAGATGCTTCTGCTGGCCGACGGAAACCTGCGTAAGGTAGGAGACCCGAAGCGTAAAAAGGCGAAGCATGTCGCCCCCACGACCACCGTTCTCGCGAACGAGCTTCTGAAAAGCGATCAACAACTCAGTGATGCCATCGCCGCTTACGATGCGGCCTGTGCAAACTGACGGAACCCTTCAAGGAGGCAATCAGCTTGTCTAAAGAAGATGTCATCGAAGTAGAAGGTATCGTACGGGAAGCCATGCCCAACACGGTGTTCAAGGTCGAGCTGCTCAACAAAGAGGGTAAGCCCAACGGACACGTTGTTATGGCTCACATTTCCGGCAAACTGCGGACGAACTTCATCCGCATCCTGCCCGGCGACAAGGTCACCATGGAAATGTCGCCCTACGACCTGACCAAAGCCCGGATCACCTGGCGTTCTAAATAAGCGCCTTGTGTTATAAAGGAGGTTAACATCATGAAGGTAAAACCTTCCGTGAAACCCATTTGCGAGAAGTGCAAAGTCATCAAGCGCAAAGGCCGCGTGATGATCATTTGTGCCAATCCGAAGCATAAGCAGCGTCAGGGCTAAAGGTCCGCGGATCATTCCGCGGAAACCGTACCCAAAACGCTTGGGGGCCAAGTGCGTAGATTCCCGGCGCAGGCCCCGACCAGGACATGGGATGTTACTAATGGAGGTGCTTTATGGCACGTATTGCTGGTGTTGATCTGCCTCGCGAGAAGCGGATCGAGGTTGGTCTGACTTATGTTTATGGTATTGGTCAGTCCACTGCCGACGAGATTCTCGCCGGTACCGGAATTAACCCTGATACCCGCGTCAAGGATCTGACTGCTGATGAAGAAGCTAAGATCCGTGACTACATCGACAAAAACAACATCATGGTAGAAGGCGATCTGCGCCGTAACGTCGCGCTTGACATCAAGCGTCTGACCGAGATCCAGTGCTACCGTGGTGTGCGCCATCGCAAGGGCCTTCCCTGCCGCGGCCAGCGCACTAAGACCAATGCGCGTACCTGCAAAGGTCCCAAGCGCACTGTCGCGAACAAAAAGAAGTAAGGAGGAACTGAGACATGGCTGCTAACAAAGCTACTGCGGCAAAAACCCGCACTAAAAAGAGAGAGCGCAAGAATATCAGCGCCGGTGCTGCTCACATCCAGAGCACTTTCAACAATACCATCGTGACCATCACCGATACTCAGGGCAACACCGTTTCCTGGTGCAGCACTGGTGCACTGAACTTCCGTGGCTCCCGCAAGAGCACCCCTTACGCTGCGCAGAGCGCTGCTGAGGTCGCCGCCAAGGCCGCCATCGAGCATGGCATGAAGACCGTTGAGGTCTACGTCAAGGGCCCCGGTTCCGGCCGTGAAAGCGCCATCCGCGCCCTGCAGGCAACCGGCCTGGAGGTCACCATGATCCGTGACGTGACCCCCATCCCGCACAATGGCTGCCGCCCGCCCAAACGCCGCCGCGTTTGATTGAAAGGAGAATTTGAGTTATGGCTAAAAATACCCAACCTATCGCCAAGCGCTGCCGTGCTCTCGGCATTTCTCCTGCTGTTATGGGCTATGGTAAGAAAACCACCAACCGTAACCCCGGCGGCCAGATGAGAAAGAAGAAGAGCGAGTACGCCACCCAGCTCAACGAGAAGCAGAAGGTCAAGTTCGTGTACGGTATCCTGGAGAGCCAGTTCCATACCTACTACGAGAAGGCCAGCCGTATGCCCGGTCAGACCGGTGTCAACCTGCTGGTTCTGGTTGAGCGCCGCCTGGACAACGTCGTTTATCGTCTCGGTTTTGCCAAGACCCGCCGCGACGCTCGCCAGCTGGTTTCCCACAATCATTTCACTGTCAATGGCAAGCGTGTCAACATCCCCTCTTACCAGGTTAAGGCGGGCGATGTGATCGAGGTCGTCGAGTCCAGCCGTTCTTCCGTCAAGTTCAGCAAGCTGCTGGGCGAGGAAGCTCCCGTTGTGCTGCTGCCTTCTTGGCTGGAGCGCGACAAGAACGCTCTGAAGGGCACTGTTACCAAGCTGCCCGTTCGTGAGGACATCGATGTGCCCATCGCTGAGCACCTCATCGTCGAGTTGTACTCCAAGTAATCCTCTTAGCTTTATTCTACGATTTTTCCAACCTGACTGGCGCGCTGCGCCAGCGAAACAAGGAGGGTTTTTATGATGGAGATCGAACGCCCCAAGATCGAAACGGCCAACCTTTCCCCGGATGGCCGCTACGGTAAGTTCGTTGTCGAGCCGCTGGAGCGCGGCTTTGGCACGACCTTGGGCAACAGCTTGCGTCGAGTGCTTCTGTCCTCTCTGCCCGGTGTGGCTGTCACCAGCGTCAAGATCGACGGCGTGGTGCATGAGTTTTCCACCATCGAGGGCGTGCGTGAGGATGTAACCGAGATCGTCCTGAACCTCAAAGGCGTCGCCGCTAAGATCTACGGCGAAAGCCCCAAGACCGTCCGTGTGGAGGCCGTCGGCCCCTGCGAGGTCACTGCCGGCAGCATCAAGGCTGGCGATGACCTGGAGATCCTGAACCCTGAGTGGCACATTGCTACCCTGGGCGAGGGGGCTAAGCTGGTCATGGAGCTGACCTTTGATAAGGGCCGCGGCTATGTCCCTGCTGAGAAAAACAAGCAGGCGCTGATCGAGAAGAACGACATCAGCACCCTGCCCGTAGACAGCATTTATACCCCCGTCCTCAAGGCCAACTACACCGTTGACCGTACCCGCGTTGGCCAGATCACCGACTATGACAAGCTCATTATCGAGGTCTGGACCGATGGTACCATCAACGCACAGGAAGCCCTGAGCCTGGCGGCCCGTGTGCTGACCGAGCACCTGAACCTGTTTGTGAATCTCTGCGATGAGACCGGCGAGACCGAGATCATGGTCGATAACGACGACCAGGGTCGCGAAAAGGCGCTGGAGATGACGATTGAAGAGCTGGATCTGAGTGTCCGCTCCTTCAACTGCCTGAAGCGCGCTGGCATCAACACTGTCGGCGACCTCATCAACAAGAGCGAGGATGAGATGATGAAGGTCCGTAACTTGGGCCGTAAGAGTCTCGAAGAGGTCATGGCCAAGCTGGATAGTCTTGGTTTCTCTCTGACCAAGGACGATGAAAACTAACCCCCCGCGACACGCGGATACCATTTGATATTTAAGGAGTGAAACGGAATGCCCGGTACCAGAAAACTCGGTCGTACCACCGACAGCCGCAAGGCAATGCTGCGCGCGATGGTGACCTATCTGTTCGAGAACGGCAAGATCGAGACCACCGTTACCCGCGCCAAGGAAGTTCGTTCCATGGCAGAGAAGATGGTCACCCTCGGTAAGCAGGAAGATCTGCACGCTAAGCGTCAGGTCTACTCCTACATCACCAAGGAAGATGTCGCCAAGAAGGTCATCGACGAGATCGGCCCCAAGTATGCTGATCGCAACGGTGGTTACACCCGCATCTACAAGACCGGCCCTCGCCGCGGTGACGCCGCCGAGATGGCTATCATCGAGCTCGTCTGATTTCATCAGAATAGTTTGATATAAAAGCAGCGCTTGTTCGTTTGGGCAGGCGCTGTTTTTGTTTGCTTTTGTTCCTTCTTTGCAAAGAAAGAGCTGAAGAAACTCAAATTTTGGTCAAAGCGTTTTTTTTACAAAAATTTGACAGCACACCCTTTGCGTAGTGTGCATATCTATGATATAATAATTAAAATGTATATTTCTGTACATAAATAAAACAAAGAAAGAGTTGATAGTTCTCTCATGGACGATGGCAGTATATTTATGATCGTCGCACTGGTGATTCTGATTGGTATGTCGGCCTTCTTCTCGGCGGCTGAAACAGCGTACAATTCGCTGAATCAGATCCGCCTGAAAAGCAAGGCTGATGATGGCGACAGGCAAGCCGCCAAGGTGCTGGGGCTGGCACAGCGTTACGACAGCCTGCTCAGCACGATCCTGATCGGAAATAATATCGTAAACATCGGTGCGTCCTCGCTTGCCACCGTATTGTTCAGCCGCCTGGTGGGCAATACCTACGGCCCTACGGTTTCCACCATTGTCATGACCCTGCTGGTCCTGACTTTTGGCGAAATCACCCCCAAAAGCATGGCAAAGGAAATGCCCGAAACCATGGCCATGGCCTTCGCGCCGGTGCTGGGCTTTCTGGTTACGATCTTTACGCCGCTGAACATGCTGTTCGGCGCCTGGAAAAACTTCCTGGCCCGCCGCTTCAATGCAGGGGAGAAGGACACCATCACCGAAGGTGAGCTGGTCACGATGGTCAGCGAAGCCGAGAAAGACGGCGAGCTGACCAATCGCGAGAGCGAGCTGATCCGCAGTGCCATTGAGTTTGATGACGTGGAAGCCCAGGACGTCCTGACGCCCCGCGTGGACGTGGTGGCCGTAGCGGACGATACCCCCATGGAGGAAGTGACCGAGCGCTTCGCTGAGAGCGGCTATTCGCGCCTTCCGGTCTACCACGAGACGATCGACAACATCATCGGCGTTGTGCATGAGAAGGATTGCTTTGCCGCGTTGCAAAAGCGGGACAACAACGTCAAACTGGAGAATCTCATCGGACCTACGCTGTACACTACCAGTGTGACCCAGATCTCCGCCTTGCTGCGCACCCTGCGGGAAAGCAAGCACCATATGGCCGTGGTCGTGGATGAATACGGCGGCACCGCTGGCATCATCACGCTGGAGGACATCCTGGAAGAGCTGGTCGGCGAGATCTGGGACGAACACGATGACGTGGTGGAGGACATCCGCCATCAGACCGACGGCAGCTGGCTGGTCTCCGGCAGCGCCAGCGTGGACGATGTTGCCGAAGAGCTGGACGTCAAAGACAAGGACGAGGAAGAGATCGACGCTGTGGCCATCGGCGGCCTGGTGCAGGAAAAGCTCAGCCGCCTGCCTAAGGTAGGCGACCGCTTCACCTGGGGCCAGTTTGAGGGCACCGTCACCCGTGCCACCAACCGCCGCGTCCAGGAAGTCCGCCTGACCCCGCGCAAAGAACCCGAAGAACCTGAGCACAAAAAGTAAATATAACACAGCAAGGCTCCTGCCAGATTTTGGCGGGAGCCTTTTTTACTGCAAATTTTAAATTAATTTGTAGAAGGACAAAGACTGTCCAATGCGGTGTGTAGTGAGCGTACTGATTGGCCGCAATACAACGACCGTGAAAAGCGCCTGGTGCAGAATACGATCATGCTGGTGGGCCTGCTGTACAAGATGTGCAAGCTGCAGCTGGTCATCCCCGCCAAGACAGAAGGGGCGCTGAACTGTGTGGATATGGATGGTGCTGAAAACCGCCGCAGTGATGCAAAGATGATCCTGCGAAAAATCCACGAAAGCGAAACCAAGGCCGAAGAGTAAGCGCAAAAGCGTAGAAATACCTGTAATAGGAGGATGGAGCTTGGTTCTGTCCGCCTTTTGCAAATTTTTTGTAAAATCCGCCAGTATTTTTCAAACAATGGCGAACTGTGCATGTGCAAAGCGCGGAAAATGCGAAAAAACGGCAGAAAAACGCATGCCGGGGCTGATTTTACACGGGGGCTGTGATACAATACTAATAGATGTGGCGGTATGCCCGCCGCTGATGAACGGTAAAAATTTGTGATGGAAGTAAGGAGTACACACGTATGGCTGAACAAAATATTAGCCCGCGCGATTTCTTCGCCACGGAGTCTGCAATTGCTGACCTGGGTCTGATTGCCTGCCCCGGCGCCGAGGAACTGTGCAAGCTGGTAGATGGTCACCTGGTGCGCTGGGCGCGCGAGGTTGGCATGGATGTTGACACCTTCATTATCCCGTCTGATTGCCCGCGTTTCCAGTCCGGCGACGCAAAGGGCCTGGTCAAGGCTTCTACCCGTGGCGACGACCTGTATATCTTCGTCGATCCGGGCAACTACAGCGTTACCTACCAGCTGTTCGGCTATGAGAACCATCTCTCTCCCGACGACCATTTCCAGAACCTGATGCGTCTGATCCAGGCCGTTGCAGGCCGCGCCCACCGCATCAGCGTCATTATGCCCAGCCTGTACGGCGGCCGCCAGCATCGCCGCGTCAGCCGCGAGAGCCTGGACTGCGCTTTTGCGCTGCAGCAGCTGCGTGATGTCGGCGTTAAGAACATCATCACCTTTGATGCTCATGACCCCCGCGTCATGAACGCCGTCCCCACCATGAGCTTCGACAACGTCATGCCCACCTACCAGGTGCTCAAGTGCCTGCTGCATCACGTGCCTGACGTCAGCTTCCACAAGGATAACTTCATGATCGTTTCTCCCGACGAGGGCGCCATGAACCGCAACATGTACTACTCCAGCGTGCTGGGCTGCAACCTGGGCATGTTCTACAAGCGCCGCGATTACAGCCGCATCGTCAACGGTCGTAACCCCATCGTTGCCCACGAGTACCTGGGCGAGAGCGTCCAGGGCAAGGATGTCTTCATCGCTGACGACATCATTGCTTCCGGCGAGTCCATGCTGGATATTGCCTACGAGCTGAAGATGCGCGGTGCCCGCAACATCTTCACCTGCTGCACCTTCCCGCTGTTCACCGCCGGCCTGGAGAAGTTCGACAAGGCCTACCACGACGGCATCATCAAGGCTGTGCTGGGCACCAACCTGACCTACCGCAAGCCCGAGCTGCTGGACCGCGAGTGGTACTACGACGTCGACGTTTCCAAGTATACCGCTTACTTCATCGCCGCCATCAACCACGACAAGAGCGTTTCTTCCATCATCGATCCGATGACCAAGATCCGCACCCTGCTGGACAAGCACGGCATCCCCATGGGCGGCCAGCAGTAAGCGCGTACTTCGTGCGCTCAAAGAAGGGGTTCGTCGCTTGTGGCTGCGCCATGCTCCTGTACCCCTCCTTTGGATTCACTCCGTCGCAAAAAAGCACATTTTCGCGCCTGACGACACAAAAATGCACTTTTTGGCTTTAGCGGTATCGGCATTGTCGGCGCATGTCCGCCGATGCCGATGGATTTAAAATAAATCTTGTTCGGTCCGCTTCGGCGGGCCGAATTTTGTTGCAGGGACGCACGTAATCGTATATAATAGCGTATAGATTCAAACCAAATTATAAAGCAGGGGAGAGATAGCTATGCTGCCGATCGAACAGCTGGAAAAACTTATTCAGGGCAAAAAAGTTGCCTTTATCGGTGCCGGTGTCAGCCACAAGCGCTGCATTGAGCAGTTTGTAGAACTGGGCGCGCAGGTCACGCTGTGCGACCAGAAAAAATCCATCGAGGACTTTGGCGACTACGCTGACACGCTGCGCCGCCTGAACGTGGCCCTGAGCCTGGGCGAGCATTACACCGACGGTTTCGCCGGGCAGGACATCATCATGCGCACGCCGGGTTATGAGTATTTCAAGCCCGAACTGCAGGCAGCCAAGGCCGCTGGCGCTATGGTCACCAGCGAGGTGGAGCTTTTCTTCGAGTTCTGCCCCTGTGAGATCGTGGCTGTGACCGGCTCCGACGGCAAGACCACCACTACTACGCTGATTTCCAAAATGTTTGAGGCCGCCGGCCGCAAAGTCTTTTTGGGCGGCAACATCGGCGCGGCGCTGCTGCCCCAGCTGGCCGACGTCACGCCTGATGCCGTGGCCGTGGTCGAACTGTCCAGCTTCCAGCTTATCAGCATGCGCCGCAGCCCCAAGGTGGCGGTCGTCACCAACGTGACCCCCAACCATCTGGACCACCACAAGGATATGCAGGAGTACATCGATGCCAAGCGCAACATCCTGCTTTGGCAGGTGCCGCCCTGCCGTGCCGTGCTGGGCTACGAGAACGACATCACCCGCGCCATGCAGAGCGATTGCAAGGGCGAGCAGGTTTGGTTCACCCGCCTGCATGAGACCGACCGCGGCGCCTTCCTGCGCGCAAGCGATGATACGCTTTGCTATGCCGAGAACGGCGTTGTGACCCCTGTGCTGCCCCGCGCTGAGATCAAACTGCGCGGCCTGCACAACGTGGAAAACCTGCTGGCAGCAATTGCCGCCGTCTGGGGACGCGTGCCCGTCGAGGCTATGCGCCAGGTCGGTTCCACTTTTACGGGTGTTGAGCACCGCATTGAGCCGGTCCGCGTACTGGATGGCGTTACTTACTACAACGACTCCATCGCATCCAGCCCCACGCGCACCATCGCGGGCCTGCGCAGCTTTGACCAGAAGATCATCCTGATCGCGGGCGGCTACGACAAAAAGATCCCCTACGAGCCGCTGGCCCCGGAGATCATCGCCCACGTCAAGACGCTGGTGCTGATGGGCGCTACCGGCCCCCGCATCGAGAAGGCCGTGCGCGAGCATCCAGATTTTGACGAAAGCAAGCTGACTATCCTGCACGCCGACAACATGCAGCATGCCGTTGAGCTGGCCCGTAGTGCCGCCCAGCCAGGCGACGTCGTCAGCCTGTCCCCGGCGTCCGCCTCCTTCGACCTCTACCCCAACTTCGAAGTCCGCGGGCGGGATTATAAAAACATTGTGATGCAGCTTTCTTGAAAGAAAGTTGCGCAAAGAATTTTCAAACAAAATTAGCATAAAAATGCCGCCCTATGCACGATAGAACTCCACCCCACATAGGGGCGGATTCTATATCCGCCCGTTTCTATGCTTTTTCCATTAAAATTCTTTTGGTTCCTTTTCTTATAAGAAAAGGAACAGAAAAGGACCACCCATGATCCAAGCCATTACCACACCGCAGCAGCAGGCCGAGTACCGCTGGCGCATTGCCGGCAAGCCGTATTTTGAGAGCGTGCTGGGCACCCATCTGGCATTGTTCGGTGCGCACCCGGCCAGCGGGTGGATGTTCTACCTGCTGCCCGGCACGGCGGTGCTGGAATTGCGCGGCGGCAGCGGCGCTCTGTGCGGTGGCCTGCCCGACGACGAGGACACACGCGAGGAACTGCAGGGCTTCCTGCGATTCCTGCACGTCGACTGCCTGCGGTGCGAACACCCGCTGCCTGCGGCCTACACCAACACATGGCAGTCCGGCAAACCGCTGACCCTGTGGACGCTGCCCCAGGGCCGTGCACTGCCCCTGCCAAAGCCTCCGGCGGGAAAGTGGGGCCTTACGCTGGATACTGCCCCTTCGATGCTGCCCATCAGCCGCCTGGTCTTTGCCGAGAGCGATGCCGAGGCCGACGAATTCTACTCCACCGCCTGCACGGCCCTGGCCCATGGCTATGGCACCTGCCGCGCCCTGCTGTACAATGGCAAACCCGTCTGCACGGTAGGCTGCTATGAGCAGAGCACCCGCGAAGCCTACATGGCCGCCGGTGTCACCGCGCCGGAATGGCGGGGCAAGGGATTGGCAGGCTGGCTGATTGCCAGCCTGGCCAACGAACTGGCGGCGGAGAAGGACGTCTGTTTCCTCTGTCTGCCCCACCTCTGCGGATTTTACCAGCGGCTTGGGTTTGTACAAAATGGCATGATTCAACAATATACTACAGATTGGAATATAAAATGATCGAACAATTCTACAATTTACGCCCCGACGTGCTGGAACTGGACCGAAAAGCTTTGGAACTTTGTCGTGAACCTTTCTGCCATGTGGAGGAGATCCGCGACTACAACCAGCTGAAAATGCTGCGTGCCTTCACCGATTGCGGTGTCGAGGCCCGGCACTTCTGGGGTTCCAGCGGCTACGGCGTCTGGGACGACAGCCGTAATAAGCTGGAGGAGGTCTTCGCCCGCTGCATGGGCGCCGAGGCTGCCCTCGTGCGCTCTCAGTTCATGAGCGGCACCCACACCCTGACGGTCGCCCTGTTTGGTCTGCTGCGCACCGGCGATACCCTGCTGGCCGCCACCGGCCGCCCCTACGATACGTTGGAGGGTGTCATCGGCATTGGCGAAGCAGGCAAGGGCTGCGGCACCCTGCGGGAGTACGGCGTCAACTACGACGAGTGCCCGCTGCTGCCCGACAACACCCCGGACTACGCGCTGATTGCTGAAAAAGCCAAAACGGCTACCGTTGTGCACATCCAGCGCAGCCGCGGTTACATGCAGCGCAATGCGTTCGATTTAGAGACGATCCGCAGGGTGGCCGAGACTGCCCGCAAGGCCAACCCCGATGCGGTCATCTTTGTGGATAACTGCTACGGCGAGTTCACCCAGACGCAGGAACCTCTGGCCGCAGGCGCGGACCTGATCGCCGGCAGTTTCATCAAAAACCCCGGCGGCGGCATCACCCCCACCGGCGGCTACATTGCAGGCCGCGCCGACCTGGTGGAAAAGTGCAGCCACCGCTTTACGGCTCCCGGCATCGGCGCCGACCTGGGCTGCACCCAGGACAGCCTGCGGGATACCTTCCTGGGCTTCTACTACGCCCCCGGCGTCGTGTGCGAGGCCCTCAAGACCGCTATCTACGCCCAGTGCCTGCTGGAGCTGGTGGGGGTCAAGCCGGTGCCCCGCTACACCGACGACCACAACGACATCGTGACCTGTTTCGATTCCGGCAGTGCCGCCGCCCTCACGGGCTTCTGCGCCGGTATCCAGCACAACAGCCCGGTGGACAGCTTCGCTGACCCTGAGCCCGCTGACGAGCCCGGCTACACCGACAAGGTGGTCATGGCCTCTGGCAGCTTTACCGAGGGCAGCACCATCGAGATCAGCTGCGACGGCCCCCTGCGCCCCCCCTACACCTGCTACCTGCAGGGCGGTGTCAACTTTACCGCTGGCCGCGCCGCTGTGCTTAACGCCGTGCAGAACGCCTTTTTTGCCGACTAAGCAGCATCAATAAAACAAAACGCCTGTGTGCCAGCTAAAGCACACGGGCGTTTTTTGCATATTCTGTTGAAAAATCAGCCTTTTACAAAGTCGCGCACCAAAGCCTGCAGCAGATCGTCGCGGTCAATGCGGCGGATGATGGCGCGGGCGTTTTTGTACGTGGTAATGTAAGTCGGGTCCTCCGACAGGATGTAGCCCACCAGCTGGTTAATGGGGTTGTAGCCTTTCTCTTCCAGCGCACGGTAGACCTGCAATACTGCCTGTTTGATCTCCATATCCCGGTCATCCCGGATGGAAAATACGGCAGTAGGTTCAGAGATTGCCATTCTAAAATCCCCTTTCAAAGTGCGGCCTCTCTGCAAAAGCGCACAGAATTTTCTATCATTACAGCTATTATAGCAGAGAATTGCACAACTTGCAATGCTTCTGTTCGAGAATTTTAGGCAGCTTTTTTAGGAATGGGAAAGAATTTAGTCGTTCTGTGCGCGGAACAGCTGCGGAGCGGCCTTGTAGATCAGCACGGCGGCAATGGTCGTCATGATGGTCTCGGGCAGCATGTAGCTGCCGTTGTAGGTCAGGCTGTAGGTCCAGGCGGGCAGGCCGTCGCTCAGGTTGCCCCAGATCAGCACGCCGGATAAAAAGCTGCACATAAAGCGGATGAAGCAGACGACGGCCGTGCCGACGCCGACACCCACCAGCTTGTTGCTGAAGGGCTTAGCGATGGCGCAGGCAAGGCCCAGCAGGGTAAAGGCCAGCACGTAGTCCAGCAAAATCATGCCAACCAGCGGCAGCAGGCCGGGGGCCGGCGGTGCATAGAAGCCCAGCAGCATCTGCAGCAGGCTGTTGACAAAGCCGGTGAACAGGCCCCATTTGACCCCGTGGAGGAACGAGATCATGATGAACGGCAGCATGCTGAACAGCGTGATGGAGCCGCCGTTGGGCAGGGAATAGATCTTGATGTTCGCCAGCACGGTGCCCAGCGCGATCATCAGGGCGCACTCTACCAGAGTGCGGGTCTTGGAATAGGTTTTGGACATGGTATCCACTCCTCAAAAATAGTACATAAAAACAAGAAAAAGCGCCTGCAAAACATGCAGGCGCAAAGTAGTACGACTATGGGTCAAACTTCCTACGCCGGCATTACCCGGATCAGGTGTAAGGTTTCCAAAATCGCAGTTGATTTCGGTCTCAGCCGAGGATGCCCCCCAGCGCCCCTGTTTTTATGTCTGCTTTCAGTATACACGAAAGACGGGCCTTGTCAAGCAAAAACTTTGGCAATACGGGGGTGCGTGTAGTATAATAAAGGCAATACCGCACAATTCTAAGTGCCGATACGGCGAGCGAGGTGCGGCAGCTGCTAAGCCAAAAGCGCAGATAATACTTTGTGTATTATCGAGCATTTTGGCAACGCAGATGCCGTGCCGCAGCCGCCGAAGCGGTGCTTAAGCCGTAAGGCGGGAATTGTGCGGTGTTGCCTAAAGTAAAACACAAACGGGAGACACTGCAATGCTGAAAAATACCTGCAAACCCCTTACCGCCTGGCTGCGCCGTCACCGGGCCGCCTGCCTGGGGCTGCTGGCCGGGCTGGCGGCCCTGGGCCTGTTTGCGGCCGCACGCGGCAACCGGGCGGCCATGGATTGGTGGCTGGCCCATGTCTCGATGCCCGTCAAGCGGGGCATCTCGGCGTTGGTGGACCTGCTGCCCTTCAGTGCCTGCGAGCTGGGGGCCACCGTGCTGATCGTGGGTGCGCTGGCCTTTCTGGCCCGTGCCATCCGTCGTGCGGTTAAGGGCCAAAAAGGTGCCCTGCCCGCCTGGCTGCTGCATGTGGCGGTGCTGGTCGTCTGGGGCTATGCGGGCGTGTGCGCCCTCTGGGGCACCCAGTACTACGGTACAAGCTTTGCGGGCAGGGCAGGCATGCAGTCCCCGGCGGTCAGCGTAGAGCAGCTGGCGGCGGTGACCGACTACTTCGCCGCCCGTGTCAACGAGACAGCCGATGCCGTGCCCCGGGACGAAAGCAGTCTGTTTGCGGCGGAGAAAACCGAAATTTTGCAAAGCTGCACCGGCCTGTACACGCCGCTGCTGGAGCGCTGGCCGTTTTTGGACGGCCCCGAGCGGCACCCCAAACCGGCGGTCTACTCCAAGCTGATGAGCGCGTGGGGCTTCACCGGCTACCTTTGCCCGCTGGTGGGGGAGAGCACCCTCAACGTGGACAGCCCGGCGGTGTTCCTGCCGGTGACGGTCGCCCACGAGCTGGCCCACCAGCGGGGCGTGGCGGCGGAGCAGGAGGCTAACTTCGTCGGCGTTATGGCGGCCACAGCGGGCGGCAATGCGGCATACCAGTACTCCGGCTGGCTGTTCGGCTATCTGCATCTCTCCAACGCGCTGTACAGCGCCGACCCGGACCTGGCCCGGGCATCCTATGCCGCCCTGTGCGCCGAGGCTCAGGCCGACATGGCGGACAACAACGCCTATTGGAAGCAGTGGGAAGGCCCGGTGAAGGAGACCGGCGAAAAAGTGTACACTGCCTTTTTGCAGGGCTACGGCCAGGAATTGGGCATGCGCAGCTACGGCGCCTGCGTGGACCTGCTGGTAGAAGAATTTTTGCCCTACACAACTACTGGTGGCCTTACGGCAGAATAACCACCATATCAGCTAAAAAACTGCCAAAATGCGGTAAATTGAACAAAATTGGAGCATCTGTTTTGGCAAAATTTACAAGTTTTTTCGCCCCTGCCCCCTTGCGGCCAGGGGATTCTTTATGGTATGATGACCATAAGCAGGAATAGAACTCTATAAAAGGAGACAGTGAGGACAGGATGTTCAGTAAGCGGAATCCCATGAAATATTTCTCCGGCAACGCCTTTGCGCGTCTGCCGCTGTACAAACTGGTGGCAGGCGGCTCGGCCGTGGTGCTCACGGCCAGCATCGGCCTGGGCGTCATGGCAGCGTCCTTCACGCCCCTGGCCCAGCCGGAACCCACCCCGGAGCCGACGGCCATCGTGGAGGCGACCCCCACCCCGACCCCAGAACCGACGGCTACGCCGGAACCGGATAAGGACCTGTACGTCGATGTGACCGTCGTGCAGCAGGACATTGGTGTGGAACTTTATACGCTGCCGACTACCACCCCCGAAAGTGCCTCCGACAAGGATGAGGACGCCGAGGAAAAGCTGCCCCTGCTGGATGTGGCCGCCACCGTGACCCTGACTGACAAGGATGGCAAGACCACCGATTACGAGCTGGACACCAAGACCGGCACGGCCTTGATCGAGGAGGTGGAGCCTGGCGACTACACCGTGACTGTGCAGCCCATCGAGGGGTATGTCACGCCCGAAAGCAAGACTGTAACCGTCAACGAGAAGGTCGTCTATAAGGCTGATGTGGCCGCCGTGAAAGAGAAGATCGTCCAGGCCAGCCAGGTCAACGAGAGCGCTGAGGACTCTGCCAGCAAAAACGCAGGCTCTGCCCCCATCGCCGAGGAAGTGACCGACACCGTCACCTACGCTGAGAGCGCCAAGACCGAGACCGGAAAGACCACTACATACACCGCCAAGCTGAGCAGCAGCGGCCATCTGCTGCTGTCTGACGGCACCGAGACCCCGTACCTGCCCGTTTACAAAGACGGCACCAAGGACCTGGCCGGTGCCAAGCGCGATGACAGCTATGCCGTTGCCCACAGCATGGCTGTCTGGTTGCCCGGTGCAGCGGATGCCATCGTGCCTCTGGCTGTTACCACCCGTGTCATCCACCATGCCGACGATAATGAGGGCATCATGGGGGTAGATGAGAACGTCGAAAGTGGTTCCTCCTCTGCCAGTGGTGACAGCGAGTCCACGCCGACCCCCACCCCGGAGCAAGAGGCAACGCCTACCCCGGAACCCGAAGCGACCGCCACCCCGGAGCCGACGGCCACGCCGGAACCCACCCCTACCGCCACCCCGGAGCCGACCGCGACCCCGACGCCTGCCCCCACGGCCACCCCGGCCCCCACGCCGGTGGATCGCACCGCAGGCTTTCCCCATGAGATCGAAGCCTCCAAGCTGGCTGGGTACGGCTTTGCCGTGACCAGCACCGAGACCGTCGAGTACCAGTACACTGGTTGGCAGAACATTGACGGCGCCACGTACTATTACGACCCCGCCACCCACCAGCCCGTTACCGGCAACCAGGTCATCCAGGGCAACGTCTACACCTTTGGTGCTGACGGTGCGCTGAATCGCACGGCCCGCGGCATTGATGTTTCCAAGTTCCAGGGCAGCATTGACTGGAACGCTGTCAAGGCCGACGGCATTACCTTTGCCATCATCCGCTGCGGCTACCGCGGCTACGGCAGCGGCGCACTGGTCGAGGATTCCACCTACCGAGCCAACATCCGCGGCGCCATCAACGCGGGCCTGAAAGTGGGCGTATACTTCTACAGCCAAGCCACTAACGAGGCCGAGGCCGTCGAAGAAGCCAGCATGGTGCTGAGCCTGGTCAGCGGCTACTCGCTGCCCCTGGGTGTCTACTACGATACCGAGAAAGTCGCCGGTGATACCGGCCGCGCCGATACCATCAGCGCCGCCCAGCGCACCGCCTGCGCCGTCGCATTCTGCGAGACCATCCGCAACTCCGGCTACTCTGCCGGTGTGTACTCCTATGCAAGCTGGTTCTACAACTCGCTGAACTTCGCTAACATCAGCAAGTACAACACCTGGATCGCCCAGTACCGCGACACCCTGAACTTCAGCTATAAATACAACATCTGGCAGTACACGGGCTCCGGCCACGTCAATGGCATCTCCAAGCCCGTTGATATGAACATCGGCTGACATCCATATAAACAGCAATTCCCCGGTGCGGTTTTATTCTGAACCGCACCGGGGAATTTTTTGTCATTTTAAATTTTCAGCAGCAGGGCGTCTGCAGTTTGGCGGCGGCACCGCCGCGGGTCTGGCCGCTGCCGTGGATGATGTACTTGTAGGTGCACAGCTCGGCCAGCCCCATGGGGCCGCGGGCGTGCAGCTTTTGGGTGCTGATGCCCATCTCGCAACCTAGGCCGAACTCACCGCCATCGGTAAAGCGGGTGCTGGCGTTCACGTAGACCGCGGCGCTGTCCACGCAGGCAGTAAAACGCTGGGCGGCGGCCTTGTCCGCCGTGATGATGGCCTCGCTGTGGTGGGTGGAGTGCTTGGCAATATGGGCAATGGCGTCGTCCAGTGTATTTACCACGGCCACGCTCAGCTTGTAGTCCAGATATTCGGTGTCAAAATCCGCAGGTGCGGCAGGCACACCGTCAATGATAGCCGCGGCGCGGGCGTCCAGGTGAAGTTCCACCGGGGTCAGCCCGGCGGCGGTACGGTCGTCTACAAGGCGCTGTTTCAGCATCGGCAAAAACTGGGCGGCTACATCCCGGTGTACCAGAAGAGCCTCCTCGGCGTTGCAAACGCTGGGACGGCTGGTCTTGGAGTTCTCCACAATGTTCACAGCCATCTCCAGATCAGCGGCAGCGTCCACATAAACGTGGCAGATGCCGGTGCCGGTTTGGATGCAGGGGACTGTGGCATTCTCCACGCAGGCGCGAATCAGCCCGGCACCACCGCGGGGAATCAGCAGGTCCACCAACCCGTCAGCGGTCATCAACTCGTTGGCGCTGGCATGGCTTGTATCCTCGATCAGGCTCACTGCCGTTTCGGGCAGGTGGGCTTTGCGCAGCCCGGCGCGCAGGGCCTCCACAATGGCGTGGCAGCTGGCCCAGGCATCGCGGCCGCAGCGCAGGATGCAGGCGCTGCCTGCTTTCACCGCCAGAGCAGCGGCGTCACTGGTCACGTTGGGGCGGCTCTCGTAAATAATAGCGATCACACCCATGGGCACGGCGGTCTTTTCAATCACCAGCCCGTTGGGGCGCACGATGCGGCGCAGCACCGCGCCCACCGGGTCGGGCAGGGCGGCGACCTCGCGCATACCCTTGGCCATGTCGGTCAGGCGGGAGGGCGTCAGCGCCAGGCGGTCCAGCATCACATCACTGACCCGGCCGCGGGCCGCTGCCAGATCTTTCGCGTTGGCGTCCAGGATCGCATCTTTCGCGGCAATTAATGCCACGGCCATGGCCTCCAGCGCCGCATTTTTTGTGTCGGCGTCGGCCAGAGCCAGCGGCATGCGGGCGGTCTGTGCCGCCTGCAAAATTTCCTGCGTCGTCATTGGGCATGCTCCTTTTTACCAATAAAGCGGGTGCCTACCGGCTTACCCTCCACAATATCGTACAGCACGTCGGCGCGGGCACCGTTGGTGATGATCATATCGGCCCCGGCGGCGGTGGCGCGTTTGGCAGCGCTGATCTTGGTCAGCATGCCGCCGGTGCCCAGGCTGGACCCGGCCCCGCCGGCCAACGCCTCAATTTCGGGTGTGATTTCTTCCACCACAGGGATAAGTTTCGCGTCGGCATGGGTGTGTGGGTCGGCGGTGTACAAGCCCTCGATGTCAGAGAGCAGCACCACCAGATCGGCGTGGATGCACTCGCCCACCAGCGCGGCCAGCGTGTCGTTGTCGCCCAGAGAGTACTCCTCGCAGGCGATGGGGTCGTTCTCGTTGATGATGGGGATGGCTCCCAGCTCCAGCAGACGCTCCAGCGTATTGCGCAGGTTGTGCAGCCGGTTTTCGTGGTCGAAATCCTCCCAGGTCAGCAGTATCTGGGCCACAGTGTGGTTGTACTGGCCAAACAGCCGGTCGTAGGTGTACATCAGCTCGCACTGGCCCACGGCAGCGGCTGCCTGCTTGGTGGTGATATCCCGGGGCTTTTGAATTTGCAGCTTGCCCACGCCCAGACCGGTAGCAGCCGAGGAGACCACGATCAGCTCATGTCCGGCGTTTTTGATGTCGCTCCATACCTTGACAAGGTCCTCGGTATGGCGGATGTTCAGCCGCCCACCCGGGTGGGCCAAGGTGCTTGTGCCGACCTTAACAACAATTCGCATCTTACTTTCCCAACTCTTTCGTTTTCTCGTAGGCGGCCAGCACGGCGTCGGTCACAGCACCGCGGAAGGCCCGTTCTTCCAACAGGCGCACACCCTGGATGGTGGACCCGCCGGGACTGCACACGGCGTCTTTCAAGGCACCGGGGTGGCTGCCGCTTTCCAGCACCATGCGGGCGCTGCCCAGCACCATCTGGGCGGCATATTCCTGGGCCTTGGCGCGGGGCAGGCCGGCGGCCACGCCGCCATCGGCCAGTGCCTCGATAAACTGGTACACCCAGGCCGGGCCGCAGCCGGAAACTGCGCTGGCGGCATCGATCAGCGTCTCAGGCACTTCGTCCAGCCGCCCGGCGGGCTGCATGGCGGCCAGCCATTCCTGCAGTTGGGCAGGCTCCACGTCGTCGCAGCAGTACTGGATCATACCGGCGCCCAGCGCCACGGGGGTGTTGGGCATTATGCGGATGATGGGGTAGCCGCTGCCCGCCATGTGGCGGATCTGCTGCATCGAAAGCCCCGCCGCCATGCTGACCAGCACAAAGGGGCGGCTTTCGGACCGGGTCTCCAGCGTGGGGGCCAGCTTGTCCAGCATGTCAGCCATCATTTGGGGTTTGACCCCCAGAAAAATAAAATCGCAGATACTGGCGACCTGCTCGTTGGTGCCACAGGCACAGCCCAGCTCGCCGGCCAAGGCCTGCGCTTTGGCTGGTGTGCGGTTGGCCAGCAGCACATCCCCGGCGCCTGCACCCTTGCAGACCGCACGGGCCACTGCGCCGCCCATATTGCCGCAGCCGATAAAACCGTATTTCATGGTGATCCCCCTCGTATACTATAAGATAGTAACATGGTAGCGCAGTGAAGTGGGTTTGTCAATGAAAAATTATAGGTAATACCGCATAATTCTAAGTGCCGATACGGCGAGCGAGGTGCGGCAGCTGCTAAGCCAAAAGCGCAGATAATACTGGATGTCTTATCGAGCATTTTGGCAACGCAGATGCCGTGCCGCACACCGAGCCGCAGCGAGGCGCTTCGGAGCGCAACCGACGCTTTGCGGCGGCTCTTGGCGCGGAGATCCGCCGGAGCGGTGCTTAAGCCGTCAGGCGGGAATTGTGCGGTGTTGCCTATACACAAAAAGCCGGGGCGAACATTTCTGTTCGCCCCGGCGGTCTTACTTCTTCGGAGTCATAGCCTCATAACCCTTACTCGTTATTTTTCGGACTGTACCCTTGTTTTCATAAGGATCATCCTAACTTTGCGATATTGCTAACCCTTTCAGGGATCTCAATTTACCTGTTCATTGGTCTTACCCTCTGATAGTTAAGATCGATGTGGGTGTCGGGGTCTGATGCTGAGGACTGCGCCTCTTAACTCTAGTACATTGGAGTGTCTCCTTGTGGATCAGATGAAATTCAGGTTCTTCCTGTTCGGCGGAGTGGTGACGGTCATCGCTACCGACCTTCTTTCATCTTAATCTATATTACACGCCAGGGTCTGTCTTGACGGCCCCTGGGCTTGCTGAATCTGATTTATGAACCAACCATCTGAATTTTTCAATCTTTTACAGGTTACGACCTGCGGCTTTCAATGTGGTTCTCCTCGTTTCAGCAGGCCCAGGCCCGCCGGTGATGAATGGGATCTTTAAAGTTTGCCATCGGGTCCAGAGCCTCCTTTCATCCGAAATCCTGCCGGCGGCCTTTACAATTTCTTCCTTGTTCTTCCCGCTGCCCTCGTGCTGCTGGATCGGAGTCCTTAAAGTGCTCCTTCTTCACGTTTCCGCTTCGGGAGATCTGCTTTAAGATGTCGGTCTGTTCACGATTGGTCTTTTATTGGGAAGTGTTAAGAAAGTGGCTTCGCTTGGAGTTCTTATCTCCTTATCTCCGGCTGTTTTCTTTCTGTGACTATACTATAGCACACGCTTAGAAATTCGTCTATTCGCAGAGCAGACAATCCTGCGATGAATTATTTGTGCATGTTAAGGATTGATAAGTGCATGCCCGTGGTGCTATAATAAATATGTTGGGCTGTCATAACCAGCCGCAAAAATAAATCATCAAGCATCGTCTTATCCAAGGCGATGCTTTTTTATGCTTTGCCAACGGCTTGCCCAACGCCTATAATAAAGCAAAACTACACCCCTAAATTATACCGAAAAGAGAACCGCGGTGACAAAACTTTTCCGGTTGGAAGATGATATCGGTCTTGTCAGCTGACTGACCTTTGCAAAGAAATCTCAATCTTCCTCCGGTGTTCTCGTTGCACATTCCAACAGTTCCTCCGGAGAAATCTTGTAGAGCTTCGAAAGAGCAATCAGATTGGAGGTGTTGGGGTCGCTGGAGCCGTTCTCCCATTTGGAAACAGACTGGCGGCTGACGCCCAGCGTTTCCGCCACAAATTCCTGCGTCATCTGGCAGCGGATGCGGTTTTCCTTCAATGCTTCGCCCAAGGATTTGGCAACAGCTTTCTTTTCCTCTCGTACTTCCTTGGAGTTGACATATTTCTTGAGTGCCTTCACGATCAGAATAAACAGGTAGACGATGCCGGCAGACACTGCTATCCAGAATAAAACATAGAGAACAGCAACTAAAATGATTATTACTCTTGTTGCGTCCATAGCACAATCACCTCATAAAAATTATATATAAAATAACTTGATTTGTCCATTTGTCCACATTCCTATCAGTCAGCTTTGGTTCCCAACTCTTGAATTTTCTCCAAAGCTGACTGCGGAACAGACGATTCTTCCACGACCTCCACGCCAAGGGTGATGGTCTTACTCATGCTGATCTTGATATAGGTCCCGGGTGCGTAATAGTCCTCTGCACTGCCGGATGGTCAGATCGACATTCTTGAGAACCTGATGAGAACCGTAGCTTTTTTGAATGTCGTGCAGTGAAATCATATCCATTGTTCGATGCTCCTTTGTCTTGATTACGCTGCAAATTATAACGAAAAAGTTCGGTTGCCACCACCAATTACTGCGTATATTCTGCTTTACATCTCGGTTTACATGGCAGTTTTCTGCATTTATTGAGGTTGATCTGCCGAGTCCGGATTATTGTGCGGGCAAGTCGACACAAACGATCTGGTAAAAGAGTACGGAGATAGATATCGAAGCGCTATGAAAAAATTCCATATTTGTACCATCAAAATAAACCGGAGCACACAGCCGGATTTCAGGCTGTGTACTCTGGTTTTTTGCTGCTCGGATTGGCGTTCACAAAAGATTTCTAAAAGTTGCGCCCCGAAATACCTTGACGGCAAGCGTATCCAGACTGTAGACACTTATTACAGCGTCGTCGGGATTCTCGACGAACTGACACCAGAAGAAATGGAAGAAGTGTTCCAGAAATCTCTCGCGGAGCGCAAGAAAACAGAAACGGCGTAACCAATAGGGCTACACCGTTTCGAAAAATTGTTAAATTGAGTTGCAAAAGCCGCCTTGGGGCATCTCCTTTATGGAGGGTGCTCAAAGGGAAGCCTTTTTGCCATTTTACCGTCTTGGCCGTGCCTGCGCCGCCAGCACAAAATCTGAAAAAGTGCCGTTGTACAGCCGGGCGTTGGTCAGCTCGGCCCAGCTGTAATTGTTCATGTACTCTCCGGCGTAGCTGTTTACGGCGTCGGCGCTGCCTTTCAAAAACTCGTACAGATCGCAGTGCAGCTTGCTCACATCAATGCTGGTGTGGTTACGTGTGCGGATGAGCAGATCCTCAAACCCGATGCCGCGCAGCGTCTTGCGCAGCGAGTAGAACAGCGTTTGTAAATATTGGGGCGAGTGCAGCTCCTCCCACAAAAAGGCCTCAATCTCGCCGTTGGTCATCGAAAGCCCCTGCCGGTCGATGAGCAGCGGCAGCAGCTCCTTGGCCTTTTCCCGCTCAAACCCCCGCGGTGTGCCGTTGTACCGCACATCAAAATTGCCCCAGGTATGCACCACCAGTTTGCCGGGGGTCGCTGTGCCGTTCTCCGGGAAGGTACCCAGCTGCGCTTCAATTTGGGAGACCGCCTCCCGCAGCTTATCGGCGTCGACGGGCTTCATCAGGTAGCCAAGGGCGTGCAGCTGGTAGGCTTCCAGCGCGTAGTAGGAGTAGGAGGTGCAGAACAAAATGCGCGTCTGCGGGCATTGGTCCTTGATGCGTTTGGCCAGCTCGATGCCCAGCATGCCCCGCAGCTTGATGTCCATAAACGCATAGTGAAGACTGCGGCTCTGGGGCGTTTCCAGAAAGGCCAGCACTTCGTCACACTCGTCAAAGGTCACGATGTCCGCTTTGGGAAAGACCTTCCGCAGCTCGGTTTCCAGGTGCGCCAGCATAACTGGCTCATCGTCAATTGCCAGGATCGTCATACTTCTCTTCACCTTTCCTTGGGCAGCACGACCGTTACCGTGGCGCCCTTATTTTTAATGCTGCTAAAATGCAGCCGTCCCCTTGCGATGGATTCTACCCGCTGGCGCACGTTTGCCAGGCCGATGAACCCGCCATCCTGCTGGGGCGGCAGGCCGTCGGCGGCAATGTTATCGGTGCCGCAGCCGTCATCCTGCACGGTGATCAGCCAGTTGTCGGGCTCCTCGCGGGTGGCAATGGTCACGGTGCCGCCGCCCCGCTTGTTGCCAATGCCGTGGGTGATGGCGTTTTCTACCAGCGGCTGCAGGGTCAGCGCTGGCAGCAGGAAATCCTCGGATTCAATATCATATACAACTTGCAGCTTGTTGCCAAAGCGCAGCTGTTCCAGCGCGGCGTAGTTGCGCGCGTGGGCTAACTCCCGCGGGAAAGAGACCAGCCCGTTATAGTTGAAGGCATCGGTGCTGACCCGCATGTAATCCGCAAACAGGCCCAGGGAGTCCTTGGCCTTGGCGGGGGCATCATCGCATAAAATTTGAATGGTGGACAGCATATTGCTGATAAAATGCGGCTGGAACTGGCTGACTGCCGCCTGGGTGGAAGTTTCTTTTTCCATGGCAGCTTTCTCCCGCTGGGCATACAGCAGCATGCCCAACAGGTTGTGGGTCTGGTGCCAGGCCAGGTACAGCCCAATGAGAGAGGCTAAAAAGCAGTACATGATGTTGATCAGCCGGTGGGGGTCCGGCACGTAGCACTCCCACAACACCACCACCGCCAGCCCGGAGAGGGACACCGTCAGGTTATGCCCCGGCCGGGCATCAAACAGCAGCAATTGGATCAGCATCACCAGGCAGAGGAGAACATTGATCTCGGTCGGGTGGCGGATGAGGTCGTAGTAAACGCCCAGCAGAAAGATCAGCAGGGTGAACAGGCTGGTCAGCAGCCGGGCGCGGGGTACCAGCTGGTCGGGATCGTTCAGGCAGCGCTGAGCGGCCCACCGCAGGAAAAACGCCGCACCCGCCGCCAACAGCAGCGGTACTGTGCTCAATGGCTGAAAGAATCCGAACAGACAATGGCACACCGGGGTGGTGACAAACAGGATACTGCACAGCCTGCCATAGTTGGTCAGCGTGACCAGGTTGTCCCGGGCCAGCACCGGCTCAAAGGGGGTAAGTTCCTGCCCCGGATACCCGAAATTTTTCCATTGGGTAAAGTTCATCTGAGGTGCTCCTTGTGATTCCTGTCTGTACACATACACAGTGTAACAGAAATCCGGTACAAATGTCTTACAAAATGATGGCAAAATCTGTTGAAAAGTCAAGAAAACGCAAGATTTTACAAATAATACACAACTTTACATCGAACTTACAAGACGATGCGTATATCGTTTGTTTGGTACTCCTTTTGGCATAGCAAAACACCCCACTTGCTAGATAGTATATCATACTGTCTAACAAATGGGGCGCTGTTCAAAGCCGCAGCTCCGGGGTGTTTGGTTATTTTAAGACGGGCAGCCCCTTATTAGACAATGGTAAACTGGCAGGCGCGCAGGGCATCCAGCGCCGTCTGGTGGGACTGGGGCGTAACGCCAGCGCAGCAATCGGATCGGATCTCAATCTCAACTTCCGGGAACGCAGCGCGCAGCACCATGGCGTTGCTGATGACGCAGATGTCGGTGCAGTAGCCGTAGACGATGATCTTTTCGATGTCATCCACAGCCTTGTTATGGGCCATCAGTTCGTCCAGAATATCGCTGGGCAGCATGTAGGCACCAAAGGTCTTTTTGCACACGATGTGGGAGACTTCAGGCTCGGTATCGTCCATGGCATCCTCCAGCTCGGGGGCAAAGTTCCAGCCGTCGGTGCCCTCAATGCAGTGCTCCACCGGCAGGCGGCGGCCCTCGCGAGTGTCCAGGTATTCCTCGGGGTGGGTGTCCTTGGTAAAGAACATCCAGTGCCCGGCCTGGGCGTGGGCGCGGGCAACCTCAGCCAGATGGGCCACATTGGCCTGAGCCTCGGCATTGACCAGCGCACCGGTGATAAAATCTTTCTGCACATCCACTACAATATCAAGGATGATCTTTTCGTTTTCCATAATGGCCTGCTCCTGTTCTGTATAGGTGTTATCCACAGTATAGCGCAGCCGGGGCAAACTGTAAAGAGCAGACATTAGGCAACACCGCACAATTCCCGCCTGACGGCTTAAGCACCGCTCCGGCGGATCTCCGCGCCAAGAGCCGCCGCAAGCGGCGGTTGCGCTCCGAAGCGCCTCGCTGCGGCTCGGTGTGCGGCACGGCAACTGCGTTGCCAAAATGCTCGATAATGTCGGGTTGCGGTACCCGCATCGTGCTTCGGGGACAAAAGCCCCTCGCACTCTGCGACCGCTGCCCCTGCTTCGGTTCGCTGTATCCGCCACCGGCGGCGCTCACCTTTGCAGCACAAAGTATTATCTGCGCTTTTGGCTTAGCAGCTGCCGCACCTCGCTCGCCGTATCGGCACTTAGAATTATGCGGTATTGCCCTTGTATAAAATATGTATCCAAAAACTTGCCATACCTCGTACGGAAGTGTTACAATACATTTATGTCACCCGATGGCGAACAGAAGGAGTGTAGGAAACACAGAATGGAACCCCAAAAGAAAACGACCCTGACCGAGGGCAGTGTAGCAAAAGGCATGCTGCTGTTTGCGCTGCCCATTTTTATCAGCAACCTTTTCCAACAGCTGTACAATGCAGCCGACTCCCTCATCGTCGGCAACTTCCTGGGCGGCGAGGCCCTGGCCGCTGTCGGCTCCTCCGGCAGTCTGATCTTTCTCTTGACCGGCTTTGTCAACGGCGTGTCGCTGGGCGCGGGCGTTGTGGTGGCCCGCTACTTTGGTGCCAAGGATTGGCAGCGCATGCGCCGCACCATCCACACTACGGTAGCCCTGGGCCTGGCCGCCGGTGCGGTGCTTACGGTGGTGGGCGTGCTGCTTACTCCGCAGATCTTGCGTTGGATGGGCACGCCGGACAACGTACTGGTTAACTCCATCGCCTACTTCCGCATGTACTTTATGGGCAGCATTGCTGTGGTCATGTACAACGTAGGTGCGAGCATTTTGCAGTCTGTGGGCGACAGCCGCAGCCCTATGCGGTACCTGATCGCGGCTTCCATCATCAATATCGTGCTGGACCTTGTTTTGATCGGCGGTTTCCGCATGGGTGTTGGCGCAGCGGCATTTGCCACGATTGCCTCCCAGACGGTCAGCGCCGTGCTGGCGTTCTCCAAGCTGATACGCTCCAAAGAAGAATGGGCCGTCCGCCCGCGGGAAGTCCGCTTTGATGGGCCGTCCCTCAAGGCTGTCATTGTGCAGGGCCTGCCCTCCGGCATCCAGAACTCGGTCATCTCGCTGGCCAATGTCATTGTGCAGTCCAACATCAACTCCTTTGGTGCCAACGCCATGGCGGGCTGCGGTGCTTATAGTAAGGTGGAGGGCTTTGCCTTCCTGCCGGTGACCTGCTTTGCCATGGCGCTGGCAACGTTCGTTAGCCAGAACGTAGGCGCGGGTCAGCCGGACCGCGTGCGCAAGGGCATGAAATTCGGCATCCTCTGCTCCATCGCCATGGCCGAGGTCGTGGGCGTCTGCATCTATCTGGCGTCCCCCTGGCTCATTGGAGCCTTCAGCAGCGAGCCGGACGTTATCGCTTTCGGCGTCCAGCAGGCCCACACGGCGGCGCTGTTCTACTGCCTGCTGGCGTTCAGCCATTGCTGTGCAGGCATCCTGCGCGGCCTGGGCCGCCCGGTGGTGCCCATGATGGTCATGCTGGCGGTCTGGTGCGTGCTGCGCATCACCTACATTACAATCACGCTGCATTTTATCCATGCCATCGGCGTGGTATTCTGGGCCTACCCCATCACATGGAGCATCTCCTCGCTGCTCTTCGCGTGGTACATCCGGCACTGCCCCATCCCGCAATTGGGCGGCGGCGCACCGCATTAAATTTAGAGAATTCCGTCTGTTTCGGCAGGCGGATTTTTTGCAGCAAAAAGTGTTGCTTTTTGCCGGCATATTTGCCATAATATTGTTATATACGTTTACCTGGAAGGGGGCATACAAAATGGCTAAAATCGCCGTAGTGGAAGACAACGACGCCATGCGGGAGCAGCTTTGCGAATTTATTGCCCAGTATGCCCGGGAAAGCGGCCGCCAGCTGGACGTGACCGCTTTTGCCGATGGGGCCGAGATCGTGGACCCCTACCGCCCCGGCTTTGACATTATCTTCCTGGACATCGAGATGCCCACCCTGGGCGGCATGCCTACCGCCGAACGCATCCGTCAGGTGGATCCGGATGTGGTGCTGGTGTTCGTCACCAACATGGCCCAGTACGCTATCCGCGGGTACGAGGTGGATGCCCTGGACTTCGTGCTTAAGCCCGTCAGCTACTACCAGTTCAGCACCAAGCTGGAGCGGGCGCTCCAGCGCATCCAGCGCCGCCGTGGCGGGCAAATTGCCCTGCAGGTGGGCGGCGGTGTGCAGCTGCTGAATACCGATGATATTTTGTACCTGGAGACCCGCGACCGCTTGCTGCACTACCACACCGCTGCCGATACCTGGTCGGTGCGGGGCAGCCTGCAAAAGGCCGAGAAAGAGCTGGCCCCCTACCACTTTGCCCGCTGCAACCAGTGCTATCTGGTCAACCTGCGCCATGTGACCGGCGTGCAGAATGATTTCGTGCAGATCGGGCAGGAGCAGCTGGAAATCAGCCGCCGCCAGCGGGTGGCCTTTTTGGCCGCCGTGGCGGCTTATGTCGGGGGTGCGCTGTAGTGGCCCCGCTGGTAACGCTGCTGACCAGTGCCCTTTGTATCTGGCTGGCCCAGATGGCCTATTGGCTGCCGCTGAAACGACGGGAAAACTACCGCCTGCGGTTTCTTTTGGATTTTGTGGCCACGGTACCTTTTGCGCAGGTCATTACCTGGGCCAACAGCGGGCGCACCTCGGCCCCGATGCTGCTGGTGATTTATGGCGGGTTCTTTTTGTGGGTGAGCATTTCTACAAAACTGTGTACCCCGCTGGACGCCGCTGCCAGCGCTTACTGCAGCGTTTGGATCGTGCTTACGTCGGAATCTATCTATGAATTGTGGCGTTTGCTGATTTGGGGCGCGGCCAAAGCCGGCCTGCAGCAGCCTGCCCTGGCCACTATCCCCATGATGCTGGGGCAAATCGGCTTTACCCTTGCCGTCTGTATTCTTGTGCGGTATACCGCTGCGCGGCTGATGCCCGATGAAGGCCTCTACCGTATCGGCCCGCGGCAGCTGCTCAGCGCAGGACTGCTGGGCGGCATGTTCGTTTTCCAGTTTTTCGCGCTGATGTCCACACTGCAAAATACGGGCGTGGGCCTGGTACTGGTTGCGCCCGCATTTTTGACCCAGCTCTACTGCCTGACGCTGCTTTATTTGCAGACCGAGCTCTTCAAAAAATCGGCAATGCAGAAGGAAATGGACACCCTGAACCTGCTGTATGAGCGCCAGCGCCAGCAGTACCAGATCGCACGGCAGAACGTGCAGATCATCAACCGCAAATGCCATGAGTTAAAGGTACAGATCGCTGACCTGCGCCGCCTGAACCCCGATGCGGCCCAGGAAAAGGACCTGAATGAGGCTGAGCGCGCCGTGCAGCTCTACGATGCCAACGCCGACACCGGCAACGAGGTGCTGGACGTGGTGCTGACCGAAAAGAGCATGCACTGCGAGGCCCGGCACATCACGCTGAACTGCGTGGCCGACGGCAGTGCTGTGGCCTTTGTGGAGCCGGGCGACCTGTACGCCCTCTTCTCCAATGCGCTGGATCAGGCCATCGATGCCGCCGCCCGCCAGATGGACGAGCCGCGCCGGATGATCGACCTGCTGGTCTGTAAGCGGCAGGGCTTCACGGTCATCAACATCATCTCACCCGTCGTAACCGAGGCCCCTGCCCGGGCCGCCCGCCAGCATAACTACGAGCTGAAAGTCATGCGCCGCATCGTGCAGAAATACAACGGCACTATGACCACCGAGAACCAGAATGTACTAAGCGCGGTCAAGATCGTACTGCCACCGCCCAAATCTTAAAATACTCGAAATACAAGAACTACCCCTGATTTTGTACAAGTTGCACAAAATCAGGGGTTAATTTTTTGTCAGAAAAAACCGATTATCCCACTAAAAGTACCACTTTTCGCAAACCCATTGCAGAAAACTGCGTTCTTCTGTACAATACATAGCAGACGAAAACACACTACGGAGGGACGCTATGCGAAGCACGACCACGCTGATGAAAAACTGGCAGTTCACCGGCCCGGATGGCAAAACCATCACGGTCGACCTGCCCCATACCTGGAACAACATCGACGGCCAGGATGGCGGCAACGACTACTGGCGCGGCAGCTGCACCTATAAAACCAGCTTCGCGGCCCCCGCTTTTGACCCCGCTGCCCAGCAGGTCTGGCTGCAGTTCGAGGGTGTGGGCGACAGCGCCAAGGTCAGCCTGAACGGCACCGAGATTGCCAACCACGACGGTGGCTTCTCCACCTTCCGGGTGGACATCACCGCTCTGCTGAAAGAACAGAACGAGCTGACCGTCATCGCCGACAACAGCAAAAATGACTTTGTCTACCCCCAGAAAGCCGACTTCACCTTCTACGGCGGCATCTACCGCACGGTCAGCCTGCTGGTGGTCAGCAAGGATCACATCGCGCTGGATCACCTCGGCGGCCCCGGTGTGCAGATCACCCCGACCGTGCAGGGAACCAACGCTGACATCCGCGTTGAGACCAGGGTCAGCGGTGAGGGCGAGGTCGCCATCTCCATCCTCGACGCCGAGGGCAGGGAAGTGCTGGCTGGCAAAGGCGGCGACACCACCCTGACGATGGAGCATCCCCACCTGTGGGACGGCATCCGCGACCCCTACCTGTACACCTGCGTCGTCCGCCTGATGAAGAACGGCCAGCCTGTCGATGAAGTCCGCCAGCGCTTCGGTGTGCGCAGCTTCTCGGTTGATGCCAAGCAGGGCTTCTTCCTCAATGGCCGCCCGTACCCGCTGCACGGTGTCTCCCGCCATCAGGACCGCAAGGGCCTGGGCAACGCCATCACGCGGGAGATGCACGACGAGGACATGCAGCTCATCAAGGAGCTGGGCGCGAACACCATCCGCCTGGCCCACTACCAGCATGACCAGTACTTCTATGACCTCTGCGATGAGGTAGGCATGGTCGTCTGGGCCGAGATCCCTTACATCTCAGAGCACATGCCCAACGGCCGCGCCAACACCATCAGCCAGATGAAAGAGCTGATCGTCCAGAACTACAACCATGCCAGCATCGTCTGCTGGGGCGTCTCCAACGAGATCACCATCTCCACCAAGAATAACCGCGACATGCGGGACAACCACCGCCAACTCAACGATCTCTGCCATGAAATGGACAAGACCCGCCTGACCACGCTGGCCTGCTACGCCATGTGCGGCCCCTTCAACCCGGTGGCCCACATCACCGATCTTGTCAGCTGGAACCTGTACCTAGGCTGGTATGTGCCGGGGCTGTTCCTGAACGACCTGTGGATGGATTTCTTCCACCTCTGCTACCCCAACCGCCCGCTGGGCTTCAGTGAATACGGCGCCGAGGGTATGCCCAATCTGCACAGTGAGCATCCCCGCCGCGGTGACCATACCGAGGAATATCAGGCCATCTACCACGAGTACATGCTGGAATGTTTCGCCCGCCATAAATGGCTGTGGTCCACCCATGTGTGGAATATGTACGATTTCGCCGCCGATGCCCGCGACCAGGGCGGTGAACCGGGCATGAACCATAAGGGACTGGTTACCTTCGACCGCAAGACCCGCAAGGACAGCTTCTACATCTACAAAGCCTGGTGGAGCAATGAACCGTTTGTGCATATCTGCTCCAAGCGGTTCATCGACCGCACCCAGAACGAGATTGAGGTCAAGGTCTACTCCAACCAGAAGCAGGTCACGCTCTACGCCAACGGCGAAAAGCTGGCCGAGCAAGAGGGTGAGCACATCTTCCGCTTCCGCGTCAAGCTGGATGGCGAAGTCAAGGTCCAGGCCGTGGCAGGGGATTGCATCGACGAGGCCGCTTTCCGCAAGGTAAGCACCCCCAACCCTGTCTACAAGCTGGGCAAGAAAAAGTCCACCAGCGCAAACTGGGTATAATTTTGGAAACACACCGCACGCCGCGGTTGGTTTAAACAAAACAAGGAGAAAACATAATGGATGATCTGAAAATGCAAAAGCAGACCTTGAAAAAGGCCTACAAAAAGGCTAAGCGTAAGACCATTACGCTGTGGAAAGTCCTGACGATCCTCTGCGCGATCGTTATGGTCATTTCCGTGCCTTTGTCCGTACTGGCCGCAAAGTTCGACAATACCATGGCTGCCCGCTTTGGCGGCAGCTTCTGGGAGCTGGAGAACGAGGACACCAACGCCCAGTACTTCACCGGTGACTTCAACTCCGCCGAGGAGATGGTCAACTATGGTCTGGCTTTGACCCAGCAGGTCGAGGCCGAGGGCGCTGCCCTGCTGATGAACAACAACAATGCGCTGCCTCTGGCTGCCGACGCGAAGGTCAGCACCTTCTCCAGCAGCAGCGTCAACCTCGTGTACGGCGGCACCGGTTCCGGCAACATTGATGCCTCCACCGCCGACACCCTGCGCACCGCCCTCGAAAAGGTCGGTGTCACCGTCAACCCCACCCTGTGGGACTTCTACACCACCGGCGCCGGCAAGGATTACTCCCGCAATACCGCCGGTACCGTAGCCACCGCCAGTGAAGTCACCGCCGAGGTGCCTTGGGACGTCTACACCGACGAGGTCAAGGACAGCGTTGCTCAGTACGGCGATGCCGCCATCGTGACCCTGTCCCGCGTCGGCGGCGAGGGTGCTGACCTCTCCTACGGCGAGGTCAACTATCTGGCGCTCGACGACAACGAGAAGGCCATGCTGCAGAACGTGGCCGAGATGAAGAAGAACGGCACCGTCAAAAAGACCATCGTGCTGATCAACTCCGCCAACGCCCTGCAGGTCGATTTCCTCAAGAACAACGAGTACGACATCGACGCCGCGCTGTGGATCGGTGACGTGGGCATCTCCGGCATCAACGCCGTGGCCGAGATCCTGACCGGCAAGGTCAACCCCTCCGGCAGCCTGGTCGACACCTACTGCTACGACAACCTCAGCGCCCCCGCCATGTGGAACTTCACCCCCACCACCTATGAAGGCTACGTCGAGGGCGGCGATGTTCCCGCAAAGGCTAAGTCCTACATGATTTACCAGGAAGGCATCTATGTAGGCTACAAGTACTACGAGACCCGCTACGAGGACTTCGTCACCGGCAACGGCAACGCAGGCGACTACGCCTACGGCGACATCGTGGCATACCCCTTCGGCTACGGCATGAGCTACACCAACTTTGACATCAGCGACATGAACGTCAACTACAATGCCGCCGATGACACCTACACCGTCACCGTCAAGGTCACCAACACCGGCGACATGGCCGGCAAAAAGACCGTGCAGGTCTACGTCCAAAGCCCCTACACCGACTACGACAAGGAAAACGGCGTCGAGAAGTCTGCCGTTTCTCTGGTCGGCTTTGGCAAGACCGGCATGATCGAGCCGGGCGCTTCCGAAACCCTGTCCATGACCGTCAACAAGCGCGACATCGCCTCCTTTGACACCTACGGCGCAGGCACCTACATTCTGGACGCCGGTGACTACTACTTCACCGCCGCCACCGATGCCCACAACGCCGTCAACAACATTCTGGCTGCCAAGGGCTACACCGTCGAGTCCACAGACGGCAAGATGACCGCCGACGGCAACGCCGACCTGACCTACACCTGGACCGAGGACGCCCTCGACACCACCACCTATGCCACCAGCGAAAACGGCACCGAAATCACCAACCAGCTGTCCTGCGCCGACCCCAACCTGTACGAGGGCGTTGAGGAAACCGTGACCTGGCTGAGCCGTTCTGACTGGAACGGCACCCTGCCCACCGAAACCGTTAAGCTGACCCTGACCGAGCTGCTCAAGAAGGATCTGCAGGACATCCGCTACGATGCCGCTGACTACGAGAGCGTTGAGATGCCCACCCTGGGTGCCAAGAACGGCGTCAAGCTGTACGATATGATCGGTCTGGACTACAACGATCCCAAGTGGGACGAGCTGCTGGATCAGATGACCTTCGACGAGATGAACTCCCTGATCGGCGACGCTTTCCACTGGACCATGCCTGTCAAGAGCGTGGAAGCCCCCGGCACCCGTGACGAGAACGGCCCCCAGGGTCTGACCGCCAGCCTGCTGGGCAACGACAAGAGCCAGCTGACCGCCACCGCCTTCACCTCTGAGGACGTTATGGCTGCCACCTTCAACACCGAGATCATGACCGAGATCGGCAAGGTTATCGGCAACAACTGCCTGCAAGCCAACATTGCCTGCCTGTACGGCCCCGGCAACAACATTCACCGCACCCCCTACGGCGGCCGTAACTTCGAGTACTACTCCGAGGACGGTTTCCTGTCCGGCATGATGAGCGCCTACGAGGTCGCCGCCATTCAGGCAAAGGGCGTACACGTCGTTATGAAGCACTTTGCCCTGAACGACTGCGAGCAGAACCGTATCGGTCTGGGCGTCTGGCTGAACGAGCAGGCTGCCCGTGAAGTCTACCTGAAAGCCTTCCAGGCTCCCGTCGAGGTCGGCAACGGCAACGGCGTTATGATTGCCTACACCCGTTGGGGCGCTGTCTGGTCCGGCGGCAATTACGGCCTGGTCACCGGCATCCTGCGCAACGAGTGGGGCTGCGACGGTATGGTCATTACCGATAACGTTCTGACCCAGTATGTCAACGGTCCCGACGGCGTTCTGGCCGGTGTGTCCATCTACGACGCCATGATGTCCTTCGTCACCGATACCCTGCCCCAGTACAAGAACGACCCCGTCATTGTTACCGCCATGCGCGAGGCCTGCCACCACAACCTGTACGCCATTGCCAACTCCTGCGGTATGAACGGCGTCGGCGCTGACACCACCATCAAGGTCAAGGAGCTGGGTCTGGTTAGCCTGCTCAAGAACATTGCCCGCATCTCCGTGGCGCTGTTCGTTGTCTTTACCGTGCTGTGGGTGCTGGGCGGCAAGAAGTTCCGCAAGACCGAAGAATACAAGGCTTATAAAGATTTCAAAAAATCCCTGAAAGCCGCTAAGAAAGCCTAACCCCCCCTACAGGATCCCGTAAGCTCCCCGCCGCCCCGGCGGGGACTTTTGAGTAAATTCTCCCCCACAACAAGGAGCAGCCCATGAGTGAAAATGCAAAGGCAGCGGGTGTCAACCGCGCCAAACTCTATCAGCTGGTGCTTTTCCCGCTGAACAACGGTGCCACCAACGTATACTATGTACTGGTGCTTTCCTACATTGCTACCTTTGGCAGCAATGTGCTGGCGCTGGGTACCCTGTTTGCCTCGGTCATGGTTACGGCCATGCGCCTGTGCGATGCCATTACTGACCCCATCATCGGCGCACTGATGGACCGCACCAACGGCAAGTTCGGCAAGTTCCGCCCGTTCATGGCCATCGGCAACCTGATTATGGCCGTCAGCATCCTGATTCTGTACGGCATCACCCCCATGATCCCTGACACCATGATGTGGGCCCGCTATGCTGCCTTTGTAGGGCTGTATTTCGTCTGGGTCATCGGCTACACCTTCCAGACCAGCTGCACCCGCTCCGGCCAGACTGTGCTGACCAACGACCCCAAGCAGCGCCCGCTGTTCACCATCTTCAACACGGTCGGCTCTCTGCTGGGCATGGGCGTCATGCAGTTCTTTGCTCCCATCCTGGCCAAGAACTTTGAGGGCGGCTATTCCTCCGCCGGGTTCTTCCGCACCCTGGCCCCGGTAGGCATCATCATGTCCATCGTGCTGACCATCCTGGCCATCATCGGCATCTGGGAAAAGGACCAGCCCAAGTACTTTGGCATCGGCGGCGAAAAGACCGAGAAGGTCAAAGTCTCCGAGTATCTCCAGATCATCAAAGAGAACAAGCCCATGCAGCGCCTGATGGTCGCCGGCGCCGGCACCAAGCTGGCGCTCTCCATCGCCAACAACACCACCGTGCTGTGCATGCTGTATGGCTGCATGATGGGCGCTTACGATGGGCTGTACCTGCCCATGATGGTGCTGGGCTATGTGTTCAGCGTGCCGTTCTTCCTGCTGTCGGTCCGTACCAGCCAGAAAAAGGGCCAGAAAGCCAGCCTGACCAAATATGTCAGTGTGGCGCTGGTCTGCTACATTGGCGTTTTTGTGCTGCTGGCACTGTGGGGCCGCGGTGATGCGTTCCACCTGTCCCTGATGGGGGAGAACGGTCTGTCCATCAACCTGTACACGGTGCTGTTCATCCTCTTCTTCGGCATCGGCTACGGTGCCTACTACGCTACGGCGGATATGCCTATCCCCATGGTGGCTGACTGCTCTGACTACGAGACTTACCGCTCCGGCAAGTATATCCCCGGCATCATGGGCACTCTGTTCAGCTTGGTGGATAAGCTGGTTTCCAGCCTGTCGGCCACGGTTGTCGGCATTGCCGTCACCTTCATCGGCCTGAACAATCTGCCCACCCAGTATGACCCCTATACCCCCGGTATGAACGTGGTGGTCATCGTGCTGTTCTGTGTGATTCCCATGCTGGCCTGGGCGGCGACCTTGATTGCCATGAAGGGTTACGCGTTGACCGGCGAAAAGATGAAAGAGATCCAGGCCATCAACGCCTGCCGCCGCGACGCTGTTGCGGGCGGCATGAGGCTGGAAGATGCCATGGCCAAGTGGCAGACCATCGACCAGCTGCCTGCTGAGTACAAGGCCAACTAACTTCGTTGTATCCTATCTTCTCCATTGCCCCGGGCACCGCAAGGCCCGGGGCCTTTGTGTTTGTGTAGAACAAAAAATGTGAAAACTGCAAAACCTTATTGACAGCCGGGGCTTCCCGTTCTCGGACCCTACCGCCGAGGGGCCGGTCATCCAGGGGGCCAACCTGCGCACTTTGCAGGGCGGTGTGACCACCGATAAAATCTTTGATTTCGTCCGCGAACTGCGCAAGGATGTCATCATCCCGATGGTGTTCATGACCTACGCCAACGTGGTTTTCTCCTACGGCACCACCGCCCCGGAACACATCGGCGCGTATGTGAAAAGCATGAAGGACGCGCTGCGCTAAAACTTGCCATTTTCCCATTCATATAAAATGCCCCCGTCCAGGTCCCTCAACCTGGCGGGGGCATACTTGCTTATTCAGAGCAGCCTAGGGGAAATACTGCCAAGGGGGTCAGGCATTTTGGCTGCGCCTGCGCTCTGCAAACCACCAGAGAAGGGCGGCGGCCAATGCGGCCAGGCTGGCTGCAGCGCCCGGCACCACGCCGGGGTGGGTGTAGCGCAGGGTAACGGTGCAATCGCCCTGGGGCAGCGATACGCCGAGTAACCCGCCAAACAGCGCCGAGGGCTGCACCTCCTCACCGTTGACGGTGACGACCCAATTGTCATCGTAGGCAAAGCTCAGCGCCAGCAGGTCGTTGTCACCGCTGACGGCGCAGTGCACATCGATGCGCCCGCCCTCCCGGATGTCGGCATCCACATCCTGCACCTGCTGCCGGGCGGCGGCCAGGGCGGCGCTGTCCAGCTGGTAGATTTGGGTGTTGGTATGGAAAACTTCGTCGTCGGCAATGCCCAGCACCATTGTCACGTGCTGCCCGGCGGTAAAGCTGGGCAGGCAGATGACACCGCCCAGGCTTTCCGGCTCAAAATATTGGGCGTAGAGTTCGCCGTCCACCACTACGTCGATGGGCAGCTGCTCCTCGGTGCCGGGGATGGCCATGTAGGCAGGCCCGGTGAGGGACGCGGTAAAGTCCACCTGCACGGTGCCTTTGTCGGTCACGCTAAAGGTCGGCTCCACGCTGACCAGCGCGGTGTCCGTGCAGCCTGTCAGGCTTTGCAGCATGGCGTTCTGCATGGTAAAGGTATTGTCGGTCAGTGCATCCACGTCCACGGACAGGGCATCCTGCCGGGCCAGGTAGGCCAGCGGGAAGGCCGCGTCATTTTTATATAAAGTATAGGCAGAGTCGCAGTCCACCGGCTGCCAGTGCCCGGCCACCGGGCGGCTTCCATCGCTGTACAGCCAGCGGATGCCCAGCAGGCTGTCGGCCACGCCGGTGCTGCCCCAGCCGTAGGTGGAGTAACCCACGTAGCCCAGCTGCTCCAGCAGCTCCTTGGCGGTGCTGGCTTTGGTGCTGGAATAGTGGCTGATGCCCCAATAGCCCAGCAGGAAAGGGTCGTTCAGCGTGTGCAGAAAGTTCTTCTCGATGCGGCAATCGCCGTCGGTCTCGGCCTTGGCAGTGGCCACGGCAGCGGCGGCGTTATCGTAAAAGGCGGTAAAGTCGGCCAGGTCGAACTGCTCAAACTTGCGCAGGGCCAAAACCGTGTTGGCGCCCAGGTCGGCGGCGGTCAGCAGGGCCGCCGTACCGCAGAGCAGCCGCCGCTTGTTTACGGGCAAAGCGGGCTTTTCAATCAGCAGCCACGCCAGAATCAGAGATAACGTACACAGCCCCGCCGCGGCAATCAGCTTGGTCTTGCTGAACAGCTCCGCCCCGGCGGCCAGGGGGTACCCCGCCAGCCAGACCAGCGTCAGCCCGGCGGCCAGCCCCCAGGCGCGGCGGCGCTGGGGCCCTGCCGTCAGCACCCGCGCGGCCAGCAGAATGACCACCGCGCTGAACAAAAAGCTGTACCGGTAGGGGAACCACACCGGCTGCTTCATGCCGTGCCAGATTTGGTCTACACCTTTTACCCAAAAGCTACCCGCCAGCGCCGCCAGCAGCGCGGCAAAGCCCAGCTTTTCCCGGCGGGGCGCATTGCCGCAAAAGTACAGCAGCACCAGCGGCACCAGCACCACGCCGCAGTAAATGTTGGGCAGACCGTTGGTGACATCGTTCCAGAAAAAGTTGCCGAAGAACAGCCGGTAGGGGAGTTGTAATAAATTAAACTGGGGCGTCAGGCTGAAGGTGAAGTCAAACAGCCCGCCTTTGCTTTCCTGCACTTCCAAAAGCACCGGCAGCAAAAAGAAGAAACTCAGCCCCGCCGCCAGTACACCGCTGGCCGCAAAGGCGGCGAAGCGGCGGCCAAACCGTCCCTGCCCCCGGCTGGGCCACAGGCACAAAAAGTACAGGATGCTGAACAGGCACACCGGCCAGGCAATATAAAAGTTGAGCAAAATGCAAAGAAAGACCAGCACCGTAAAGCCCCAGTGGCGGCCCTGGCGCATCAGGTCATCCAGTGCAGCCAGCACCAGCGGCAGCAGCCAGACCACATCCATCCAGATGATGTTCTGGTTGTACACGATGCAGAACGCGCAGAAGGCATAGCACTGCCCCAGCACTGCAAACAATGGGTCTGCCTTGGCAAAGTGGCGCTGCAAATACCAGCAGAACGCCGCCGCGGTAACGCCGGTGCGCAATAAAAAGATAAGCCCTGCCGCCTGCGGCACCATGCGGGTGGGCAGCAGCAAAAACAGCAGGTTAAAGGGACTGTTCATGTAGTAGGCGAACAGCCCCAGGGTGCTGCCGCCCGCCAGCTTGCCGAAACTGTAAAAGAAGCCGCCCTGTTTGACCCGCGCCCACATATCGGTGATGTAGTTTACGTACAGCCCGCGCAGGTCGCCGGTAAGCACGGCGCCGGTGCCAAAGGGCCACCAGCCCAGACAAAAATAGACCGCCGCCATCAACAGGCAGCCGCCCCCAAATGCCGCCAAAGTCAGCGGCCAGTATTTTTTCTTTTCCACGGTGTATCCTCTACTATAAAAATGTCGCAGCTTGCAATGGCCCCCTCCCAGAGGGAGACTTTCGATTAACCTACCGATTATAGCACGCCTGCCGCTGCAAAACATGAAATATTGGTGAACACCCTGTAAAAAATGCGGATGACCTTGGTTGAAACCAGGTGAAAATTATGCTATACTGCTATTATAGTGTGCCCTGGCTTAGGGGCGTTTTGGGTTGTAGATAGGGAAAGGAATCATCGATGAAAATAGGATTTGACAACAACAAATACCTTACCATGCAGTCGGCGCATATCCGGGAGCGGATCGCCCAGTTTGACAACAAGCTCTACCTGGAGTTTGGCGGCAAGCTGTTTGACGACTACCACGCTTCCCGCGTGCTGCCGGGCTTTCAGCCAGACTCCAAGCTGCAGATGCTGCTGCAATTGAAAGACCAGGCCGAGATCGTCGTCGTCATCAGCGCCGAGGACATCGTGAACAACAAAGTCCGCGGTGACTATGGCATCACCTACGATATGGACGTGCTGCGCCTGATCGATGCCTTCCAGGGTATGGGACTGTTTGTGGGCAGCGTTTGCGTGACGATGTACACCGCCCACCCCGATGTGGAAAACTTCGAGGCCAAGCTCAACAGCCTGGGCATCCGCACCTTCCGCCACTACAAGATCGCCGGTTATCCCAACGATGTAGCCCATATCGTCAGCGATGACGGCTACGGCAAAAACGATTACATCGAGACCCAGCGCCCGCTGGTGGTCATCACCGCGCCCGGCCCCGGCTCCGGCAAGATGGCGGTCTGCCTGTCCCAGCTGTACCACGAGTACAAGCGCGGCGTGCGGGCTGGGTACGCCAAGTTCGAGACCTTCCCCATCTGGAACCTGCCCCTCAAGCACCCGGTCAATCTTGCGTATGAGGCCGCAACCGCCGACCTGAACGACGTGAACATGATCGACCCGTTCCATCTGGAAGCCTACGGCGAGACCACCGTCAACTACAACCGCGATATTGAAATTTTCCCGGTGGTCAACGCCATGTTTGAGCTGATCGCCGGCAAAAGCCCCTACCGTTCGCCCACAGATATGGGCGTGAATATGGCGGGCAACTGCATCATCGACGATGAAGTCTGCCGTGAAGCCTCGCTGAAAGAGATCGTCCGCCGCTACTACAAATGTATGTGCGACCAGAAAGTCAGCGGCGTGGTCAAGCAGGACCGCTTCAAGCTGGAACTGCTGATGAACCAGGCGGGCATCGCCCCCGGCGACCGCGAGGTGGAGAAAAAAGCCGCCGCCTGTTCCGAGGCCATCGACGGTGCCCCGGCGGCTGCCATTGAGCTGGCCGACGGCAGCATCGTCACCGGCAAAACCGGCCCGCTGCTGGGCGCGGCATCCTCGGCCCTGCTGAATGCACTGAAGCGGCTGGCAGGCATCGACCAGGAGATCGACCTGGTATCCTCCAAGGCTATCGAGCCCATCCAGCAGTTGAAGACCACTTACCTGGGCAGCAAGAACCCCCGCCTGCACACGGACGAGATTTTGATCGCCCTGTCCAGCTCGGCCTACGAGAACCCCATCGCCGCCGCGGCTATGCGGGAACTGCCCAAACTGCGCGGCTGTGACATCCACACCACGGTCATCCTGTCCGGCGTGGACATCGACACGCTGAAAAAGTTAGGGCTGAACCTGACCAGCGCCCCCCATTACGAGGAAGAGGACCGCATGTATCATAAGCGGTAAGATAAAAGGCTCCCTTTGAAGGGAGCTGTCACCGAAGGTGACTGAGGGGTGGCTCTCGTGCCGCTCGTGGCTAAAGTAACCACCCCTCACCCGCTGCGCGGGAGCGCCCCTCGAAGGGGAGCCTTTTGCAGTTACTGTAATAGTTGTATATGTCGTACAAGTCGTACACTTCGTAATTATCGTAATATTCGTTATTACCGTCATATTCGTTATATTCGTCATATTCGTTACGGTTATTGGGTGACGAATATGACGAAAAGAACGATTGTAACGAATATGACGAATATAACGGTAATTTTACATTAGGATAATATCTACATTCAGCTCCCTCCCTGCGAGGGGGCTGTTTTTATCGTAACTTTATTTCACTTAGCTGTTTTGCAGCTGAAAATCCAAATGTTCTTTGTGCAAAAAAGCAAAAAAATATAAGTAAAACCGTCATTTTGCTGTTTTATCTAAAATTTTGTTTCAAACACTTGACGTTTTCGTGAAAAAAGAGTACAATCCAAAGCATAAGATCACCGGCGAGGAAACGGTGACCACAAAACCACAAAATCGAAGGGAGAACACAACACATGAAAAAGCTTGTTGCACTTACCATGGCTACGGCCATGACCCTCTCACTGGCAGCATGCGGCGGCGCATCCTCCAGCAGCGCAGCAGCATCCACCGCCACGACGGACACGGCATCCTCTGCCGCCGAATCCACGGCCTCTGAAGCCGAGGACACCATCACCGTTATGGTGCCCCCCGTCACCGGCGACTATCTGGATAAGATGACCGAGTGGGCAGACGAGTTCCACGAGATGTATCCCAACCTGACCATGGAAGTCATCGGCACCTCCTGGGACGACCACACCACCAAGCTGTCCACCATGGCCCAGGCTGGCGAAGCCCCGGACATCTCCGAGATCTCCTACGCAGGCCTGGCAACCTACGTCGAAAACGGCACCGCCCTGAACCTGAGCGAGTACATGGACAAAGATCAGCTGGCTGACTTTGACCAGAACGCCCTTGACTACATGACCGTCGAGAACAATGTCTACGGCCTGCCCCTCTACATCACCATCCAGTCACTGGGCGCCAACAAGGATATGCTGGAAGCCGCCGGTGTGGATGTTGCCAAGGTGCAGGAGAGCGGCTGGACTTACGATGAGTTCATGGAAGCCATCAAGAACGGCACCAAGGACGACACCTTCGGCTTCGTCTTCGCCAACTCCGGCGCAACCGCTTCTGACTTCCTGAACATCTTCGGTGTCAGCGCCGGCCTGAACAACGCTTTCAACTCCGACCTGAAGTATGAGTACACCAGCACCAAGATGCTGAACCTGCTGACCGCCGTTGAGGAAATGACCAAGTCCAGCTACATGCCCAACTACGGTGTCGAGGCTTCCCAGCGTATGGTCATGTGCGAGACCGGCAATGCCATGATCTTCGGCAAGGCCATGCCTCTGTTCGAGAACAACATCAACAAGAACAACGCCGCGATCGAGGCGAACGACGGCACCGCTGTTGAGAACTCTATCCCCGTTACTTACGCGTTCCTGCCTGTTCCCACCATGGACGGCGTGGAGGAGAGCTGCTACGGCACCGTCGACGGTCTGGTCGCTTTCCGCAACAGCAACTCCACCGATGAGCACATCCAGAACGTTATGAAGGCCCTGTACTTCCTGTCCTCCGGCGAACGTGCCGCTTACGTTGATGCTACCACCTGCCTGGACGGCGTCTGCGCTTCCGCCCGTGAGGCTCTCGCTTCCATGGATACCGGCGACCGTGATCAGGGCAACATCGACTGCGCTGCCCGCCTGATCAAGACCGTTGTCGCTCCTCCGACCGGCATCACCGCTGAGCAGACCGCAAGCGCCAAGCAGCTGATGGACGAGGTCATCGTGCCCAAGTTCCAGGCTCTGATCGCTGGCGAGACCACCGCACAGGCCATGTACGACGAGATCGTCAAGCAGGCTACCGCCGTCTTTGGCGAGGATGGCTGCGACCTGACCTGATTTTGCCGCTGCCCCAACTGAATCCGCACTGAATGGGAGTTGCGCATAACCCCCGTTCAGCTATGGCGGCTCCCCCCGGCTTACTGGTGGCGAGCCGCCATTTCTATAGGATATTATAGCGCAAAAACAACGTTGGCACGCTGTGTATCCAGAACACCGCAGGAGGTTCCCGAATGTCGAAATCCACCCAACCGGCGGCCGCAAAGCCGCGCAAAAAGCCCTTTTTCACCAACGATGATCTGTGGGGCTATGCGTTCATCGGAGTTGCCGTCATCTTCTTTTTGATGTTTACCATCTACCCGCTGATCTCGGCTGTCATCACCAGCTTGGAGGATTACAAACCCTTCGGCTCTGACTTTGTCGGCCTGAAGAACTACCAGACCACCTTCACCAACGCTCTGTTCTGGAAGTCCCTCAAAAATACGCTGGTCTACACCGCCGTGGTCGTGCCGCTTTCGCTGCTGATCTCCTTCGCGGTGGCCATCCTTATCATGCCCTTTAAAAAGAAGCTGCAGTCTGTCTTTAAGGCCATGTACTACCTGCCCGCCGTTGCCTCCGGCATCGCGCTTTCGGTGGTGTGGCTGTGGATCTACGATTCCTCGCCCTCCGGCCTGTTCAACCAGCTGCTCACCTTCTTCCACCTGCCCACCCAGAACTGGCTGGGTTCCAGCAAGACCTCGATGCTGTCCCTGATGATCATGGCGCTGCTTTCCGGCCAGGGCCAGAATATCATCATCTACACCGCCGCCCTGCTGGGTATCGATAACACCTACTTCGAGGCGGCCGAGCTGGACGGCGCGACCTTCATGCAGAAGGTCACCCGCATCGTATTCCCGCTGGTCAAGCCCACCACCCTGTTCCTGCTGGTCACCGGCGTCATCGGCTCCTTCCAGGTGTTCATGAACGCTTACATGATGACCGGCGGCGGCCCGGACAACGCCACCACGATGATCGGCCTGCTGATCTACAACAACGCCTTTACCTATAATAAGTACGGTCTGGCGTGCGCACAGGCGGTCATCCTTACCATCGTCATTGCGGCTATCTCGTTCCTGCAGTTCAAGATGGCCGGCAGCGATGTTGAATACTGAGAAAGGGGGAGAGATAAATGGCAAGTGGTCTGTATTCCCAGCATGTCAACAACAAAAAGATGCTGTATCTGCGCAACACCATCATCATTCTGATGCTGGTCACCCTGGCAGTGTGCTGCCTGTTCCCGCTGTTTTACATGATCGTCAACTCCTTCGGCCCTGCGGTCGAGGCTGCCTCCTCCAACCGCTCGGTGTTCCCGACGTCCTGGAGTCTGGATTCCTACAAGGCGTTCTTCTCTTTCAGTGAGTACAGCGTCAAATGGCTGGCCAACACCTTTGTGGTGTCCGCCTGCCAGGTGCTGGGCAACGTCGTATTCGCCAGTCTGGCCGGTTATGCCTTTGCCAAGCTGAAGTTCAAGGGCAAGAACTTCCTGTTCAACCTGATTCTGATCGGCATGATGATCCCGTACCAGGTCACCCAGGTGCCCCTGTACATCCTGATCGTCAACAAGTTCCATCTGTCCAACTCCTACGCGGCGCTGGTGCTGCCGGGCCTGGTCACATCGTATAACATCTTCCTGACCAAGCAGTTCTTCTCCAGCATCCCGACCTCGCTGCTGGAGAGCGCCAAGTTGGACGGCTGCAGCCAGCCCAAGATCTTTACCCATATCGTGCTGCCCCTGTCTAAGACCATTCTGGCGGTGCTGTCCATCAACACCTTCCTTTCCAGCTGGAACAACTTCTTCTGGCCCTTCCTGGTCACCTCCAAAGAGGCGATGTATACCATTCAGGTCGGCCTGAAGCAGTTCAAGTTTGCCAACACCACCTTGTTTGGCCCCATGATGGCCGGTGCCACCATCTCCGCTCTGCCCATGTTCATCCTGTTCTTCTGCCTGCAGAAGTACTTCCTCGAGGGCGTTACGGTCGGTGCTGTCAAGGGCTGATACCATGATACGTAATGCTGCCCCGGCGGACCACGCTGCCCTGCTGGCCCTGTGGCAGGCAAACGCGCCCCGGCAGGGGTATGCGTCCCGCCCGGACGCTGAAGTGGACCGGCTGCTGTTCCGCCACCTGTATTTTTCCTATGAATATACCTTTGTAAGGGCAGAACAGGGGAGAGCGGTCGCCTTTATCTGCGGCTGTGTGGGAAACGACATCCCCCATGGGCGCGAGCGCGGCTGCTTCACCTGCCTTGCGGCAGACCCCGCCTGGGATACGCCCGAAACCACGGTGCAGTTGTTGGATGCACTGGAAGAAGCTTTCCGTGTCGCGGGCAAAACCGCCAGCGCCGTGACCTTCTTCAACCCCATGCACCTGCCCTGGGTCATTCCCGGCTCGCCGGGGCATGAACACAACAACATGCCCGGCATTGCCACCGACCTGCCCCTGCATGAAAGAATGCTGGCCCACGGTTACACCGAAACCACCCAGGAAACTGCGATGTACCGAACTTTGACGAACTTTGCGATTCCGCCGGAGGTCCGCGCACTGGAACACCGCACAGCCGCCGAAGGCTGCACCCTCGCCCTGTATGACTCCAACCGCCACCATGGGCTGGACGCCATGCTGCAAGCGCTGGATAACCCGGACTGGACGGTCCGGGTCACAGCCGCCGCCCGCGACGGCCTCTGCCTGCCGGTGGCTTTGGCAGGGAACACGGTGGCCGGTTTCGCAGGCCCGGTTTACCCGGAGCCTACCGGCCGGGGCTTCTTTGCTGGCATCGGCATCGCGCCGCAGTACCAGCACCGCCACCTGGGCAAGCTGCTTTTCTTTCGCCTGTGTGCGGAGGAAAAACGCGCCGGGGCAGTCTATATGTCGCTGTTCACCGGCGTGGCCAACCCGGCACGTCGCATCTATGAAAGCGCTGGTTTTACCTCGGTGCGCACCTTTGGCGTACTGCTAAAAACGCTATGATGTACACAAACAAACAGCTTTTACAGCTGACGCTCCCGCTTTTTGCGGAGCAATTCCTCATCGTCTTTGTCGGTGTGGCCGATACCTTTATGGTGTCCTACGCGGGCGAGGCCGCCGTCTCCGGCGTGGCGCTGGTGGATACCATCAGCTTCCTGATCACTGCCGTGCTGGGCGCTTTGTGCACCGGCGGCGCGGTGGTGGCCAGCCAGTACCTTGGCAGCGGCGACCGGCAAAAGGTCGCGCTGACAGGCCGCTTATTGCTGGGTGGTGCCCTGCTCATCGGACTTGTTATCTTAGCAGGTGTTGAGTTGCTGGGTGCCCCGGCCCTGCGGCTGATCTTCGGCAATGTGGAGGCGGACGTCATGCAAAGTGCCCGCGACTACTTCCGCATCGTGGGGTTCAGCTACCCGTTTTTGGCGGTGTACAGCGCTATTACCGCGCTCTACCGCAGCCAGGGCAACAGCATGATCTCGATGGTCTCCAGTCTGATCGTCAACCTCATCAATGTGGCGGGTAACTTCTGGTTCATCCGCATTATGGGGCTGGGTGCAGGCGGTGCAGCGCTGGCAACGGCGCTCTCCCGCGGGGTGGTGTGTTTGCTGCTCTGCGCGCTGGTGGCCCACAGCGGCATGCTGCACGACCCCGGCACCGTAACGCTGGCGGATTGCCGCAGCCTGACCGGCAAGATGTTGCGTATCGGTGTGCCCACAGGCGTCGAAAGCTCGCTGTTCAGTTTGGGCAAGCTGCTGGTCCAGCAGCTCTACGCCTCGCTGGGCACAGTGGCGCTGGCGGCCAATGCCGCCGCAGGGGCGCTCTCCTGCATTGCCACGCTGCCGGGCGGTGCTATCAGTCTGGCCATGCTGCCCGTCATCGGGCAGGCTATCGGCGCGGGCAAGCCTGACGAAGCCCGCCGCTTGGGCCGCAAGCTGCTGGCCATCGCCTACGTGCTGATGCTGGGCACCAACCTTCTCGTTTACATCTTCCTGCCGCAGCTTTCGGGCCTGTATGGCCTGACCGCCGAGACCACCGCCGTGGTCCACGACCTGCTGCTGTGGCACTGCATTTTTGCCTCGCTGTTCTACCCGGCCGGGTTCTGCATCCCTGCGGCGCTGCGCGCTGCCGGAGATGTGCGCTACCCCATGGTCATCAGCGTGGCGTCGATGCTGGTCTTTCGCGTCGGGCTAAGCTTCGTCTTTGTGCGGGGCTTCGGCCTGGGTGTGGTCAGCATCTGGATGGCAATTTTCGTGGATTGGGGCTTTAGGGCCGTGCTGTTCGGCCTGCGCTTCCACTCCAATATCTGGCAAAAGAAAAAACTACTATAGGGCAACATCACACAATTCCCGCCCTTCGGGCTTAAGCACCGCTCCGGCGGCTGCGGCACGCCATCTGCGTTGCAAAAATGCTCGAGAATACACAAAGTATTCTCTGCACTTTTTGCTTAGCAGCTGGCGCACCTCGCTCGCCGTATCGGCACTTAGAATTGTGTTCTGCCGCCCGAAAATACTACTGCAAGAGAAATCAAGGGGGACCGTTATGGTTGAACTCAAACGAATCCCGACCGAACAACGCAACGAAGCTACGGCCTATATCGACCGCATGTCCACGTTGGAGATGGTACGGCTGATCAATCAGGAGGATCACAAGGTGGCCGACGCTGTCGGCCGCGAGGCACAGCACATCGCCCGGGCCGTGGACATCATCACCGGCCATATGAAGCAGGGCGGACGGCTCATCTACGTGGGCGCCGGCACCTCCGGCCGGTTGGGTATCCTCGATGCTGTCGAGTGCCCGCCCACCTACTCCACCGAGCCGGAGCTGGTTCAGGGCCTCATCGCAGGCGGCACCCCGGCCATCTTCCGTGCCGTCGAAGGGGCCGAGGATGACCCCGATCTGGGCCGCAAGGATCTGGAAGAGATCCACTACACCAAACAGGATGTGCTGGTGGGCATCGCCGCCAGCGGCCGCACGCCCTATGTCATCGGCGCTATGGAGTACGCCAAGTCCCTGGGCGGCGTGACCATCGGTGTGACCTGCTGCCCCGGCAGCGAGATTGACACTCTGGCCGAGGTGGGCATCGCACCGATGCCCGGCCCCGAGGTCGTGACCGGCTCCACCCGCATGAAAAGCGGCACAGCCCAGAAAATGGTGCTGAACATGCTCTCCACCTGCACGATGATCCGCCTGGGCAAGGTGTACGGCAACCTGATGGTAGACGTCAAGCCCTCCAACGAGAAGCTGATCCGCCGCTGCGTGTCCATCGTCTGCGCGGCTGCCGAGTGCGACGAAGCCGCCGCTACCGCTGCGCTGGAGCAGTGCGGCTATCATCCCAAGATCGCCATCGTCATGCTGCTGTGTGGCTGCACCGCCGAGGAAGCCGAAAAACGCCTGACGGAAAAAGACGGCTATATCGCCCGGGTGGTGGGCTGATGCCCGCCCTGCGCTGCGGCGCGGACAGGCTGGGAGAGTATAAACATCTGTTTAAAGATGTCCGCGTGGGTCTGGTCACTACGCCCACGGGCCGCACAAGTGACGGCCGCTCCACCATTGCCGCCTTGCAGCAGGCCGCTGACCTGCGTGTCCTGCTTGGCCCCGAACATGGTGTGCGGGGCGACGGCGCGGCAGGGGCGTTCATCCCCCAGTATACCGACGCCGCCACAGGCCTGCCGGTGTTCAGTCTCTATGGCAAAGACTCCAAGCGGCTGACCCCCGCCATGCTGGAAACTTTTGATGTGTTGGTGTATGATATACAGGATGTAGGCAGCCGGTACTACACCTTCCTCTCCACGCTGGCCTACCTCATCGAGGATTGCGCCGGGGCGGGCAAGCGGCTGGTGGTGCTGGACCGCCCCGACCCGCTGGGCGGAGAGATCATCGAGGGTACAACTTTGCGCCCCGGTATGGAGAGCTTTGTGGGCTGCTATCCGCTCCCCACTCGCTATGCCCTGACCATCGGCGAGTTTGCCCAAATGGTCAATGCGGAGCAGCACTTTGGCTGCGACCTTACCGTCGTACCCTGCACCGGCTGGCAGCGCGGCCAAAGCGCCCCGGCCTGGGGCACGCCGTGGATCATGCCCAGCCCCAACATCCCCAACTACGAAACGGCTCTGCTCTACGTAGGCACCTGCCTGTTTGAGGGCACCAATGTCTCCGAGGGCCGCGGCACCGCCGCTCCCTTCGCCGTCATCGGTGCGCCCTATATCCATGATGCCGAGGCGCTGGCGGCGGCTTTTAACGCCCGCGGCCTGCCCGGTATCTGCGCTACGCCGTACTATTTTACCCCGACGTTCTCCAAACATCAGGGCCAATTGTGCGGTGGTGTGCACCTGCACGTGCTGGATGCCGACGCCGTGCGCCCGCTTTCGGCAGGCCTGACCCTGCTGGAACTCATCCGGGATACCTGCCCCAAAGACTTCGTCCTGCTGCCCCCGCATACCGAGGGCGGCCGCCCTTTTATCAGCCTGCTGGCAGGCCATCGGGAACTGGAACGCCCGGACTGGACGGCGGCGGAGCTTATCAAAGCCCAGGCCCCGGACGAAGCCGCCTTTGCCGCCCGCAAAGCGGCCTACCACTTGTATTGACGAGGTGCTTTTATGCGTACATTGCAAGAAATGACCCTGCAGGAAAAACTGGGCCAGCGATTGGCCGCGGGCTTTCAGGGGTTAGAGCCGCCGGAAGAATTTCTGCGGCTTATCAAAGAATATAAGGTCGGCAACATCATCCTTTTCCGCCGCAATATCCAGGATGGCCCCCAGCTGAAAAAGCTCTGCGCCACCCTGCGCAAAGTGGTGGAGGAAGAAACCGGCGTGACGCCCTTCATCACCATCGACCAGGAGGGCGGCGTTGTCACCCGCCTGCCGGAGAGTGAGGTCAATATCCCCGGCGCCATGGCGGTAGCCGCCACCGGCAACCCCCGCAACGCCTACGATATGGGCCTGCTGACCGCCCAGGAACTGCGCAGCTGCGGCGTGGATTTCGATCTGGCCCCGGTCATGGACATCAACTGCAACCCGGACAACCCGGTCATCGGCGTGCGCAGCTATGGCGATACGCCGGAGCGTGTGGCCGAATACGGCAGCCAGATGGTGCGCGGCCTGCTGGACGGCGGCGTCTACTGCTCGCTCAAGCATTTTCCCGGCCATGGCGATACGGCGGTGGATTCCCACCTTGGCCTGCCCTGCATCGACCGCAGCTTTGACGAGCTGATGCAGCGGGAACTGAAACCGTTTATTGCGGGCATCGAAGCCGGTGCACCCGCCGTGATGACCACCCACATCCTCTTTCCGCAGATCGAGCCGGAGCACATCCCCGCCACCATGTCCCGCCGCATCATGACGGGCCTCCTGCGGGAAAAGCTGGGCTTTGGCGGCATCATCATTTCCGACTGCATGGAGATGGACGCCATCAAAAAGTTCTACGGCACGGTCAACGGCGTGCTGGCTGCCATGAAAGCCGGTGTCGACCTGGTGTTCGTCTCCCAGACACCCGCCCTGGCCGCCGAAGCAATGCAAAATGCCCGCCGTGCCGCCGAAAACGGCGAGCTGGACCTGGCCGAACTGGACGTCAGCGTGCAGCGCATGCTGGAGGCCAAGGCCCAGTGCGCTGCCATGCAGCCCAAAACGCTGGGCGATGAAGCCGCTTGCCGCGCCCGCGCCGAGGAAGTGCGCGCCGCGTCCATCACCGCCGTACACCTGCCCCAGGGCGGCATGCCTGCCCTGGGCGACAACCCCTTGTTCCTGGGCTGCGCCGACTACCGCAGCACCATTGCCTCCAACGCCGAATCCAGCGGCTTCACTTTTCCCGAAGAAATGCGCCGCCACGCGGACAAAGGCACCGCGCTGGTTACCGACAAAGACCCCGGCGACGCTGAAATTGCCGAGGTCGTATCCCAGGCTGCGGCTCACAGCTGCATCGTGCTGGGCACCTACAACGGTCACATCCTGCAAGGCCAGCTGCGCCTGGCTAAGGCCCTGGCCGCCACCGGCCTGCCGATGATCTTAGTTGCGCTGCGCAACCCCTACGATTTGCGTAACATGCCCAACCATGTGGCCGCGCTGGCTGGGTGGGAGTACACCCGCCCGCTGTTTGACGCCCTGTGGCCGGTGCTGAACGGCACCGCCCGGCCCACGGGCAAACTGCCGCTGCTTACCCTGACAAAGGCGGCAAAATAATGGCACACCTGCAAATTGAGCAGCGGCTCGAAACACTGGGCGGGCAAAGCATCTTCCACGTCGTCCTGCCCGAGGCCGGCGACCTGCACGAAGCCCCGGTCATCTACCTGCTCCACGGGGCAGGGGACAACGGCACAGGCTGGCTGCGCTACACCGCCGCCGAGCGCTGCGCCACTGAGAAGGGCTTGGTCCTCATCATTCCCGGCGTAGGCAACAGCTGGTACACGGATATGGCCAGCGGTGTACAGGCGTTTACCTGCGTCACGCAGGAATTGCCCGCCGTCTGCCGCCGTATGTTTGGCCTGACGCAGCAGCGCGAAAAAACGCATGTCATCGGCCTTTCCATGGGTGGCTATGCGGCGCTGAAACTGGCATTGACCAATCCGTATAGTTATACGACCTGTACTGCACTTTCTGCTGCGGTCCGCCCGGAGCAGGTAGTCAAAAGCCCCGATTGGCCCTTGCCGCCTGCCGCCGCCCGTGCGGTGTTTGGCACCGGCATTGACCACGGCGAACTGCCGTCCCAGGCCGACCTGTGGCAGCTGGCCGCCAGCGCCGACCCTGCCGCCCTGCCTGCCATCCGCATGGTCTGCGGCGAACAGGACGCCCTGCTGCCCGCCAACCGGGAATTTCACGTGCTGCTGCAAAGCAAAGGTATCGCCCACACGTTTGAAACAGCCCCCGGTGCCCACACTTGGCCGTTCTGGGATGCCCAGCTCAAACGCGTCCTTGACCAGATCTTCCCATAACAAAAGGCTCCCCGCAAGGGGAGCCTGAATAGGTTGCGCACTTTTTTGGCCCCCTCTGCGAGGGAGCCTTTTAGAGTTACCGATGATCCACCCTGTGCGACATACAAATCTGGTAGCTGCTCTCCAGCGTGCCCTGTATCGCCGCGTAATCCTGGCTGGCCAGCACGGTAAACAGCGCATCCACCACCATCAGCTGCGCCAACCGGCTGCTCATCGCGCCGCTGCGCACATACACTTCTTTCGACGATGTGTACAGCAGCAGCTTGCACCCCGCACTCAGCGGGGACTTGCTGTAATGGGTAATGCCAATGGTATGGCACCCGCTGGCCTGCACAGCCTCCAATGCCTGCAAGATCTCCTGCGTCTTGCCGGTGTTGGAAATAAACACCGCTGTATCGTCCTTTGTCAGCGTGGCACTGTAGCTTAGCTGCACATGACTGTTAAAGTTGAAAATGGCGTTTTTGCCAATGCGCAGCAGCTTGTCGCACAGGTCCGAGGCCACCAGCCCAGAGGCCCCCATGCCAAACAGCTTGATGGATTTGGATTGCAGCAGCCAATCTGAGGCCGTCTGGTAGGCGGCGGGGTCCATCAGCTTGGAGGTCCGCTGCAGCGCCTGCAAACTGGCCGCCGTCACGTTCTGCAAAATTTCCTGGGCGCTTTTGCCCTCCCGCAGGTCAGAAAAATGTACGGTCGGGTCCACTTCCACCTGGGGTTCAGCGCTGTATTGCAGGTAGAGCTGCTGGCGCATGTCCTTCAACCCGGTGTAGCCGATCTCCTTGCACAGCCGCACCCAGGCCGCCGAGCTTACGCCGGATTGCCGCGCCAACTCGGCAATGGGGATGCTGTACAGCTCCCGCGTGTGGGCCAGCAGATAATCGGCCGCTTTCTGGCAGGTGGGGCTCAGTGCGCTGTAGCTGCTGCGCACCCGTACTTCTACGTTAGTCATGCTGGTTCTCTCCTTCTTATGCCTTTACAGGCTCAGCTTGCCCATCACAACAGGGTGGGCCGCGCCGGTGGCGCTGGGGGCGTTGTTGCAGCGGCCGTGCAGCATCTCGTTGGCCAAAATCGCAAAGGCAACGGCCTCCTTGGCGTCGCTGTCCAGGCCCAGGGCCTCGTTGGTCACCACTTCGCAGCCGGGCAGGCCCGCCTGCAGCAGTTCCATCAATACAGGGTTGTGGCTTCCGCCGCCGCCCACGATCAACCGCTCCGGCTTCTGCGGGCAGTGGTGCTCCACCGCCAGGCAGATGCTCTCGGCGGTAAAGGCCGTGGCCGTGGCGATCTTATCGTACCCGGTCAGCCCCAGCTCCTCGCCCTTGCACCACAGCGCATCCACAAAGGCGGCGCTGTAATGCTCACGGCCGGTAGTCTTGGGCGGGGCCAGCCGCAGGTAATCGTCGCTGTCCACTAAATACCGCAGCAGTTCGGCACTTACCTGCCCCTGCCGTGCCAGCTTGCCGCCGTCGTCGTAGCGCAGCGCGCCGTTCGTCACCCGCGCGGCCAATGCATCAATGACCATGTTGCCCGGACCGGTGTCAAAAGCCAGCGTGTCCGCCAGCGCACCGCCCGCAGGCAGCACGGTAATGTTGCCAATGCCGCCAATGTTTTGCAGCGCCACGGTGCGGTGCTCCTCGCGGTATAAAAGGTACTCGGTGTAGGGGACAAGGGGCGCACCCAGCCCGCCGGCGGCCATGTCCCGCACGCGGAAGTCACTCACCACCGGGCAGCCCAGCCGCTCGGCGATCAGGCTTGGCTCGCCAATTTGCAGCGTGGCCCGCACCTTGCGGCCCAGGTAGTCTGCGCCCGCAGGCTCGTGCCAGATGGTCTGCCCATGGCTGCCCACAAAGTCCACGTCGCCGGGCTGGATACCCGCCGCGCGGCAGGCTTCCAGGCAGGCATCGGCGGACAGGCCACCCAGGTAAAAGTTCAGCAGGCAGATCTCCCGGCTGTCCAGCGGCGCACCGCCCGCCACCTGCAAAATTTTCTGCCGTGCCTCATCGCTGAACGGCAGCGTGATGAACCCCAGCTGCCGCACCCTGGTATCGGTGCCGCAGCCCCGCAGCTCCACCACGGCGGCGTCAATGCCGTCGGCGCTGGTGCCGCTCATCAGCCCAATGGCGATGCATGCATCCTTTTGTAAAAAAGAAAGTTCCATCGTAGGACCTCCTGAAATAATAAAACATCTGTTTAAAATAAAGTTTCAACCTGATTCTATTATGTTCGTTTTAGGGCACTTTGTCAAGAGAAAATTTGCGTATAAACGTAATAACTGAACAATAAAGGAGCAAATGTATGCAAACACAGTATTACGCCGGGTGGGACGGCGGCGGCACCAAGACCCTTTGCCGCGTTTTGTATCAGGATGGCACCGCGCCGCAGCCCTTTACCGCCGGTGCGCTCAACCCCAATGGCACCGTGGCGGGTCAGTGCGAGGCCACCGTGGCCGACCTGCTGCGCAATATGGCCGCGCTGCCGGGCGGGCTGGACGCCTGCCGCATGCTGTGCATCGGCGCGGCGGGCATCAGCAACCCGGCCACCCGGGTCCACCTGCAAAATGCCCTGCAGGCAGGCGGCTACCACGGCCCGGTCACCTTCACCGGCGACCAGCAGACTGCCCTGTACGGGGCCCTCGGCGGGCCGGGCGGCATCGTGCTCATCGCGGGCACCGGCTCCATCTGCTACGGCCAAAGCACCGATGGCCGCGAAGCCCGCAGCGGCGGCTGGGGCAGCCTGATGGACGACGAGGGCGGCGGCTTCGCCCTGGGCCGGGACGCCCTGGCGGCGGTCGTCCGTGCCGAGGATGGCCGCATTGCCCCCACCGTGCTGCACGATGCAGTGTTCAAGGCGCTGCAGGTCGGCGCCGTCCGGGAACTGATCGGCAAGATCTACGCGCCGGGTTTCGGCAAGCGGGAGGTGGCCGCACTGGCCCCGCTGGTGGGGGCCGCCGCCGAACAGGGCGACGCCGCCGCCCTGCAAATTGTGGAAAAGGCAGGCCGCGAGCTGGCCCTGCTGGTGCGCCCGGTGGCCGAAAAGCTGGGGCTGCAATCGGCGCGTATCGCTTTTGCGGGCAGCGTGCTGCAAAAGTGCGCCCCGGTGCGCAGCGCCGCCCAAACGCAGCTGCAAACCCTGCTGCCGCAGCTCACCCTGGCCGAGCCGCAGGGCGACGCCGCTGCCGGTGCCGTGCTGCTGGCACGTTGCAAGGCAGAAGAATAAAAGTGTATAGACCCGGCTGAGAGGAGTGTATTAGGCACTCCTCTATTTTTTTGTCCAAGTTTTGCGCTATGTTTGGCTATGTAACAGGCCGGACTTGCGCAATTTATTTGCGCAAATGGATTGCACAAAACGCCAAAAAACGACAAAAAATGCGGAAGAAAGCCGTGAAAAAGAAAAAATACGCAAAGAATGACGCAAAAATGTGTTGAGCAAATTTACCAAATTCCACATTGTAGACTTTTACACAATGACGAAAAATAAGGTGCAACGTCCATAAATCACCCATAGATATTGAAATTTGAAGCAAAAAGTGTTATAACATTAACAGAAAACCATATAAGTGCAGCGAATAAAAGTGAGCGGCGCAGGAAACCCCAAAAAAATTGCTCAAAAACGCAACGGTTGCGCACGATATCCCCAGGGGATATTATTTCACAGGTCTACCTGTGAAATAATGCGTACTGTCAGCAGACGATGTATCCGGCCGCCGCGGCACGCAAGATCCAGCCAATATTACAGACATAGAGCCACCGAAAGGAACAGAAAGGAAGTGAGCAGATGTCTAAGCACAGCACCACCCCCCGCACCCTGAGCCGCCTGGCGGCCCTCCTGGCCGCCATGGCCCTGCTCGCCGCCATGGCCCTGCCCGTTTATGCCGCGGCCCAGAACGAGGACGCCACGAAAATTGCTGAAACAGTTGAAACGGTCAACGAAACCGAAACGACCGACGACGCATCTGTATCCACTGACCCCGACGACGCGACCGACACCACCCTGTCCGCCGATGACACCAACACCACCCCGGCAGGGGAGACCGCCACGGATGATACCCTTGATACCTCGGACGAGGATACTAATAATGATGGCACCGAAGGCGCGAACATCGAGAACACAGGAACCGCCGACGATGCCGTCGCTCAGCCCGACAATGAGGTGGAGGATGAGGTTCGGGTACAGGAAGCAGCGACAAAAGAGGTAACCATTTACTTCTTAGCACCGAGCGGTTTTGACACAACTGCAACAGTAAAGTTTCATGCTCGTATTCAAGGTGAGCAGGACAACGATAATTGGTATACTGCCCAGATGACCGATTCTGGTAAAGCGGACCGGAATGGACGCAAAATTTTCTTTACAACAGTTTATCCAGGGCAGAGCCCTTCCTGCCCGTATAGTGGATATTCAAAGATTGAATTTATTACTTCTACTGCAAATGGTGACAAACTTGCAAGCTACTGGGGGCTTGGACAAAACAGCCTTGAGTGGACAAGCGTATACACGTATGCCGACCAAATTTATGACGCTGATGCGGGTACTTGGACAGCATACACTCCTTTTGACCCCAACAACCATCAAACGTTTGCTGGCAAGACAATGTTCTTCCAAAACCAGAGCGGCACTGACCTTGCAAATGTACAAGCAGTATTTTGCGAAAAAACAAACAACGGTTTGCAACCAGTCGAAACCATCGATTTGAAAGCCATTGCTGTCGGCAAGTGCGTTTCGTTCAAAATCCCTAAAAAAGATTGCACTTACATCCGCTTCATTGTAGATGGAAAAGAAACATCGCTGTACAACTTCTATGACCAGCAAGATGAAGGGGAAAATAATAGACATTTCCTGTACGACAGCGGCACAGCCTGCTACGTCTATAAGGGAAACGATAATGACAGCAGTTGGACGATTCCACAGGGAACGATAACAGTCTACTTTGACGCAACATTCTCCAGCGCATACACGGAATACAATGGTGCCGCTCTTTCAATCCCTAATGGGGAAAGCAAAGATGTGTATTGCTGCTTCAAAAATGATAGTAAAGGGACAACGTCTAATGCTCAAAAAATGACTTCGCTCGGGAACAACCTCTATTCCGTTGAGGTTCCCGGGGGCTACAGCGAAATCATGTTCTCGGGCGATAAACGAACCAGCCCCGCCAACAGTGGTGCCAGCACGGATTGGGTGCCCATTGATTGGAGCCTGGACGAACCGTGCTATATGGCTGATACAAACGATGCGGTCGTCTACAATAGCAATGCTCCTCGTGGGGGCTACTGGATAGAGAAAACCGCTATCCGGGATGCCGAAGCCGGAAAAAGCACCACAGTTGTGGACATCGATAAAACAACTTCGTTTGTGCGTGACAGCGCGACAAAGTATGTAACCACTACACTTTACGACTATTATACAGATTGGGAACTGAACGGCAACAACCGTGACGACTATGACAAGAATTTCGACAAATCCCACCGCAGCTGGGTACCGTTCCGCCAGTTTGACCTTGCATTAAGCGATTATTACAAAACATCAGGAGAATCTTCCAACGTTCCCGATGCGGTGACATATCCGATTTATACAGGGCACTTCCAACCGAGCGAGTATAACTATAATAATTTTCTTGATCTCTATAATCAACTGCAAATGAATTTGTTTGGCTTTGATGAAGGCCGCAAATTTATGGTGGATAACAACTCGTCCCTGTGCACGAAGGATAATGAGAAAAATCACGGTAATCTCACCGTTCAGGGTATCGTGGCTGATGATGCAACCAATACCAGCAAAGACGGGCTGCCGGTCATGCGTGGAACGGAGAATTCCAGCAAGCCGCTAGTTGAACCGCATTTTAACACAGAGTTCCTATTGGGGACTAACTCCAAACACACAAAACTTGGCGAAGTCTATAAAAATGTAGCTTTCCCGTTTACCCAAAATGATGTGTTCGGCGACGGAATCAAGTATTGGAGTTTTGACGCAGCCGAAACAACTCTTTACCTGAAGCAGGATAAGGACGATGATTCGTACTTCCTGCAGAGTTCGACCAACAAAAAGGCATCTAAAAACCGCGGAGCAGATTCTACGGAAAAGGGTGAGACCGGTTTCTTCCCGTTCAATGAAACAGTTAAAGACGGTGCATCGGCCAACAATTATAACTATGGTTTTGGTGCACGGCTGCAGTTCGACTTCACCTTGACGGATGATGGCATGGTAGAGGGAAATGAAGGGAAAAAGCCTATCAGGTTCTTCTTCTCAGGCGATGACGATGTTTGGGTGTTCATTGATGGAAAGTTGGCCTTGGATGTTGGCGGCGCACACGCTAAGGCGTCTGGTCTGCTAGAATTCAGCGTAGATGGTTCGTCAGAGTATGCAACCGCCTATGTAAGCGGTGTAAAGGCTGGTGGTACATCAGAGGAAGACGTTAGAACAGGCTCTACACTTCAGGTGAAATATAAGCCGTCTGAAAATGCTAGCGAAATTCCAATTGAGTTCAACTACAAAGGCAAAACAATCAATCTTAAAAAAGGCACCACCCACACCCTTACCATGTACTACATGGAGCGCGGCATGTGGGAGTCCAACATGGCGGTTGCGTTCAACTTCCCGGATTATAACGAGCTGCAGGTGAAAAAGGAAGTCGACGTTAACGGTGTCAACGACCTTTTCAAAAATTGCTTCAAGGATAAAAGGTTCTTCAACTTCACCATCAGGAACCAGGCTACCCATTATGGCACGAATGATGCAAAGGGCGATACAGTAACCACCATCAACCTGTTGGAGCCTGACAAGAGTACCTCTGAGCAAAAAAACTTCACTACAACAGCGACCCACGCACCGGGCACGAGTGGTGAAAACAGATTCGAAATAGTGAACAGCCCGCCCGATAAGCTGAAGGTCACTGATGATACACCCCTGTTGAATTGGTATACCCAGTTCGAAGACCTGACCCCGTCACCGGGTTCTAACAAGGAAAAACGCTACGGTATCCTGACGCTGGACAAGCCCATCGACATCACCGGCATGAGCTACCTCAGCTTTGACGTTTATGTCGACTCGGAGGAGGGCGACGCCGCGCTGAGCAACATGTACCTGCAGCTGCGGGACAGCAACGACAAGAAAAAAGGCTGCCTTGGCCAGACGTTCATAGGCGGCAAAGATCTTTACGGCCAGGTCGAAATGCACAACAACCGGTGGATCACCGTCAAGCTGAGCCTGGACGATGTGAAGGCAGATGAACTCTTTAACAAGAAGCAGGTAAAGGAACTGCGGTTTGGCTGCAACTACCCGCGCAGCATTTATTTGCGCAACATCGTGTTCTCGTCCAAAGCGGTGCCCCAGACAGTCACCGGCTTTACCACCAAGCAGCAGGACATTGCGGATTACGGCTCAGCCCAAAAGGGCGAGCTGATGCCCGCTGTGAACGCCCAGTACACCTCGGATGCCGAGAAAGGCACGATGGTAGTGGATAAAAACGGCGGTTTCATCCTGCAAAACAAAGAGACGGTTACCTTTAAGGACCAGTTCCGCCGCGGCAGCTACCTGTCCATCAACGAGCAAGTTGACAAAAATCTGTTTGACACGCAATGGACCATCTATGAAGATGGGAAGGCGGTTAATGAGATAAAAGCGGGAACCGGCAACAAGCTAACGCTTGATGTCAATCATCCTGTAAGTCTCAAAGATCAGACTGGCACTGCCCCCGACGATGGCCGTATCGAAGTAAAAAATGCCGAAAGCGATGCCGCGCAAACTGCCCCTAATTATAATGCCTACGACGGCATCAAACCCAGCAAGAAAGACGAAAACAATAATACTATCGTTTTCCGCTCTTACGCGAACCCCGACGCTACGGATGCAGAAGGCGAGACCCAGTTGAAGGTCGTGTTTGTCAACACGGTCAAAACCGGCAGCCTGACCATCAAAAAAGAACAGGACGGAAAAGGCGAAAGCTTAACTGGCAAAACGTACATGTTTAGGGTCCGCTTCACCAACGTTGGCGGCCATGCGCTGGAAGACGAGGCCATTGTAGAAACGTATCCGGTGACAGTTGACAAGCCGTTTACCATTGACAATATCCCCGTTGGCACACGCTTCACCATTGAGGAATTAACGCCTGAGGATGGTTCCAAGCTGACGAACGCATCGGTCACCGGTGGTGGCAGCGGCACCACGGTCTTGAGCAATAACACCGTGCGCGGTTCTATCGTTGCAGGCGACGAGAATAAGGCCGTAGCGACCTTCACCAACACCAAGCAGGAAACGCTGGATATTACCGGCACAAAGGTTTGGCAGAATGCTGACGGCACGGACATGACCGGCAGTCGCCCGACCATCTACGTGCAGCTCCAACGCCGCCATAAAGACGAGAGCAAATGGGAAGCTGTTGAGTATCGGGATAATGAGCCGTACCAGAAAATCACGGACAGTTATGACGGTATGACGTTCAGCTTCCTGGGCCTGCCTGCCAAGGATTACAGCATAGGGGACAAGCCGGACTTTGAGTACCGTGTGGTCGAAGGTTCCGTTGACAAGGATGGCTTCCACGCCGTTGAGGAAGGAAAAACCATCACGATTGGCGAGAAGGTTTACGGCGTCACTTATGAGTATACGAAACCGGAACCCGATGCTGCAAATACCAACAATGCAAAGCAGACCGTGACCATCACCAACACGCAGCAAGACCCGAAGTTTACGTTGGACATCACCAAAGCGGATGCGGAAGACGGTACAACGCCTTTGAAGGGCGTTGAGTTTAAGCTGGAAAAGCTGGACGCGAACGACAAAGTGGTTGAGGGTTCTGCAAAGTATGGTATTACCAATGGCCTAGGCAAGCTGATGATTAAGGGCGAGGATGGAAATCCCACCGACAATTCAGCATTTACGGGCTTGGAGGCTGGTAAATACCGCTTGACCGAGACGAAGGCGGCGGAAAACTACAACCTGCTGTCGGCGCCGATTCTGGTGACGTTTGACAAGGACGGAACCTGTACGCTGAACGGCAGCAAGATTGAGGTTTCGACCGATGACAAACCAACCGAGTTTACCAAAAACGCGGACAGCTATACGCTGAAGTTGACCGTTTTGAATCGGAAGACACCTGCGCTGCCGCATACGGGTGCGGATGCGCCTAGCTTGTGGCTGCTGATCGGGCTGCCGCTGGCAGTGGCGGGGTTGTTGATACTGGTATTCCGTTACAACAAGAAAGGGGGACGGACGCGTTAATTGTTCCCCAATACAAACCATAAACAAATGAAGAGAGGTAAAGTCATGAAAAAGAAAAGCAGATTCTTAACAGGCTTGTTAAGCGCCGTCATGGCCCTCAGCCTGTGCGCCCTTCCCGCCTCCGCGGCAGGGGAGGATGCCACAGAAACTCCCGCACAAAAGACTGTAAGCACCATTGATTGGTCAAAAGAAGGCTCTATTACTATTTACAAATATCTGAAAGGTGATAAAGCGGGTAGCACCGGTACAGGTGAAACTGATGCAGTGCCGGATGATGCACAGCTTCTGGAGGGCGCAGGCTTCACCATTTACAAAGTAATGGATGCTGAACAATTAAAGGCATATTACAGTGGTGAGGCAACCGATGGAGAGGGTAATCCAATTACCACGGTAGATATTGACACCTACACTGATACAGATACATCAACGGGAAAAGTTACGCTGAAAACTGAGTATGAAAAAAACAAAGTCGGAAACGAAGTCGTGACCAAAAAAGATGGCGTGGCTCAGTTTAATGGTCTTAAATTGGGCCTTTATGTAGTGGTCGAAACTACTACTCCTCCGGCTGTTACGGCTCCAGTCACACCTTTCTTAGTTTCTGTACCCATGACTGCTGTAAGCACCGCTGAGAAAAGCAACCAGGGTGAGAAGTGGCTGTATGACATTAAAGTTTATCCGAAAAATGCAACTGCCAAGGGTGATGTGGTTCTTAAAAAGGTTGGTTTTACTGGAAGCAAGACTGCTGCCGAAGCCCTTGCAGGAGTTAAGTTTACTCTGCAGTGGAAAAATCCTAGCGGTGAATGGGAGAATGTTGCGAAGTGCGTTGACCAGGTAACTGATAGCAGTGGTGAAATTACTGTAAAAGACCTTGTGAAAGGTACTTACCGCTTTATTGAAACTGCGGGCACAGACAGTGGTTACATTGTTGACAAAAGTGCAGAGTATGTTTTTGAAATAACGGAGGACAAGACTGTTGCTATTCCTACTGATGCTACCAATAAGAATGATTATAAGCTCAGTGATGGAAAGCTCGTTATTAATAACTATCGCCCCGACCTCGATAAAAAGGTGAAGAACCGCGAGACGGGTGCATACGAAGACGACAGTGATTATAGCGTTGGTGATATTATTCCTTATGAGATTACTGTTGGCGTCCCCGGCAATATCACGAAACTTGCGACCTTTGTTGTGACGGATACTCCGACCAATCTTCACTTTGTAAATGGCACTGGTGCAGATGCACTTGTTATCAAGTGTGGGGATGATACTGTACCGGAAAAAGCTTATACGGTGACTCCTGATACCGCTGCTGATGATGTAGCAGCTGGCTTTAAAATTGCGTTCGTTCCTAACCAGATGGAAACCTATGCAGGTAAGGATTTGGTCATTTCCTACAAGGCAGAGTTGCTGGCTTCTGCAAAGAGCGATTTGGCAGAAAATGTTGGTAACCCCAACACTGCAAAGTTGGAGTACACGAACAAAATCGGTACTGATGGCACTGAAGAAAGCAATGGTAAGGGCGAAATCGGCGATAGTGCAACCGTCTACACCTTTATGATTAAAATTGTAAAGAAAAAGGACAGCACAGATGGCGATGTGATGTCTGGTGTAGTTTTTGATTTGTACAAGGAGTACAATGATGGCGAAGCTGATAAACTGCCTAGTGGTGCAAAGGCAATTGCAGATGCTGATGCAACCGAACTTGGCTTGACGGTTACCCAAGGTAAGCATTGGGCAAGACTTGGTACGAAGACCACGAATGATCAGGGCATTATTTCTGTTGAAGGCCTTTCCAACGGTAAATATAAACTAATTGAGACGAAGACTGACAAAGAATATAACCTGCTTCAGAAGCCGGTTGATGTCTCTCTGACTATTCAGTACACGACCAACTGGGGTATAAATGAAACCTACGAAGACGGCAAGCTGGTAAAGAAGACTTATAAAAACACGACCTTTAACTCAGCTGCTGATAAGAATGCTACTCTTACTGCAAATCCTGTGACGACTGTTGTCAACCGTAAGGGCATTAACTTGCCTGTTACCGGTGGTTTCGGCACCCTGCTGTTCAGCGGCATTGGCGCACTGCTGGTTGTTGGCGGTGTCGGCGTGCTGATGAGCATCAAAAAGAAGAAGGGCAATGTCTGATTTGCATCCCCTGAACCAAACAACTTAAACAACTTACAAACTACCTAAAGGGGAAGGGCCGTTTTGGCTCTTCCCCTATGGTGGGTTATACGGCACCTTACACTTTTTTGAAAGGACACTGCCATGGATACCTCCACCAGACTGAAATTGGGCTTTGCGGCGCTGATGATCCTGTCGGGCATCGGCGTGGCGTCCTACCCGGTCATCAGCAACATGGTGGCCCAGCGCCACGCCAGTACGGCTATCCAGAATTACGACGAGACCGTGCAGAGCATGGACACTGAAAAGCTGGACGCCGCCAAGGAAGCCGCCCGCCGCTACAACCAGCAGCTGGGCAGCGCGCTGGACCGCGATGCCGCCGGAGAAGCCGAGGACACCGGCACCAGCTATGTGGACCTGATCGACGTGGGGGAAAGCCTTGGCTACATCACCATCCCGAAAATCGACGTCAATCTGCCCATTTACGAGGGCACCAGCGACGATGTGCTGCTGAAAGGCGTCGGCCATCTGGAAGGCTCCAGCTACCCGCTGGGCGGAGAAAGCACCCACAGCGTGCTGACCGGGCATCGCGGCCTGGCCGAGGCTGTGCTGTTTACCGACCTGGACAAATTACAAGAGGGCGACAAATTTTACCTGCACATCATGGACGAGGTGCTGGCCTACCAGGTCGACCAGGTCAAGGTCGTTCTGCCCGAGGAGACCGATGACCTTACGATCGTGCAGGGCCAGGACTACTGCACCCTGGTGACCTGCACGCCCTACGCCATAAATACCCACCGCATGCTTGTGCGCGGCATCCGCGTGCCGTATAATGGAGAGGAAGAAACCGGCGATACCCCGCAGGTCGTGCAATATCAGGCCCTGCACACCGGCACGGTGGTCAAGCGCATCGTGGATGCCTGGCCGTGGATCTCGGTGACCGGCAGCGTGATTATTGGCGGCGAAGCACTGCTGCTGCTTCTGCTGCTGCATCGCTGCAAAAAACGGGAGGAGGACGACTAAATGCGGCGTCTGCTTGTAAAAATCGGCGCGTGGCTGGCCATTCTGCTGGGCCTTGCCATGATGCTGCAGCCCACCGCCGCTGATTGGCTGACCCGCCAGCGCAACAGCAAAACGGCACAGCAGTTTGCCGCCCGCACTTCCGCCGAAGCCCCCCTGCAGACCGATGCTGCCGCGGAACCTGAACGCGCTTACCCTGAGCTGTACGCCGCCATGCAGGCCTATAACGAGGCGATTTTTGCCGACGGCCAAAGCGGCCTGACCGATGCCTTCGCCTATGAAAATCCGCCGCTGGATCTGACCGATTACGGCTATGACGAGGATGTCCTCGCCATGCTGTGGATCCCGCGGCTGGATCTGGAACTGCCCGTTTACCTGGGCGCCAGCCGGGAGAATATGGCCAAGGGCGCGGCGCTGCTGGGGCAGACCTCGATGCCGCTGGGCGGCGAAAACACCAACACCGTGCTGGCCGCCCACCGCGGCTATTATGGCGCGGAAATGCTGCGCAACGTGCAGCAGATTCAGGTGGGGGACAAGATCCAGCTGACCACCCCGTGGGACACTTTAATTTACCGCGTGGCAGAGCTGAAAATTATCGACCCTGCGGATATTTCCTCGGTACTCATCCAGCCGGGGCGGGATCTGCTGACGCTTTCCACCTGCCACCCCTACACCCAGAATTACCAGCGCTACCTTGTGATAGCCGAACGCGACCCCGATGCCGCCGTGACCGATAAGGACACCGACCTGCAGGAAAGCGAGGCCACCTGGGATGCCTCGCCCCGGCAGGTGACGATGGAAACAGACGGTACAACGTCTATCGCTGAGGTGGAACCCCAAAGCATCACCCCGCTGCCGCAGGAGGGCAGCACAGAATCCGAAGGCAGCGCGGTCTCCAACCTGATGATCTGGCTGGAAAACAACGCCCTTTGGGCCGGGTTCGTCTTTATTGCCGCCTGTGTCGGCGTGCTGGCGATCTGGCAAAAACACCGGGAGGAATGACCATGCAATACAACCAAAAGGCCGTTGACGTAGCGGCGGAAGTTTCCAAAGCCGTGTTTGGCAAGCCGCAGACCATCCGCACCATCTGGATGGCCATGCTGGCGGGCGGCCATGTGCTGATCGAGGACATCCCCGGTGTGGGCAAAACGACGCTGGCGCTGGCCTTTGCCCGCGCGCTGGAGCTGAACGAGAGCCGCGTGCAGTTTACCCCGGACGTGCTGCCCTCGGACATTGTGGGCTTTACCGTGTTCCAGAAGGAGACCGGGCGGCTGGTGTACCACCCCGGCAGCGTGATGTGCAACCTGTTTTTGGGTGATGAGATCAACCGTACCTCGAGCCGTACCCAATCGGCGCTGTTGGAGGTCATGGAGGAGGGCACCGTCACCGTGGACGGCGTGACCCACCCCGTGCCCGCGCCCTTTACCGTTATCGCCACCGAAAACCCCGTGGGTGCCGCCGGTACCCAGATGCTGCCGCAGTCCCAGTTGGACCGTTTTACCGTGTGCGTTGTCATGGGCTACCCGGACACCGAGGCCGAAATGCAGATGCTGGCGGGCCGCGGCCAGCGCACCCTGCTGGAACAGGTGCACCCCGTGGCCAACCAGGCCGACCTGCTGGCTATGCAAAAAGAGGTAGCTGGGGTGTTTATCCATGAGCTGATGTATCGCTATATCGTCGATCTTGCCCAGGCCAGCCGTAAGGACCCGCGCCTGGCGCTGGGGCTCAGCCCCCGTGCGTCGCTGGCGCTGGCCGGCATGGCACGGGCGGCAGCATATTTGGCGGGGCGGGATTTTGTGGCCCCGCAGGATGTGACCGCCGTGTTTGCCGATGTGGCCCGCCACCGTCTGGTGCTGGCTGACCAGGCCAAGGCGGGCGGCGAGACGGTGGATGTGGTCATCGACGATCTGCTGCGCACCGTGCCGCGTCCCCGCCCGGAAAAGGCCGACCGCCATGGCAGGTAAACTGTGCTGGGCGCCGGGCCTGGTGCTGCTGTTTGCCGCTGCGGTGCTGACGCAGGCGCCGCTGGCCGTAGGGCTGCTGGGATTTTTCCTGCTGCTGACCCTGCTGCTGGTGCTGGAAGTGCGGTACTTGCGCGGCAAGGTGGAGGCCGAACTGATCGTGCCCGACCAGCCTGCCGTGCAGGGCCGGCCCTTTGTGCTGACCGTGCGGCTGACCAACCACAGCCCGCTGCCCATCCCCCAATTGCTGACACTGGTGCAGGCCACCGATGAATGGGGCGGCAATACCATAACTTTACGCTGCAGCGGCATGTTGGGCAGCAAGGCCCGCGCTGAGCAGCGGTTGACGCTGCAGGCCAACAAAAGCGGCGTGTGGCAATTACGGCTGCAAAGCGTGACGCTGTGGGACCATCTGGGGTTGTTCAAAGCCCAATGCGGCCTGCCGCAGACCGCACAAAGCCTGTGCGTGCTGCCCCAAAGTGCCCGCCTGGGCAGCGACACCCAGCCCGACCCTGACGCCGACGGCATGCAGGAGAGCGACCGCAGTGTGCTGGGCGGCAACTACGATGTGCGAGAGTACCGCGAAGGGGACTCGCTGAAACAAGTCCATTGGAAGTTGAGTGCCAAGCTGAACCGGCTGTTGATCCGTGAACCGCTGGCCGCCGGTACGATGGCGGGGCAGGGGAGCGGTGACGGCCCCGGCGAGGGTGAGGGTGACATGTGGGGGAATTTCCCCGCCGAAGCCGCCCAGCACCGGAAAGCACCGCCCACCAAGAAAAAAGCAGTGGCGCTTTCCAAACGCGGCGGCACCGATGCCGACAGCGGCCTGGTGTTTCTGGACCGTGTGCTCATCAGCCCCGCCGTACCCGCGCGGGATACCCTGTGGCTGGTGGTGGACCTCTGCCTGCTGCTGGCGCTGGCCTTTGGGCTGGTGTCCGCCGCCGTGACGGCCTTTGCCGTGCACCCGCCCGTTTGGGTGTGGCTGGCGCTGGCCGCGTGGTGTGCCGGGTGGTGCCTGTTTGGACGGCTGCCCCGGCGTGTGCAGCGGCTGGGCCTGCTGGCTGGTAGCCTTGTCTATTTGGTGGGGCTGTTTTTGTGCCAGCGCAGCTTTTTGGCCGGGGCACGCCAGTTTGGCGCTGCCGTGGCCGCAAGCTTAAATCAACGCTTTAACGCAAATCTTGCCGCCACAGCGGGCGGCACCCCGGCCCAGTTGGGGCTGTTTCTGGCGCTGGCCGCCCTGCCTTTGGCGGGCCTGCTGGCGCTGGCCGCGCTGCGCCGGGCCGACATTTTGCTGTTGAATCTGCTCCTGCTGCCGGCGGCGGTGTTCCTGCTGCTGGCGGGCAGCAACGTCTCCACGCCCTGCTGGCTGCTGCTGGCCGTGGGCTGGCTGGGGGCGCTGGCAGGCTCCCGCGCCGTGCGCCGCCGTGCCCTGTGGGGGGCGGCGGAGTCAGAAACCTGCCGCCGCAATCAGGCACAGCACAGGGCCATCCAAAAAGGCTCGGCGGCGGCCACTGTGCTGGTATGCGCTGCGCTGTTGGTGCCCGCCTTTGTGCTGCGGCCTGTGGTAGGTTTGCCCTTGCAGGCATTGCAGCCCGCGGCCCAGGTGATGGAATCGGCGGCCATAAGCGCCGCTGTGACCTGGCTGCCCCGCGTCAGCGGCGGGCGGCTGAACCTGCATGTAGAAGCTGCCGCCGGCGGTGTGGCCGATGGTGCCTTAGCCCAGGGCGGCGGCTTGCAGCTGCGCGGGGTCGAGGACCTGGCCCTGACCGCCAGTGACCAGCCTGAGGAAACCGTCTACCTGCGAGGGTTTATCGGTGGCAGCTACGACGGCACCGCCTGGCAGGCTCCCGATGCAAACGCCTTTGACAGCGCCGCCATGAACTGGAAGACCGAGGACGACGCCCGCCTGACGATTGCCAGCCTGCCGTTTTTGCGCGCCGCCTACGATGGCGCCGCCGAGCCGCAATCCCTTACGGTGGAGCGGCTGAACGCGGGGGACGCCTACACCTACGCCCCCTACAACGCCTACTGGAATGACTACTACACCCTAAACGGCGACGGCGCGGCGGACGGCCAGACCGCACAGGACGATGTGTTTTTGTATTATCCGCGCAGCATCGCCAAAGAACTGTTGGCCGCCCGCGCCGAGGGTGACCCCAGCGTGCTGGACCGCATGGAGAGCTCCTACGCGGCCTACGCCAACAGCCACTACACCGCCGTGCCCGATGGCTACGACGACTTGCAGGCCCAGTGCGAAACGGCTGCCAAAGAGCAAAAGCTGACCGACCCGGACGACATCGCAGCCTACATCCGCACCTGGCTGAACACCAACTGCCGGTATGACACCAACGCCTCCCAGGCACCGGACGGCATCGACCCGATCCACTACTTTTTGTATGAGTCCAAGTCCGGCTACAGCGTGCAGTTTGCCTCGGCGGCCACGCTGATGTTCCGCATGTTCGGCCTGCCCGCCCGCTATGTGGTAGGGTATGCTGCGCCGCAAAGCTTGTTCACCCAGCAGGCGGACGGCAGCTGGCACGCCGTTTTGCAGGACGATAATGCCCATGCCTGGGCCGAGGTCTACATCGACGGCCAGGGCTGGACCCCCATGGAGATGACTCCCGGTGTGCTGGTAACAGCTGAAAAGGCCGACTACAAGAGCAGCCTGCCGGAGACCATCCCCGCCGAGAGCAGGGCCGCAGCCACCACTGACAGCGCCGATACCCGGCAGGACTTGCAGCTTTCCACCGCCCCGCGCCGTGCCCTGTGGCTGCTGGCTGTGCCGGTGGTGATGTTGGCTGCAGCTACAGCTGCTTTTATCCTGCACCGCCGCCGTGTGCTGGGGCTGGATACCCGCCGCCCCTGTGCAGAGCGGGTGCTGGCGATCTTTGCTGCAATCTACGCGCAGCTGGTGCGCCGCGGCCTGCCTGCGGGTACGTCCTCGGACGAGCAGGCGTTCCCCCAGTTTTTGCTGAAAGAGGTACATGAGCTTTCGGGCAGGGAAATCGAGGCGATGGTATCGCTTGCGCAGCGTGCCGCCTTTGCCGCCGATACCCTGACCGAAGAAGACGTAGCCGCTATGCGCGGCTGGTACAACCGCATCAAAAACAACAAAAAGACATAATTCCACATAAAAATTGCGAAAAAATTGCGAAATTTTTTCCCAAAACACCCCAAAACCGTTGAAACCTACGCACTGCGTATGTTATACTAACCTAAACACCATTGAACAAGGAGTCGATTCTGAGATGCCGCGTCGCAAAAAATCGGATGAAGGCATTATGGATATCACCCGCATGGCAGAGGATCTGGGCGTATCAAAAACGACGGTATCCCGTGCTTTGTCCGGCAATGGCCGTGTAAGCGAAGCAACCCGCCAGCGTGTGGTGGACTATGCCCGTGAGAAAAATTATGTCCCGAACATGATGGCGAAAAGCCTCGTCACCAAAAAGTCGTATAATGTTGCGCTGGTGTTTTCGCGCCAGTTTTCTAACTTCGAGGGTCAATTCCTGCGCAAAACTATCACCGCCGTCTGCGATGTGATGGCCCGCAACGATTACGATGTGCTGCTGGCCATGGTGGGTGAGCAGGAGTCCCAGCCCATGCAGCGCCTGCTGGTCAACCACAAGATCGATGGCGTCATCCTGGCCCGCTCGCTGGAGCGTGACCCCCTGATCCCGTTGCTGCAGCAAAGCAAACTGCCCTTTATCGCCATCGGCCGCCCGGCCGACCCCACGGTGCTTTACGTCGACCACGACCAGGTGGGCGGCTGCCGTGAGATGACCAACCTGCTGCTGATGAAAGGTCTGCACCGCATCGCCCTGTTGGGCGGTTCCATGCTGTACACCGTCAATCAGACCCGTCTCGAGGGCTTCCGCCAGGCGCACGAGCACAGCCGTTGTAAGATCGATGAAACCCTGCTTTTTTTGGAGTTGGAGACCGACGATCTGCGCATCGACGCCATCCAACAGGCTGTGGCACGCAAGGCGGACTGCCTGCTGTGCATGGACGACCACGTGGCCATGCTGGCACTGAACACCGTGCGCCAGATGGGCCTGAAAGTGCCCAATGACATCCGTATTGCTTCGCTGTATGATGGCGAGGCCCTGCTGGATTGCACGCCGCAGATCACGGCGGTGTCTTTCGACCCCGAACTGCTGGGCAAACGCGCCGCACAGCAATTGTTGGCCGTCACCCGCCGCCAGCCCGTCGAGACCGGCGCCCTGCTTGGCTACCAGGTGGGCCTGCGCACTTCGACACAGACCTGATTTTGCCCCCATTATTCAATAATAAACAAAGCCGCCCGGCCTGAAATTCTCTTCAGGCCGGGCGGCATTTTCTATGGATGCCTAAGGCAACACCGCACAATTCCCGCCTTACGGCTTAAGCACCGCTTCGGCGGCTGCGGCACGGCATCTGCGTTGTCAAAATGCTCGATAATACACAAAGTATTATCTGCGCTTTTGGCTTAGCAGCTGCCGCACCTCGCTCGCCGTATCGGCACTTAGAATTGTGCGGTATTGCTCTAAATTTATTCAGCGTTGTTCAGATAAATACGTGCCTCATACGGGCGGAAATGTGCCGCATCCGCGGGGGTGTCATAGTTGCCCAGCAGCAGGGTATCCAACGGCAAGGGAGCCACTGCGTCGGCGGGCAGGGTGAGCGGCTCCTCGTAGAAATTGCACAGCACGGTCATCACCTGGTCACCCAGGCGGCGCTGGTAGGCAAACAGAGCCGGGTGGTCTGCAAACAGCAGGGTAAAGTCGCCCTCACTGAAAATGGGATACTGTTTGCGCAGACGGATAAGCGCCTGGTAAAAGTGGAACACCGAGCCGGCATCCGCCACCTCGTCCGCCGCATTGATGGCGGTATAGTTGGGGTTCACCTGCAGCCAGGGCGTGCCATCGGTAAAGCCCGCGTTGGTGGTGGCGTCCCACTGCATGGGGGTGCGGGCGTTGTCGCGGCTCTTGGCGTGGAGAGAGCGCAGGATGTCTGCCTCGCTGTACCCGGCCTGGGTACGCTCGCGGTACATGTTCAGCGTTTCAATGTCGCGGTAGTCGTCGATGGTGGGGAAGGCGACGTTCGTCATGCCCAGTTCCTCGCCCTGGTAGATGTAGGGCGTACCCTGCATGCCGTGCAGCAGGGTGGCTAGCATCTTGGCGGATTCCTGCCGGTAAGCGCCATCGTTGCCCCAGCGGGAGACGATGCGAGGCAGGTCGTGGTTGTTCCAGAACAGGCTGTTCCAGCCTTTGCCGTGCAGGCCCACCTGCCACTTGGTCAGCACCTCTTTCAGCGCCGAAAGCTGCAGCGGAGCCAAGTCCCACTTCGCCTTGCCGGGAATCTGGTCCAAGCCGATGTGCTCAAATTGGAACACCATCGAGAATTCCTTGCCCCGCGGGTCGCTGAAGATGGGGGCGTTCTGCACATTGGCGCCCCAGGCCTCACCCACGGTCACCAGATCGGTGCCGCCAAAGGTGTTGGCGTTCAACTCCCGGATATAGGCATGCAGCATCGGGCCGTTGGAGGTAATTCCCAGGTCCGGGTCCTTGGCAATCTGGTCGATGACATCCAGCCGGAAACCGCCCACGCCCTTGTCCATCCAAAAGCGGATGGCCTTGTACAACTCCTGCCGCAGGGCGGGGTTGTCCCAGTTCAGGTCAGGCTGTTTGATGGAAAACTGGTGGAAATAATACTGCCCCACCTCGGGCACCCAGGTCCAGGCCGAGCCGCCAAAGGTGGCCCGCATCTTGTTGGGCGGCGTGCCCTCCACGCCGTCGCGCCAGACGTAATAGTCGTGGTAGGGGTTGTCTCGGCTCTTTTTTGCCTCCTGGAACCAGCGGTGCTCGTCCGAGGAGTGGTTCAGCACCAGATCCATGATGATGCGGATGTGGTGTTTTTTGGCTTCGGTGATGAGGTTGTCCATGTCGGCCAGCGTGCCGAACATGGGGTCAATATCGCAGTAGTCGGAAATGTCGTAGCCGTTGTCATCCTGCGGGCTGCGGTAGACGGGGCTGAGCCAGATGGCGTCGATGCCCAAGCTCTCCAGATAGCCAAGCCGCTGGATGATGCCGGCCAGGTCGCCAATGCCGTCGCCGTTGCTGTCCTGAAAGCTGCGGGGATAGATCTGGTAGATCACAGCGTTTTTCCACCAGGGCTGCGGGTTTGCCATAGTTTTTCTCCTTATTGGTACCTTAGATAAATGTCGGAATTTGAAATCGTTTGCGCCGTTACAATCATAACCGAATCAAACCCAATTTGCAAGATGCCGGGGCTGCTGATGCCCTACGATTTTTGCGGGGTGGAAGATGTAAATTTTGTATCTTCTGCAAAATACGTCACGCGCCCCTCGTTATAGTAAGCAGAGATTACCAATAACTGGGAGGCAACGACCATGAAAATACTGCTTACGACCGATACCTGGGTTCCTACCATAAACGGCGTTGTAACGTCCACTGCCACCCTGCGCGCCGCACTGACGGCCCAGGGGCACGAGGTGCGGGTGCTGACCCTTTCCGGCGACAGTCATACCTATACAAAGGACGGTGTGACCAGCCTCGGCTCACTGGATGCCGGGCTGGTCTACCCAGGGGCCCGGATGCGCGCCCCGGCATTGAATCGTGCCATCCGTGATCTGATCGACTGGCACCCGGATGTTGTCCACTCTCAGTGCGAGTTCAGCACTTTTGCCCCGGCACGCCGGATTGCGCACGCTGCGGGCGCACCGCTTATCCACACCTATCACACAGTGTACGAGGATTACACCCACTACTTTTCTCCCAGCCGCAGCATGGGGCGCAAGATGGCGGCGCTGTTCACCCGCATGATCTGCGCCGACTGCGACGCAGTCATCGCACCCACGCCCAAGATCAGCCGCCTGTTGGCGGGCTACGGCGTGCACTGCCCGGTGCGCATCATCCCCACGGGGCTGGACCTGCAGCGCTTTGCTGTGCCCCGGGATGATGCCCTGCGCAGCCGCCTGGGCCTGCCGCCGAAAGAGGCAAACAAGACGGTCCTGCTCAGCCTGGGACGGCTGGCCAAGGAAAAAACACAACAGAACTTGTCGATTCTATGCAGAATTTGTCGGACGCCGTTCTGCTCATCGTCGGCGACGGCCCAGAGCGCGCCGTGCTGGAACAGCAGGCGCAAAGCCTCGGCGTGGCTGACCGCGTGATTTTCGTAGGGGCCGTCCCGCCTGCCGAGGTGCCCCGCTACTACGCGCTGGGGGATGTATTTGTCAGTGCCTCCACCAGCGAGGCCCAGGGCTTGACCTACATCGAGGCTATGGCCGCAGGATTGCCGCTGCTTTGCCATGCGGACCCCTGTCTGGACGCGCTGGTGCGGGAAGGGGAGAACGGCTGGGCCTACCACACGCCTGCCGAGCTGGCTGCCCGTGCCGCTGCTCTGCCCAAAGGCCACCAACTGGCTGCCATGAGGCAAAACGCCCGCCGCGCCGTGCAGCCTTACACGAAGGAACAGTTTGGTCTTAGCGTAGTGCGGCTTTACGCGGCGGCGCTGGGCCGTAAACACGCCGCCCGCAGTGCGGCAGGGGGGAATGTGGCATGATCAAAAAAATCAACCAGGCAGCGTCTATCCTGGGGCTGGTGCTCTGCGCCGTGCTGGCATATGTCTTTTGGAAAGCCGGGCTGTTTGACTCCAAGGAAGCGCTGACCAGCTGCATCAGCCGGTTCGGGTGGGCAGGTCCGGCGGTGTTCATCACATTCCAGGCCGTGCAGGTGGTCATCCCCATCCTGCCCGGCGGGCTGGGGTGTCTGGCTGGGGTCATCCTGTTCGGCGTGTGGAAAGGCTTCTGGTACAACTATATCGGCATCTGCGCCGGGTCGATGGCGGCGTTTGCCATCGCCCGCGCCTGCGGCCGCCCGCTGCTGGAAAGCGTTTTCCCCGCCAAGATGATTGAAAAATATGACCGCTGGATGGGCAGCGGCAGCCGGTTTGCCAAGTGGTTCGCATTCCTTATTTTCATCCCGGTTGCGCCGGATGATTATCTCTGCTTTCTTGCAGGCACCACGCGCATCGGCTGGCGGCTGTACGCGGCCATCATCCTGCTGTGCAAACCGGCGTCCATTGCGCTGTACAGCCTGGGCTTGACCGTAGTTGCGCAAAATTTGCTGGGTCTTTGGAGGTGAATGCCATGCGCACCGTACATATTTATAGTGGCTCGCTGGCGCTGGTCAGCAAAAGCGGGGTAGGGCAGGCAGCCAAACACCAGCGGGCGGCGCTGGAAAGCGTCGGCGTACACGTCGTCACCGATTGGGACTGTCGTGCCGAGGTGGTACACATCAACACCGTGCTGCCGGTATCACTTTGGGCGGCACGCCATGCCCGCCGCCGGGGGCAAAAGGTCATCTGGTACGGCCATTCTACCGAGAAGGACTTCCGCAACTCCTTCACCGGCTCCAACTTGCTGGCGCCGCTTTTCAAACAATGGCTGCGGCTGTGCTATAACCAGGCGGACCTCATCATTACACCCACGCCCTACTCAGCCAAAGAACTGGCAGGTTACCGTTTGCGCCCGACCATCGTGCCGCTTTCCAACGGCGTGGATACCCGGTTTTTTGCCCCCAACCCCGCCAGCCGGTCCATCCTGCGGGAAAAGTACCGCCTGGCGGCGGATAAGTCCGTGGTCATCAGCGTAGGGCATTATATGCAGCGCAAAGGGATACTGGATTTTATTGCGCTGGCTCGCAAAATGCCGCAGGTGCAGTTTTTGTGGTTCGGCTACACCGACCCGCACCTTGTGCCGCATAACGTCAAAGCCGCCATGGCGGATGCACCGGAAAACCTGCGGTTTCCGGGCTTTCTCTCCCAGGCAGAGCTGCGCACGGCCTACTGCGGGGCGGACGCTTTTTTGTTTTGCAGCTATGAGGAGACCGAGGGCATCGTGATATTAGAAGCCCTGGCCTGCTCAACGCCTACGCTGGTACGGGACATCCCGGCCTATCGCGGCTGGCTGCGGGACAGCGTAAACGTCCACACCTACCGCACCACGCAGGACCTGCCCACCCGCTTGCAGGCACTTTTGCAGCACAAACTCCCCGATACTGCCGCAGCCGCCCGCCAAACCGCAGAGGAACGGGCACTACCCCGTATTGGAGCACAATTATTGGAATTATATAAAACATTATAGATCCTTTTTCCGCCCCGGAACAGCATCGATCTCGGCTGCTCCGGGGTTTTGTACCTGTCGAAACCTGCCGCACGCGCAACTTGCGCAATGGTCTATGACATAAAATGCGCAAATGTGGAGTAAATGTGCACAATTGTGGCGCGCCAGTTTCATAACAACTTACAAACTTGGGCAATATCGACAAAAACGGGTTGATTTTTGAAAAGACGCCATGTATAATATAGGCAATCCGAACGGAAAATGTATTCGAATTGCGCAAACGAATTCACTCACTTGGATCTAACTTGTTTTCTTAATTGAAGGAGGAAAACGACCATGAATGCAAAAAAGACCCTTTCTTTGAGCCTGGCCTCCGCCATGGCCCTCGGCCTGTTGGCAGGCTGCGGCAGCAGCGCTTCTTCCACCGCTGCTTCCACTGCTGACAGCACCGCATCCGCTGCTGACTCCACCTCTACCGCTGCTACTTCTGATGCAGCCGGCAAGGTCTACTACCTGAACTTCAAGCCCGAGCAGGATGAAGCCTGGCAGGATCTGGCCGCCAAGTACACCGAGGAGACCGGCGTTCCCGTCACCGTCGTGACCGCTGCTTCCGGCCAGTACGAGACCACCCTGATGAGCGAGATGGCCAAGAGCGATGCGCCCACTCTGTTCCAGGTCAACGGCCCTGTCGGCCTGGCCAGCTGGAAGGACTACTGCTACGACCTGTCCGGCTCCAAGATCGCCGGTGAGCTGACCAGCGATTCCTACGCCCTGAAGGACGGCGACGCCACCCTGGGCATCGGCTACGTTATCGAGAGCTACGGTCTGATCACCAACAAGACCCTGCTGGAAAAGGCTGGTTACAGCGTGGACGACATCAAGAGCTTTGCCGACCTGAAGAAGGTTGCCGAGGACATCACCGCCCGCAAGGACGAGCTTGGCTTCGCTGCATTCACCTCCGCCGGCATGGATGGTTCTTCTGACTGGCGCTTCAAGACCCACTTGGCCAACCTGCCCATCTACTTCGAGTATCAGGCAGACGGCATCAATAACACCGACGCCATCAAGGGCACCTACCTCGACAACTACAAAGACATCTTTGATCTGTACATCAACAACTCCACCTGCGATCCCGCTGAGCTGGCTGGCAAGACCGGCGACGACAGCCGCAACGAGTTCCTGAACAACGAGGCCGTCTTCTTCCAGAATGGTTCTTGGGAGTACAACAACCTGGTCGGCGATGGCAAGCCCTTCACCGATGACGACCTGACCATGATGCCCATCTACATTGGCGTCGGCGACGAAGCCAACCAGGGCCTGTGCACCGGCACCGAGAACTACTGGTGCGTCAACAAGGAAGCCAGCGAGGACGACATCAACGCTACTCTGGACTTCATCTACTGGTGTGTTTCTTCTGACGAAGGCACCAAGGCTATGGCCGACGACATGGGCTTTGTTATCCCCTTCAAGGCTGCTGCTGAGTCCCCGAACCTCTTCGTCAAGGTCGACAATGAAATGACCGCTGAGGGCAAGACCCCCGTGGCCTGGAACTTCTCCACCATGCCTTCCGAGAACTGGAAGAACGGCGTTGGTTCTGCTCTGACCGCTTACGCCGCCGGTACCGGCAGCTGGGATGATGTTGTCACCGCCTTCGTGGATGGCTGGGCAAGCGAGGCTGCTTTGAACGCTGCTGCATAATCCCAATAAACCTAAAACGCAATACCTGTGGGGCGGGCGGAAATCGCCCGCCCCGCTTTTTTTAACGAAACGAAGCAAGAAAGAGAATCTGAAAAGGGGGCTTTCCTATGGAAAAAGCCATAAAACGCTACTGGCCCGTCTTTGTGCTGCCAACGCTGATTGCCTTTATTATCGGCTTTGTGTGGCCTTTCATCTGGGGCGCGGGGCTGTCCTTCTGCAAGTTCACTACCGTTAAAAACGTGCAGCTCGTCGGCCTTAACAACTACAAAATGATCTGGATCGATGATACCTTCACCCATGCGTTCTGGTTCACGGCGGCTTTCACCATCGTGTCCACCGTGCTTATCAATGTGCTGGCTTTCAGCATCGCACTGCTGCTTACCCGCGGCATGCGCGGCACCAACGCATTCCGCACGATCTTCTTCCTGCCGAACCTGATCGGCGGTATCGTGCTGGGCTACATCTGGCAGATTTTGCTCAACGGCATCCTTTCTGCCCTGGGCAAGCCGCTGCTCGCGCTGAACGCCACCTATGGCTTCTGGGGCCTTATCATCCTGATGTGCTGGCAGCAGATCGGCTACATGATGATCATCTACATTGCCGGTTTGCAGAACGTGCCCACCGATCTGATCGAAGCGGCCCGCATCGACGGCGCTACCTCCCGCCAGATCCTCTTTAAGATCAAGGTTCCCATGGTCATGCCCAGTGTGACGATCTGCACCTTCCTGACGCTGACCAACTCCTTCAAGCTGTTCGACCAGAACCTCTCTCTGACGGCTGGCGAACCGGCCAAGCAGTCCATGATGCTGGCGTACAACATTTATGATACGTTCTACGCCCGCTCGGGACCCCAGTGGAAGGGCATCGGCCAGGCCAAGGCTATGGTCTTTTTCCTCTTCGTGGTCGTTATCTCTCTGCTCCAGCTCCATTTCACCCGCTCTAAGGAGGTGCAGCAATAATGGGCAAAACTGCTAAGGATCGCCGCATCAACTCGGTGCTGTCGGTCGTGCTTACCATCGTCTGCATCCTCTGGATGTACCCGGTGTTCATGATTTTGATGAACTCGCTCAAGACCGAGCGTGCCATCACCACCACTCACGCCTTCGAGCTGCCCACCGCCGAGACCTTCGTGGGTCTGAAAAACTACATCTACGGCATCACGGAGATGGACTTCCTCTCCTCGCTGTGGTACAGCTTCATCATCACGATCTCCTCCGTCGCGCTGATCTTGCTCTGCTGCTCGATGTGCGCATGGTACATCACCCGTGTGCAGGGCGTGCTCTCCAAGGGCATGTATTACCTGTGTGTCTTCAGCATGATCGTGCCGTTCCAGATGGTCATGTTCACTCTGGCCAAAACGGCAGATACCCTCAAACTGAACAACCCCTACAACATCTGCATCATCTATCTGGGCTTCGGCGCCGGTCTGGCGGTGTTCATGTTCACCGGCTTTGTCAAGTCGATGCCCATCGCCATTGAGGAAGCCGCCATGATCGACGGTTGCAACCCGCTGCAGATCTTCTTCAAAGTGGTTTGCCCCATCCTGAAGCCGACGATGATCTCCACTGCCATCCTGGAAACCATGTGGGTCTGGAATGACTACCTGCTGCCCACCCTGGTGCTGGACATCAAGCAGTTCCGTACCATTCCCATGGCCATCCAGTATTTCCGCGGCAGTTACGGCAAGGTCGAAATGGCCCCCATGATGGCCTGCATTATGATCACGGTCATCCCCGTCATTGTGCTGTACCTGGCCTGCCAGAAGTACATCATCGACGGTGTTGTGGCCGGTGCGGTTAAGGGTTGATAGAGGGCCCGAAAGTATATTCCATTAGAAAGAGGTCAGTATTTTTATGAGAACCAGCGGTATTTTACTGCCGATTTCCAGCCTGCCGTCCCCCGGCGGTATCGGTACCATGGGGGCTGCGGCCCGTGAATTTGTGGACTTCCTGCATGCGGCAGGGCAGCATTACTGGCAGATTTTGCCGGTTTGTCCTACCAGCTACGGCGACAGCCCCTATCAATCCTTCTCCACCTTCGCGGGCAACCCCTACTTTATCGATCTTGACCAGCTGGCCGAGGCCGGGCTGCTTACGCCCGAGGAGTACCGCACAATCGATTGGGAGAGCGCGCCCGACTGCATCAACTATGGTGTACTGTACGAGAAGCGCTACCCCGTCCTACGCCGCGCCTGCGCCCGTCTGCTGGCCAACCCCCCAGAGGATTACGAGCAGTTTTTGGCGGACAACGCTTTCTGGCTGCCGGACTACGCCCTGTTCATGGCACTGAAAGATGCCCACGGCGGTAAGTCCTGGCTGGAGTGGGAACGCCCGCTGCGCCTGCGCAAACCGGCCGATCTGGATAAGGCCCGCCGCTATCATAAGGCGAGCATCGATTTCTGGCAGGCTGTGCAGTATCTCTTCTACACCCAGTGGAAAAAACTGAAAGCCTACGCCAATGCCCAGGGCGTCGAGATCATCGGCGACCTGCCCATCTACGTAGCGGCGGACAGTGTGGATGTCTGGAGCAGCCCGCAGGAGTTCCAGCTGGACGAAAACCTGCTGCCTATCGAGGTGGCCGGCTGCCCGCCGGATGGTTTCTCCGCCACCGGCCAGCTGTGGGGCAACCCGCTGTTTGACTGGGACGCCATGGCCGCCACCGGCTACCGCTGGTGGGTGCGCCGCATCCGCCACTTGTGCGGCATCTACGATCTCCTGCGCATCGATCACTTCCGCGGCTTCGCCGGGTACTACGCCATCCCTTACGGCGATAAGACTGCCGAGCATGGCCGCTGGCGCACCGGCCCAGGCTACAGCCTGTTTGCCGCCGTTAAAAAGGAACTGGGCAACCCCCGCATCATTGCCGAGGACCTGGGTTTCCTGACCGACGATGTGCGCGAGTTGCTGGCCAAGTGCGAGTACCCCGGCATGAAAGTGCTGGAATTCGCCTTTGACAGCCGCGACGGCGGCGACTACCGCCCCCACAGCTATCCCACCAACTGCGTGGCCTACACCGGCACCCATGACAACGAGCCTGTACAGGGCTGGTTTGCCACCGCCGATAAGACCGACACCGACCGTGCCGTAGAGTACCTGAATCTGACCAAAGAGGAAGGTTACCACTGGGGTATGATGCGCGGTGTCTGGGCCAGCACGGCCGATCTGGCCGTAGTGCAGGCACAGGATGTGCTGGGTCTGGGGCATGAATCCCGCATGAACACGCCGTCCACCTTGGGCGGCAACTGGTGCTGGCGCGCACTGCCGGGTGCTTTCACCCCGGCGCTGGCGCAAAAGCTCAACCATCTGATGGAGTTGTACGGCCGCCTGCCCGCAGAAGCCGCTCCGGAGGATGCAACCCAGGATCCGGCGGATTCCCCGTCCGTCTGATATAAGGGCCGTGCCGTATCGCGGTGATGACCCGGATTTCTTCTCTTTTTTCTATCGTTTCTTTCTTGCAAACAGGGTAAGGCCCTCGGCAAACCGCCGGGGGCCTTATCCTGTTTTTGCTGCAGGATGGGTCCGGTGGAACTGGCATCCTGTTCCTTCGGCCAAAGCAGCAAGGTCAGCTATCTGCAGATGCTTACAGCGGTGTGTGCTGTGGTCAACGGCGGGCGGCTGATGCAGCCCTATGTTGTACAGCGCATTACCGCCCCGGACGGTACAATAATAAAAGAGGTAGAACCTACAGTGAAGCGGCAGGTCATTTCGGCTGAAACCAGCGCCACGATGTGCAAGCTGATGGAGGGGGTGGTCACCAAAGGCACCGGCACCCGGGCGGCGGTGCCCGGCTACCGTGTGGGCGGCAAAAGCGGCACCAGCCAAAAGCTGGACAGCAAAAACGAGGGCGCCCGCATTGCCAGCTTTGTGGCAGTCGCGCCCATCGAGGCCCCACGGCTGGCGGTGCTGATCTGCCTGGACGAACCCCACAGCTGGACTACCAGCGGCGGCGCCCTCTCCGGCCCCGTCTGCGCCGAGGTCCTGCAAAAGGCCCTGCCATATCTGGGGATAGAGCCGACGGAAATGGTAGAAAAATAAATTTTAAAATTCATTCACGACATTTCCCTGCAAATCTGCTATACTAAAACTACTTTAAAAAATAGGAGAGTTTTAGCATGCCGCAGCCTTATGTGTTGTTTGATAATGTGTGTAAATATTACCAGATGGGCGATACCCGTATCGCTGCATCAGATCACGTGAGCTTTGAGATCCAAAAGGGGGAGTTCTGCGTCATCCTCGGCCCTTCCGGTGCGGGCAAAACCACCGTGCTGAATATGCTGGGCGGCATGGATACATGCGACGAGGGCACCATCCTGCTGGACGGCGAGAAGGTCAGCGGCTTTGATAAAAAGCGGCTGACCACCTACCGCCGCTATGATGTGGGCTTCGTGTTCCAGTTTTATAACCTCGTGCAGAACCTGACCGCGCGGGAAAATGTGGAGTTGGCCGCCGAGATCTGCCGCGACCCGCTGGATGCCGACACCGTGCTGGATGAGGTGGGCCTGGCGGACCGCAAAAACAACTTCCCGGCACAGCTTTCCGGCGGCGAACAGCAGCGTGTCTCCATCGCCCGTGCGCTGGCCAAAAACCCAAAGATCCTGCTTTGCGATGAGCCTACCGGCGCGCTGGACTACAAAACCGGCAAGCAGGTGTTGGCCCTGCTGCAGGCCACCTGCCGCAAACAGGGGCGCACCGTCATCGTCATCACCCACAACAGCGCTCTGGCCGCTATGGCGGACCGGGTCATCCGTATCAACAGCGGCCGGGTGGTAGATCAGACCGTGAACCCCAACCCAACCCCTGTGGAAAGGATCGAGTGGTAAATGACACGCAGTTATCGCAAAAATACCCTGCGGACCTTCAAAAGCACCGCCAGCCGGTTCGCCGCCGTCTTTGCCATCGTGGCGCTGGGCGTCGGCTTCCTGGCCGGACTGAACGCCACGCCCATCGATATGAAAGAGTCGATGGAACGTTATATGGATGATGGCAACTTCTACGACCTGCGCATCGTCTCCACCCTGGGCCTGACCGATGAGGATGTGGACGCCTTGCGCCAGGTGGAGGGCGTTCGCCAGGTGCAGCCGGGATACTCGGCAGATTTGCTGGTGGAGGTGGACGGTGACACCGTCGTCAGCCGCGTCCACAGCCTGCCTGCGCCGGAGAATAACACCATCAACCAGCTGAACCTCGTCGAGGGCCGCCTGCCGGAAAAGCCCGGCGAGTGCGTCATCGAAGCCAGCTACACCAAAAAGCAATCTACCTACACCGTGGGCACAAAGCTGGTGGTGGACAAAGCCAACGAAGATCTGGACACCAAGCTGAGCACCACCGAGTACACCGTCGTGGGTATCGTGCACAACGCCAACTATTTCAGCTTTGAGCGCGAGCCCGCCAGCGTGGGCAACGGCACGGTCAAGCTGATGTTCTACATCCCCCAGCAGGATTTCGCCTACGAAGCCTACACCGAAGTCTACCTGACTGCCGAAGGCGCGTTGGAGCAGGACAGCCTGGGCGACGCCTACCAAACCAATATTGATACGGTCAAGGCCAACGTCGAGGCCATCGCCGATGCCCGGTGTGAAGCCCGCTATGACGGCATCATCGCCGATGCCCGTGCCGAGCTGGATGACGCCTGGGCTGAGTACAACGATGCCAAAGCGGATGCCGACCAACAGCTGGCCGACGCTGCCGCCGAACTGGCTGACGGTAAACGACAGTTGGCGGATGGCCAGAAAGAGGTGGATGACGGCGAGCGCCAGTATGCAGACGGCTTGAACGAACTGACCAGCAACGAAGCCCTGCTCAACGATGGCGCGGCCCAATTGGCGGATGCCGAAGCCCAGCTGAAAGACGCCGAGGCGCAGCTGCAGGCAGGGGAGGACGAACTTGCCGCCAACGCCCCCAAGCTGGAAGCCGCCCGCAAACAGTTAGAGGACGGCCAGGCTCAGTACGAAGCCGGGCTGAAACAATACAACGACGGTCTGGCACAGATCGAAACCGCCGAAAAGCAGCTGGCCGACGCCAAGGCCCAGCTGGACGCCAACGCGGACGCCTACCAGCAGGGGATAGCAGCCTTTGCCGAAAAGCTGGGAGTGGATGCGGCCCAGGTGGATGCGTTTATCGGCTGGCTGGCCCAGAACTGCGATGCCAACGGCACCCAGCCGCCCCAGACGGTGGAAGAACTGTGGCAAGCCATCCAGAATTACGGCGGTCTGACCATCCCCGCAGGCCTGACGCAGGAGCAGGTGGATGCCATCCGCGCCCAGGCCAACGATCTGCTGGCGGCCATCGATGAAATCCCCGCAGACACCCTGCCGGAAGAACAACAGCAGCGCTTGCAGGAGGCCCGGACGTATATCGCCGCCGTGGCTGATGCTGCCGACCCTGCCGCCATGCAGACGGCTTTGCAGAATGCTGTCGATTGGGCGCGTCAGTTCGCCCCCGAACTGCCCGATGACATCCGGGACAAGCTGAACGCCGCTGTCGAAGCCTGGTGGGCCAGCCTGCCCGAGGACAGCAAAGCCCAGCTGGAAGAACTGGTTTCCGGCGTGGGCCAGCTGACCCAGTACCGGTTGGGCCTGCTGCAATACGAACAGGGCGCGGCTCAGCTGGCTGCCGCTCGTGCCGAGCTGGAAGCCAACGCCCCCAAACTGGCCACCGCCAAGGCCCAGCTGGACGATGGCTGGAAGCAGTACTATGACGGCCTGGCCCAGTACGAGGACGGCAAAAAGCAGCTGGCGGCTGCCCGCGCCCAGCTGGAGGATGGTTGGGCCACCCTGCAGGACAAAAAGGTGCAGATGGCCAATGCCCGCCGCCAGATCGACGACGCCAAAGGCCAGCTGAGCGACGCCCGCAAAAAGCTGGATGACGCCAAAACAACCATTGCCGAAAACCTGCAAAAACTACGGGACGGAGAAATAGAATATGAGGACGCCAAGGTCGAAGCCGAAAAGGCCCTGGCCGATGCCCGCGCGCAAATCGAGGACGGAGAAGCCGCCCTGAACGATGTGGAGTACCCCACCTGGTACGTCTGGGACCGCAGCAAAAACGTCAGCTATGCGTCCTTTACCGCCAATGTGGATAAGCTCACCGCCATTGCCACCATCTTTCCGGTATTCTTCTTCCTGGTGGCGGCACTGGTGGTATCCACCACCATGACCCGCATGGTCGAGGAAGAACGCCTGCAGATCGGCACGCTGAAAGCCCTGGGCTATTCGGGCGCAGCCATCATGCAAAAGTACCTGATCTACGCCTTCACGGCGGCTGCAGCGGGCACAGTAGCCGGACTGGCCGTCGGCTTCAAGGCCTTCCCGTCCATCATCTGGTCCGCCTATGAAATGATGTATTATATGCCGTCTATTGCCACCCCCTGGCGGTTGAGCCAGGCGTTGCTTGCGGGTGGCACCCTTATCCTGCTCACCGTGGGCATCACGGCGCTGGCCTGCCGCACCACCTTGCAGGAGAACCCGGCGGCCCTCATGCTGCCCCGCGCCCCCAAGGCCGGCAAGCGCATTTTGCTGGAACGCATCACCCCGCTGTGGCGGCGGCTGCCCTTCAGCTGGAAAGTTACCTGCCGCAACCTGCTGCGCTACAAAAAGCGCTTCTGGATGACGGTCATTGGCGTGGCGGGCTGCACCTCGCTGCTGGTGGCGGGCTTTGGCATCTCGGATTCGCTGAACTCCATCATCACCAAGCAGTACGGCGACATTTACCACTACGACATGATGACCATCGTTACCAAGCAGGAGGCCACCGAAAGCGGCCCTGTTTACGACTACCTTTATAATAATGAGAACGTCACCGATTCGCTGACCGTTGCCATGGAATCCACCCGGCAGGATGGCCCCGACGGTGAGATGGACGTCTACCTCATGGTTCCCCAGGCTGTGGACAAGTTTGCTGAGTTTGCTGACCTGCACGAACGCCTCTCCCGCAAGGCGGTGCCGCTGGGGCAGCAGGGCGTGGTCGTGAACGAAAAGATGGCCAAGACCCTGGGTGTAAAGGCAGGGGACACCATTACCCTGACTAACAGCGACGATAAGACAGCTGACTTCACTGTCAGCGGTGTGTGCGAGCATTACGTCAGCAATTACGTTTACTTCAGCCCGGCGGTGTACGAGGCCGGTTTTGGCGAAGCTCCCGCCTACAACGCAATCATGAGCATCCTGCCCGAGGACACCCAGGAAGCCCGCGATACCCTCTCGGCGGATCTGCTGGCGATGGGCAATGTGGCCAGCCTGAACTTCACGCAGGACAACGTGAAACAGGTGCTCAACATGCTTAACTCCATCGATGCAGTGGTCGTGCTCATCATCGTCTGTGCGGCATCGCTGGCGTTCGTGGTGCTGTATAACCTCTCCAACATCAACATTGCCGAGCGTGTCAAGGAGATCGCCACCATCAAGGTGCTGGGCTTCTACGACCCCGAGGTCTACGCCTACGTCAACCGCGAGAGCGTGGCCTTAACGCTGATCGGCACGCTGTTAGGCCTGGCAGGCGGCATTGCCCTGCACAGCTTCGTCATCACCACGGTGGAGGTCGATGCCGTCATGTTTGGGCGGCAGATCTACCCCCAAAGCTTTGCCTACGCCATTGCCCTGACCCTGCTGTTCAGCACGCTGGTCAACCTGGTCATGCAGCGGCTGCTGAAACGCATTTCGATGGTAGAGAGCATGAAAGCGCCGGAATAAAACGGACGCATGAAGCTCCTATAAATAGAAGGAGCCGGTTGCAAATATATATCTAAGGCAATACCGCATAATTCTAAGTGCCGATACGGCGAGCGAGGTGCGGCAGCTGCTAAGCCAAAAGCGCAGATAATACTTTGTGTATTATCGAGCATTTTGGCAACGCAGATGCCGTGCCGCAGCCGCCGGAGCGGTGCTTAAGCCGTCAGGCGGGAATTGTGCGGTATTGCCCTAATGTAAAATAGGTATCATTTTCGTTAAAATCGTTAGATTCGTTAAAGTTGTTGGAATCGTTTTGCTAACGAAAGTGACGACTATGATACCTAGATGAAAGCAGGTAAAAGAAAGCTCCCTCTTTGAGGGGGCTTTTTAAAATTCATCTCTTGACATTTTCCCAATCGGTGATATACTATCCAAGTACGAATATAAACAGTTAGCATGCGAACAATTCATGAATGAACAATTCGCAGGCTAACAAAATGACCCGATAAGGAAGGTGAGAACGATGATCTGCCAAAATCCAGCCACGGTTCGGGATGGCTGCGTAAACAAGCATTTCGGTGCGCTGCTCAGCCATACATCCCGTATGCTGCGCCGCGCTATGGATACCCGCATTGCAGCCGAAGTCACCCCGGAGCTGACCGGTGTGCGCGGTATGCTGCTGGGCGAGATCATCTGCGCGAACAACGAAAACCGTGATGTCTACCAGCGCGATGTAGAACAATGGTTCCACATCCGCCGTTCCAGCGTTACGGCGATCCTGCAGGGCATGGAGCAGGATGGTTTCATCACCCGCTGCTCGGTCGAGAAAGATGCCCGCTTAAAGCGGCTGGCCGCCACCCCCAAAGGGGTGGCCTACCACGACCGCATCCGAGCCAGCATTGACCGCTTTGAGCAGGACCTGCAACAGGGCCTTACCCCCGAAGAAATGGCCGCTGCCCGCGTGGTGCTGAACCAAATCCTGCACAACGCCCAGTCCATCGAGGCCGAAGCAAAACAATCTACCCCGGAAAGGAGCAATGAAACTTGCTGAAAACACTCGGACGTGAGACAAAGGGATTCCGCCTGGTCTCGATCCTGACGCCGATCTTTATGATCTGCGAGGTCATCATGGAGATGATCATCCCCAAACTGATGGCTTCCATCATTGACGATGGCGTCACCCCCGGCAATATGCAGGTCATCTACACCGTTGGTGCCCAGATGATCGTTGCAGCGTTGTTTGGCCTGCTGTTTGGCATTTTGGGTGCCGTGCTTGGCTCCCATGCTGCCACCGGTTTTGCCCGCAATCTGCGCCGCGGCATGTTTAAAAATATCCAGACCTTCAGCTTTGCCAACATCGATAAATACTCTACCGCCGGTCTGGTCACCCGTATGACCACCGACGTTACCAACATCCAAAACGCCTATCAGATGTTGCTGCGCATGTCCATCCGTGCGCCTGCCAGCATGATCGTGGCGCTGATCATGTCCTACACCATCAACCGCCAGCTGGCTAACATTTACTTGATCGCGGTCATCCTGCTGGGCTGCGTGCTGGTGTACATCATGACGCACGCCACCCGCTATTTCACCGAGGCTTTCCGCAAGTACGATGACCTGAACGAGAGCGTGCAGGAGAATGTTTCTGCAATCCGCGTGGTCAAAGCCTACGTGCGGGAAAAGTTCGAGAGCGAGAAGTTCTGCAAGGCCAGCGAGAACGTGCGCAACCTGCTGATGCGCGCTGAACTTATCATCGCCTGGAACGCCCCCTTCATGCAGTTGACCGTCTACAGCTGCATCCTGCTCATCAGCTGGATGGGCGCACGGCTCATCGTCAGCTCCGGCGCCACCACCTTCACCACCGGTGACCTGATGAGCATGCTGAGCTACTGCATGAACATCCTGATGAGCCTGATGATGCTCTCGATGGTGTTTGTCATGATCACCATGTCCGCCGCTTCCGCAAAACGTGTAGCCGAGGTCCTGGATGAGAAGTCTGACCTGACCAACGGCGAAAACCCCGTTATGGACGTCAAGGACGGTTCTGTCAAGTTCGACCACGTCAGCTTCTCCTACAAGAAGAACGGCGAGAAGGTGCTGAGCGACATCGACCTGGACATCAAGTCTGGCGAGACCATCGGCATCATCGGCGGCACCGGCTCGGCCAAGTCCAGCCTGGTGCAGCTGCTGCCCCGCCTGTATGACGTGACCGAGGGTGGCGTCTCCATCGGCGGTGTGGATGTGCGCCGTTATGACCTGGAGACCCTGCGCAATAACGTGGCCATGGTGCTGCAAAAGAACGAATTGTTCAGCGGCACCATCGCCGACAATCTGCGCTGGGGCAACCCCGACGCCACCGACGCAGAGATCGTGGACGCCTGCAAGCAGGCCTGCGCCGATGAATTTATCGAGCGCTTCCCCGATAAGTACCAGACCCACATTGAGCAGGGCGGCAACAACGTATCCGGCGGCCAGAAGCAGCGCCTCTGCATCGCCCGTGCCCTGCTGAAAAAGCCCCGCATCCTGATCCTGGACGACTCCACTTCCGCTGTCGATACAGCCACCGACGCCAGAATCCGCCGTTCCTTTGCCGAGAAGATCCCAGGCACAACGGTGTTCATCGTGGCACAGCGTATTTCCTCTGTCGAGAACGCTGACAAGGTGCTGGTGCTGGATAACGGTAGGATCAGCGGCTTTGATACCCCCGCCAACCTGCTGAAGACCAACGCCATCTATCAGGATGTCTACAACAGCCAGACCAAAGGCTCCGGCGATTTTGACGAGAAGGGAGGGGAAGCCTGATGGCACAGCAGCCTAAAGTAGTAAAAATGGGCCCCGGCCGCAACGCAGGCCCCCGCCCCAAAGTAGAGAACCCCGGCAAGGTGTTCAAGCGCATCCTGGCCTACGTGATGAAGCAATATAAGTTCCAGGTCATCCTGGTGCTATGCTGCATTCTGCTCGGCGTGTTCGCTCAGGTCCAGGGCACCCTGTTTATGCAGACTCTGATCGACAGCTACATCCTGCCCCTGCTGGCCGAAAAGAGCAACGATTTCTCCGGCCTGCTGCATGCCATCACCCGTGTGGCCTGCTTCTACGGCGTGGGCATCCTGGCCGTCTTCATCCAGAACCGCACCATGGCCAAGATCGCCCAGGGCACCCTGAAACGTCTGCGCGACGACCTGTTCGTCCACATGCAGACACTGCCCATCAAGTATTTTGACAGCCACGCCCACGGTGACATCATGTCTGTCTACACCAACGATATTGATACCCTGCGCCAGCTCATCAGCCAGAGCCTGCCCCAGCTGGTCAATACGATCATTACGGTAGTCAGCGTATTTTTGTCCATGCTTTACCTCAGCGTGCCGCTGAGCGTACTGACCCTGGTCATGGTCGGCGCTATGATGCTGGCCACCAAGTATCTCACCGGCAACTCCGGCAAGTACTTCCTCAAGCAGCAGCAAGAGCTGGGCAAAGTCAACGGCTACATCGAGGAAATGATGAACGGCCAGAAGGTCGTCAAGGTTTTCTGCCACGAGGATGCCGCCATCAAGGAGTTCAATGAACTCAACGATGAGCTGTTCCACAGCGCCGACAAGGCCAACGCCTACTCTCTGGTGGCGATGCCCGTCAACGGCCAGCTGGGCAACCTGAGCTACGTGCTCTGCGCTGTGGTCGGCGGTGCGCTGGCCATCGGCGGCGTCGGCAGCCTGACGCTGGGCAAGCTGGCCAGCTTCCTGACCTTTAATAAGAGCTTCAACCAGCCCATCACTCAAATCTCCATGCAGCTGAACTCGGTCGTCATGGCTCTGGCTGGCGGCGCCCGTATCTTCGCCCTGCTGGATGAAAAGCCCGAGGTCAACGAGGGCGACATCACCCTGGTGCATGCCAAGTTCCAAGCCGACGACACCCTGACCGAGATCAACGAGTCCACCGGCATCTGGGCCTGGAAAAAGCAGAACGCCGATGGCACTGTCACTTACACCCAGCTGAAGGGCGACATCGTCTTTAAGGATGTGGACTTCGGCTACGATGAGGGCAAGATCGTCCTGCACGACATCAACCTCTACGGCCGTCCGGGCCAGAAGATCGCTTTCGTCGGTTCTACCGGCGCCGGTAAGACCACCATCACCAACCTGATCAACCGCTTCTACGACATCCAGAAGGGTCAGATCCTCTACGACGGCCACGACATCAAATCCATCGAAAAGAACGCTCTGCGTTCCTCTCTTGGCATCGTGCTGCAGGATACCCACCTGTTCACCGGCACCGTTATGGAGAACATCCGCTACGGCCGCCTGACCGCCAACGATGAAGAGTGCATGGCCGCCGCCAAGCTGGCCAACGCCGACAGCTTCATCAAGCATCTGCCCGATGGCTACAACACCATGCTGACCGGCGACGGCACCAACCTGAGCCAGGGCCAGCGCCAGCTGCTGGCTATTGCCCGTGCTGCCGTTGCTGACCCGCCGGTGCTGATTTTGGACGAGGCAACTTCCTCCATTGATACCCGCACCGAAAAACTGGTGCAGGACGGCATGGACGGCCTGATGTACGGCCGTACGACCTTCGTCATTGCCCACCGCCTGTCCACCGTCCGCAACTCGGACTGCATCATGGTTTTGGAGCAGGGTCGCATCATCGAGCGCGGCACCCACGACGAGCTGATCGCCCAGAAAGGCCGCTACTACACCCTGTACACAGGCAATTTTGCCGAGAACAGCTGAACACATTGACGGCATAGTGTACAGCGTTGCTGCGCAAAAATTGCAGCAATCTGGTGTACAATCAATCAAAATTGCCGGGATGGCTTGCCGCTGTCCCGGCTTTTTTGTGTAAAGTGCCGCATTACCGCCAAAAAGTTGACGAATTGGTAAAAAGTGGTTATAATAGGTGACGTAGCCACGATTATTCGGCTGCATAAGATACCGCGGCAGAGGGTACAGCGCAACCGATTAGGCAGCGCCGATATAGGCCGCATGGATACGTTTACAGAATTGTTTATGAATAGGGAGGTAGCCAATATGGCAGCCAAGAAAAAAATTGCACAGACCGTGATCACCGAGGGTAAGTACTACACCATCAACGCCGCCAACGGCAAGGTCGTTGAGGTTGCCGATTATAATATCGAGAACGGCGCCAAGATCCAGCTGTGGGACGACGCCAATGCCGAGTGGCAGCAGTGGGGCTTCGTTGCCGCAGGCGACGGCGTCTACCGCGTGCAGAACCGTTTCACCGGCAAGATGATGGACCTGGATATGGGCGGCGTCAGCGACGGCACCCGCGTACACCAGTGGGAGGGTGCCCCCGCTTCCAGCCAGCTGTGGGTGGTCGAGCCTTCCAACGATGGCCGCGTTAAGATCAAGAGCAACCTGGCAGGCAAGCTGCTGGATGCTGGCATGAGCGCTGTCAACGGCACTCCGCTGCAGATCTGGGCCGACGTCAACGGCGAGAACCAGTACTGGACCATCAACGAGGTCACCCGCAAGCCCAAGACCAGCGTGAAGGCTTCCGCCGTCAAGGCTAAGGCCGCTGCTGAAAAGGCTGCTACCGAGATCGTCGACGCTGCTGCTGTGGCGGTTGCCCCCGCTGTCGAAAAGGCTGCCAAGGCAGCCAAGCCCGTTGCAGAAAAGGCCGCCAAGGCCGCAAAGCCTGTTGCCGAGAAGGCCGTCAAGGCTGCCAAGCCCGTAGTTGAGAAGACTGTCGAGGCTGCTAAGCCCGTGGTTGAGAAGGCTGTTAAGGCTGCTGAGCCTGTCGTCGCAAAGACCGTCGAGGCCGCTAAGCCGGTCGTCGAGGAAGCTGTCAAGGCTGCTGCCCCTGTTGTAGAGGAGACCGTCAAGGCCGCCGAAAAGGCCGCTGCCGAGGTTAAGACCGCTGTGAACACCGCCGCCAAAAAGCGCGGCCGCAAGAGCAAGCGCAAGTAATTTGCACCTGCACATTCTTGCCCGATAACCCCCTGCACCGAATTATGCTGTAACAAGTTGCCCCCGGTACCGTTAAGTACCGGGGGCTTTTGGTTTTATATTAGGTTTTTACGGGCAAGATCAACCCAACGCCGCGATGCTCTCTTTGATCTTCGCGGTCTTTTCCTGGGCGGCGGCCAGCTTGGCGCGGGTCTCCTCCACCAGCTTGGCGGGGGCTTTCTCCACGAACTTCGGGTTGTTCAGCTGGTTGGTGAACATGCCCAGCTCCTTCTCGGCCTTGGTCAGCTCCTTGTTCAGGCGGGCCAGCTCCTTCTCACGGTCGATCAGCTCCATCATCGGGATAAAGCCCTTGGCATCCGGGGTAGCCACGTTTACCATGCCGTCGGCGCTGCCCTCATACTTAGGGGTCACGGTCACGTCGGTGGCAAAGGCAAAGCGGGCCAGGTAGGCGCCGCCCTTCTCAAAGGCAGCGGGGCTGGCAGTCTCAATGACCATGCTGGTCTTCTTGGCGGGGTGGACGTTCATCTCGGCGCGCATGGTACGCACAGCCTTGATGTAATCCATCAGTTTTTCAAAGTCAGCGCAGTCCTCGGCCCAGATCTTCATGTTCTCATTGCCCGGCCACAGCTGGGTCATGATAGTCTCGCCGCTGCCGGGCAGGGCCTGATAGATCTCCTCGGTGATGAACGGCATGAAGGGATGCAGCAGCTTCAGTGCGCGGTCCAGCACATACACCAGCACCTTGCGGGCGGTGTCGGCGGCCTGGGCGTCGTCGCCGTTCAGGCGGGTCTTGCAAATTTCGATGTACCAGTCGCAGTACACTTCCCAAATAAAGTTCTCCACCTTCTCGGCGGCCAGGCCCAGCTCGTACTTATCCAGGTTGGCGGTAGCGTCGGCGGCCATCTTGGCCAGCTCGCTCAGCACCCACTTGTCGCTCATGTCCAGCTGCTCCTCTGCGGGCAGGCCGGGCTGGAAGTCCTCGGGCAGGTTCATCTGCACAAAGCGGGAAGCATTCCACAGCTTGTTGGCAAAGTTGCGGGCAGCCAGCACCTTTTCATCGCTGTAACGCATATCGTTGCCGGCGGTGGAACCGATGATGAGCATCAGGCGCAGGGCGTCGGCACCGTACTGGTCAATGACTTCCAGCGGGTCGATGCCGTTGCCCAGGCTCTTGGACATCTTGCGGCCCTGGCTGTCGCGCACGATGCCGTGGATCAGCACAGTATCGAACGGGGCCTTGCCGGTGTAGGCCAGGCCGGAGAAGATCATGCGAGAGCCCCAGAAGCCGATGATGTCGTAGCCGGTCACCAGCGTGTTGGTGGGGTAGAAGTAGTGGTAAGCCTCGGCGTTCTCATCAGGCCAGCCCAGGGTGGAGAAGGGCCACAGGGCAGAGCTGAACCAGGTGTCCAGCGTGTCGGGGTCCTGGGTCAGATGGGTGCAGCCGCACTTGGGGCAAACGGACGGAGCCTCTTTGGCAACCACGGTCTCGCCGCAATCGTCACAGTACCAGGCGGGGATCTGGTGGCCCCACCACAGCTGACGGCTGATACACCAATCGCGGCCGCCCTTCATCCAGTTGATGTAGTTCTTGGTGAAGCGCTCGGGCACGAACTTGATCTCGCCCTTCTCCACGCTCTCAATGGCGGGCTTGGCCAGTGGTTCCATCTTGACGAACCACTGCTTGGAGACCATCGGTTCAATGACGGAGTGGCAGCGGTAGCAGGTGCCCACGTCGTGGGTCAGGGCCTCAGTCTCTTTCAGGGCACCGCAGGCTTCCAGGTCGGCCAGGATGGCCTTGCGGGCCTCCAGGGCGGTCATGCCGGCGTACTTGCCGCAATCCAGCACTTCGGGCTCGTCGGCGGCAGCGCGGCCGGCGGCACGCTCAGCATCAGCGGCAGCCTTGTCGGCAGCACCGGTCATGTGGCCGTCGTAGGTCAGCACGCGGATCATCGGCAGGTCATGGCGCTTGCCGACCTCAAAGTCGTTGGGGTCGTGGGCGGGGGTGATCTTCACGACGCCGGTGCCTTTTTCCATGTCGGCATGCTCGTCGCAGACGATGGGGATCTCACGGTCCAGCAGCGGCAGGATGACATGGCAACCGTGCAGGTGGGCGTAACGGGGGTCATCGGCGTTGATGGCCACGGCGGTATCGCCCAGCATGGTTTCGGGGCGGGTGGTAGCCAGCTCCAGATATTCGCCGGTCTCCTTCACCCTGTACAGCAGGTGCCAGAAGCTGCCCTCCTTGGCCTCGTACTCGACCTCGGCGTCGGAGATGGAGGTGTTGCAGTGGGGGCACCAGTTGACCATGCGGTTGCCGCGGTAGATCAGGCCCTTATCATACAGGCGGACGAACACTTCCTTCACGGCGTTGGAGCAGCCCTCGTCCATGGTGAAGCGCTCACGCTGCCAATCGCAGGAGCAGCCCAGTTTCTTCAGCTGGCTGACGATGCGGTTGCCGTAGGTATTCTTCCAATCCCAGGCGCGCTCCAAAAAGCCGTCGCGGCCCACCATCTCTTTGGTCAGGCCCTCTTCGCGCATCTTGGCCACGACTTTGGCCTCGGTGGCGATGGAAGCGTGGTCGGTGCCGGGCACCCACAGAGCGGCGTAACCCTGCATGCGCTTGTAGCGGGTCAGGATGTCCTGCCAGGTCTCATCCATGGCGTGGCCCATGTGCAGCTGGCCGGTAACGTTCGGCGGCGGCATCACGATGGTAAAGGGCTTTTTGCTGCGGTCGATCTGGGTATGGAAGTAACCCTTGTCGCACCAGTTCTGGTAGATGCGGTCCTCAGTGCCCTGGGGCGCATACTGTTTGGCGAGTTCTTTCGGCATTGTGTAAAACCTCCTTGAGAATTGCGGGGCGTGTAATCAATAGAAAAAGGCCGCCCCATGAAGAAGATCATGGGACGGCCTGAAAAATTCAAGTCGCGGTACCACCCAAGTTGCCTTGTAAAAGGCCGCTTTGCGGCAGGGCAGACACCCCGCCTGCCGGGATAACGGCGGCAAACCCGTGCACGGCTACTAAGCTTCACCGCACCTGCTTGAAAGCGACAGCACACAGCGGGCCATGCCGGGCTTGCATCACCCCCGGCTTGCTGGAAAAGCCTGAACCTGCGCGCACTCTTTCGCACTGCATTGTACTTTATAATGTACCGCACAGTGCGGGAAATGTCAAGTAGGAAATTGCAGAAGGCTCCCTCTGGGAAGGGGCTGGCTGCGCGCAGCGCAGACTGGGGGAAAAACTATCCCGAAGATCAGATGTTTTGCCTGCTTACTCCCACTTCTCCCACACTTCCGGGCAATACCCCACGGCAGCCTGCCGCCCGTTGCGCACGATAGGCTGGCGCAGCAGCTGCTGATTTTCAAACAGCTTGTCCGCCTGCTGGCTCTCATCCAGCCAGCGCAGCAGGGCCAGCGTGTCCTTGTCCTTGGCGTTTTCGTCCACCAGCTTGGCCCAGCCGCCCACAGCGCGGCAGACGTTGTCAAACTCGCCGCGGCTCATGCCCTTCTCTTTCATATCGATCATCTGGAATTTAATGCCCCGCTCTTTAAACCACCGCTGGGCCTTTTTGGTATCAAAACTTTTATTGGTGCCGAAGATCTGGATGTTCATACGTACTCCTTTCTGTCTGCTTCGTATCTGTAGGGAAAGATGCTTGCATTCGCCCGCAAGCCCTGCGGCGAGGGATATTAGGCAACACCGCACAATTCCCGCCTGACGGCTTAAGCACCGCTCCGGCGGCTGCGGCACGGCATCTGCGTTGCCAAAATGCTCGATAAGACATCCAGTATTATCTGCGCTTTTGGCTTAGCAGCTGCCGCACCTCGCTCGCCGTATCGGCACTTAGAATTATGCGGTATTGCCATTAATTAAAAACAGCATACCACACCAACCATTTATTGACAACCACACCACAAAAAATATATAGTATATGTGTATGCCAACCACGCAAAAGAGGGAGAAGACAAACTATGGAACTTGCTGTCATCACGGCCAAACAGGTGGCGGAGCTGCTGCTTATGATCCTGGCCGGTGCGGTCTGCTGCAAAGCGGGCGTGTTCAAACCCAAAGAAAAATCCGTCCTGGCCAATTTGCTGCTGTACCTGGTCGTCCCGGCCATGGTGCTGGACAGCTATATGGTCGAGTACGATCCCGCCACCTTCCACAACCTGATGCTGGCCTTCGGCCTGGGCGCTCTGGTGCTGCTGGTGGGCCTGGGCGTGGCATTTCTGGCAAGCTTCAAGGTGCAAAAGGACGCCCGCGCCATCCTGTGGTTCGCCTGTGCGTTCTCCAACGCCGGGTACATGGGTTTCCCACTTATCAAGGCGCTGTTCGGCGGCGAGGGCCTGCTCTACGCCAGCGGTTTTGTCACTATCTTTAATATTTTGATTTGGACCATCGGCTACGTGGTCGTCTCCGGTCAGGTCGACCCTAAGCAGACCGTGAAAGCCGTGGTTACCTGCCCCTGCATCATTGCGGTAGTCGCGGGCCTTATCATTTACCTGGCCCGCATCCCGCTGCCGGAAGTCCTCACCGGCCCCATCGGTGCCATCGGTGATATGAACACTCCGTTGTCCATGATCATCACCGGCGCGACCATCGCCTCCAGCGACCTGAAAAAGCTGCTGAAAAATAAGAACCTCTTCCTAACCTGGGGCGTGCGTATGCTGGGTGTCCCGGCGGTGGAGCTGCTGATTTTCGCCCTGCTGGGCCTGCACGGCACCGTGCCTACCATCGTGCTGCTGCTGGAAGCCTGCCCCTGCGCCGCCATCACCACGATGTTTGCCATCCAGTTCCACCACGATGAAGAACTTGCCGCCGGTGCAGTGGTATTTTCCACCCTCTCCAGTATTCTGACCCTGCCGCTGTATGCGCTGCTGCTGACGATGGTGTTAGGGTAAAATAGCTTGTGCTCCCCTCAAAGGGGAGCCTTTTTCTTTGCTCGTACACTTGCCCTCCCACCCCTTAGGTGCTATAATAATGTTTCAAAAGAGGAGTCCTCACATAAAAGGAGCACTATGCAACAACAAAAAACATCCCACTGGCTCATCGCGTTCCGCGTTATCTTTACGGCGGCGCTGCTGGCCTGTATCCTCTTTATCTTCCGCAATTCCATGCAGACAGGCGAAGTTTCGTCTGCCCGCAGCCAGGCCGTTACCATGCTGGTCAACGGCTTCCTGGGCAAGTTCGGTCTCGGCCCCTTGTCCGAGCATATCATCCGCAAGCTGGCGCATTTCTCCGAGTTCATGCTCGAAGGTTTCCTGCGGATGCTCTGCCTGCGGGTCTACACCCGGCATTTTGTTCGGCATATCAGCTGGCCCCTGCTGGCTGGCATGAGCACCGCCCTCATGGATGAGACCATCCAAATCTCCATCCCCAACCGCACCTCGTCTGTCACCGACGTGTGGATCGATATGGCCGGTGCCATCGCAGGGCTGTTTGCGGCCCTGATTATTCTCTTGATTTTACGCGCTACTACGGCGTTTTATCAGGTGAAACGCGAAAACAAAGCACTGCGCGCCGAGCAGGAAGCTCTGCGTCAGCGCGAACACGAACGTCTAGCCCGCCGTGCCGCCCACCGTGCGGCCCAGGGCGAGGACAACAACGAGGAGGAAGACGAAGCATGACCACCCAACAGGCAATCGAAGCACTGCACGCTCTGCCGCGCCTGGGGCAGGGGGCACCCGGCCTGGCCCGCATGCAAAACCTGATGGATCACCTGGGCAACCCGGAAAAAGACCTGCAGTGCATTCACATTGCGGGTACCAACGGCAAAGGCAGCCTGGCCGCCATGACCTCGTCCATCCTGACCGCTGCCGGCTACAAGACCGGCCTGACCATCAGCCCCTACGTGGTGGATTTCCGTGAGCGGTTCCAGATCGACGGCGAGATGATCCCGCCCCGCACCCTGGCCAACCTGGCCCAGAAGGTGCTGGACGCCATCGATGCCATCGAACTGGAGGGCGGCGAGATCCCTGTCCAGTTTGAGGCTGTCACTGCGCTGGCGCTGCTCTGGTTCGCCCGCGAAAAGTGCGACCTTGTCGTGCTGGAGACCGGCCTGGGCGGCCGCTGCGATGCGACCAACATCGTGCCCAACAAGTTGGTGGCCGCCATCACAAAAATCGGCCTCGACCACACCGAGATCCTCGGTGATACGCTGGACAAGATCGCCGCCGAAAAAGCCGGTATCATCAAAGAGGGCTGTGCCGTTGTCAATTACCCCGAGCAGCCCGCCGAGGCCATGGGCCCCATCCTGGGTGCCGCGGCCGAAACGAACACCGTCATCATCACACCCGAAATGGACGACATCCGCCTGTTGCGTGGCAAGCGCCTGGAAAACCGCATCGACTACGGCGGTTACAAGGCCAGCCTGCAGTTCCCCGGCGCCCATCAGGCCAACCACGCCGCTATGGCTGTGGAGATCGCCCTCGCCCTCTGGCGGGAGTTCGGCTACGACATCTCCGACGATGCCATTGAGCAGGGCTTGAGCAGCGCCCATATGCCTGCCCGCATCGAGGTCATGCGCCGCCATCCGCTGTTGCTGCTGGACGGCTGCCATAACCCGGACGGTGCCAGGGTCCTGGCCGAAACGCTGACCAAAGCCGAGTATGAGGAAAACCTCGTGGGCGTCATGGGCATGCTGGCCGATAAGGACTACAAGGCCATGCTGTCCGATCTGGCACCCTGCTTTGCCAAAGTGTTCACCGTCACGCCCGCCTGCCCCCGCGCCCTCTCTGCCGAGGCCCTGCAAAAGGAAGCCCGCTTCCACCTGGATGCCGAAGCCGCCGCCAGCGTGCCTGAAGCCCTGCACAAGGCCCTCAATTACTGCGAGGAAAACAACCTTGCCGGTGTGGTCGTCTGCGGCTCGCTCTACCTGGCCGCCGAAGCCAGGCCGCTGATGCTCAAAGAGGCAGAAAATTAACGCGCCACCGCCCTGTTTTAACAAAATATGCACTACGAAGCCTGTATCGTAATGGTACAGGCTTTTTCTATTTAAAAGTAAAAGGGGCAAGCACTATGGCAAAGGTTTGTTTTGTGCCGGGCAGCGGCACGCTGGCGGCGTATTTAAGCGGCGAGATCGACCACCACGCCGCCCAATCCATCCGGCGGGAAATCGACGCCCAGGTGGACGACCGTCTGCCGGAGCTGCTGACGCTGGATTTTTCGGGCGTCACCTTTATGGATTCCTCCGGTGTCGGGCTTATCCTCGGCCGTGGGCGGCACATCTCGGCCCTGGGCGGCCGCCTGACCGTGCAAAACCCGCCGCCCGCCGTGCGCCGCATGCTGGACCTGGCCCGCATAACCTACGCGTAAAGGAGAACTGCCATGAAGATGCTCAATCAGGTAAAAATCACCTTTGCCAGCCGTTCTGTCAATGAGGGCTTTGCCCGTGCGGCGCTGGCAGCGTTCCTTGTTCAGCTTGACCCTACCGTTCCGCAGCTGGCTGACCTCAAAACTGCTGTGTCCGAGGCTGTCACCAACTGTATCGTGCACGCCTATCCGGAGGGGATCGGACCTGTCACCTTGACGGCGGCCCTCTATGAGGGCGGCGTGGTGCGCATCACCGTCACCGACCGCGGCGTTGGCATCGCCGATGTAGAAAAAGCCATGCAGCCTATGTACACCACCGGCGACCCCGAGGAACGCGCCGGATTAGGTTTTGCCGTGATGCAGAGCTTTATGGATAAAGTACATGTCTCCTCGCGGCCAGGGCGTGGCACCCGCGTGACACTTACCAAACGGCTGGACACCCGCAGATGACCTTTACATATTTGTAAGGAGGATTCTGCCTATGCCAGCCCAGACCATCCAAACCATGCCACGTGAGGAATTTATTGAGAAGAACTTAGGCCTTGTCCATGCCTGCGCCGGGCGATTCAAAAGCCGGGGGATCGAGTACGAGGAACTGTACGCCGCAGGCTGCCTGGGATTGGTGAAAGCGGTTGACGGGTTTGATACCACCCGCGGGGTGTGCTTCTCCACCTATGCGGTACCCGTGATTTTGGGCGAGATCAAAAAGCTGTTCCGGGATGGCGGAACCGTTAAGGTCAGCCGATCCTTAAAAGAACTGGGCCTGAAGGTCAACGCTGAGCGGGAACGCTGCCTAAAACATACCGGCCAGGAACCCGGCGTAGCCCAGCTGGCTGAAATCCTACAGACTACCCCGGAACAGATCGCTCTGGCCATACGCGCCTCGCTGCCTGCACTGTCCCTTACGCCTGGCAATGATGAGGACGGCAACCGTGAATGGGATGTGCCTGTGGATTCGCCGGAAGAAACGCTGGCGGACCGTATCGGCTTGCGCGAGGTGATGGACAAGCTGGAACCCAAGGATAGGGAACTGATTCGCCTGCGCTTCTTCGGCAACCGCACTCAAACCGAGACCGCCAGGATCCTTGGCAGCACCCAAGTCCAAATCTCTCGCCGTGAACGTAAGATACTGGCATGGATGAGGATGCAGCTGCTTGAAATATAACTCGCTGTTCTGTAAGGGCCGATGCTTGCATCGGCCCGCTATCTATACGCCTGTTTTTAAACTCTCTCGTCAACCTGCACGTCTCGACACCTTCCGCCTTGTGCATCTTCCCAAAAGTATTACAATCCCTTGACACACTCTTTTCAATATGATAAGATACTTCCATCGCAGAAGAAACGTTGTTATAAGGTTGTTTCTGAGCAAGATGCGAAAAAAACTTGAAAAAGTTTTAAAAACCTGTTGACAAACCGTATCTGCTGTGGTATCATAATCAAGCTGTCCGGCGGGACACCCCGTAAGGACAGCACAGCAGGACCTTGAAAATTGAACAAAACTGAAACTTGTGGAACCTTGAACGTGGGTTTGGAAACCCACGATAAACAATTCCAAATTTACAAGTAATTCATACAGGACGCAAGCGATTGTGTCTGAGTGATTACAGAGATTTAACGCTTTTAAATGGCGATTAAATACCATTTATAAAGAGTTTGATCCTGGCTCAGGACGAACGCTGGCGGCGCGCCTAACACATGCAAGTCGAACGGAATCAAGAGGAGCTTGCTTTTCTTGATTTAGTGGCGAACGGGTGAGTAACGCGTGAGTAACCTGCCCTGGAGTGGGGGACAACAGTTGGAAACGACTGCTAATACCGCATAAGCCCACGGTACCGCATGGTACTGAGGGAAAAGGATTTATTCGCTCTAGGATGGACTCGCGTCCAATTAGCTAGTTGGTGAGGTAACGGCCCACCAAGGCGACGATTGGTAGCCGGACTGAGAGGTTGAACGGCCACATTGGGACTGAGACACGGCCCAGACTCCTACGGGAGGCAGCAGTGGGGGATATTGCACAATGGGGGAAACCCTGATGCAGCGACGCCGCGTGGAGGAAGAAGGTTTTCGGATTGTAAACTCCTGTCGTTAGGGACGATAATGACGGTACCTAACAAGAAAGCACCGGCTAACTACGTGCCAGCAGCCGCGGTAAAACGTAGGGTGCAAGCGTTGTCCGGAATTACTGGGTGTAAAGGGAGCGCAGGCGGACCGGCAAGTTGGAAGTGAAATCCATGGGCTCAACCCGTGAATTGCTTTCAAAACTGCTGGCCTTGAGTAGTGCAGAGGTAGGTGGAATTCCCGGTGTAGCGGTGGAATGCGTAGATATCGGGAGGAACACCAGTGGCGAAGGCGACCTACTGGGCACCAACTGACGCTGAGGCTCGAAAGCATGGGTAGCAAACAGGATTAGATACCCTGGTAGTCCATGCCGTAAACGATGATTACTAGGTGTTGGAGGATTGACCCCTTCAGTGCCGCAGTTAACACAATAAGTAATCCACCTGGGGAGTACGACCGCAAGGTTGAAACTCAAAGGAATTGACGGGGGCCCGCACAAGCAGTGGAGTATGTGGTTTAATTCGAAGCAACGCGAAGAACCTTACCAGGTCTTGACATCCGATGCATAGTGCAGAGATGCATGAAGTCCTTCGGGACATCGAGACAGGTGGTGCATGGTTGTCGTCAGCTCGTGTCGTGAGATGTTGGGTTAAGTCCCGCAACGAGCGCAACCCTTATTGCCAGTTACTACGAAAGAGGACTCTGGCGAGACTGCCGTTGACAAAACGGAGGAAGGTGGGGATGACGTCAAATCATCATGCCCTTTATGACCTGGGCTACACACGTACTACAATGGCGTTTAACAAAGAGAAGCAAGACCGCGAGGTGGAGCAAAACTCAGAAACAACGTCTCAGTTCAGATTGCAGGCTGCAACTCGCCTGCATGAAGTCGGAATTGCTAGTAATCGCGGATCAGCATGCCGCGGTGAATACGTTCCCGGGCCTTGTACACACCGCCCGTCACACCATGAGAGCCGGGGGGACCCGAAGTCGGTAGTCTAACCGCAAGGAGGACGCCGCCGAAGGTAAAACTGGTGATTGGGGTGAAGTCGTAACAAGGTAGCCGTATCGGAAGGTGCGGCTGGATCACCTCCTTTCTAGGGAGTCAGACGTTCAGCTAAAGCTGGTCTTTGGCTGAACGGACAGGAAAGCAAGTTTCAGTATTGTTCAATTTTGAGGGCCGTGCAAACGGAGCCTCAAAGCATAAGGGACACAGCGAAACCCGAAACGTGAAAGCGCGGGGGTATAGCTCAGTTGGGAGAGCACCTGCTTTGCAAGCAGGGGGTCAAGGGTTCGAATCCCTTTATCTCCACCATTTGGGCTGATAGCTCAGCTGGTTAGAGCACTCGGCTGATAACCGAGAGGTCGATGGTTCGAGTCCATTTCAGCCCACCACTGGTAATCCAGTGCGCTGGGTTACCCAAAACCTTATGTGATGTACCTTGAAAACTGAATATAGAACTGCGAAATGAGATTTTATTAGCTATGTAAAATTCCTGATTTTAATAAAAATCTATAATTTCACCAAGCGGAACTGAAGCTTAGCAATAAGCGACAGTAAAATGGTAAAATCTCGTTGGCAAATGGAGAATCTGAAATAAAGATATGTTTTGCGAAAGCGAAACAACGGTCAAGCTACAAAGGGCGCAAGGAGAATGCCTTGGCACTGGGAGCCGATGAAAGACGTGATAAGCTGCGATAAGCCTTGGGGAGGAGCAAATATCCATTGATCCAGGGATTTCTGAATGAGGAAACTCACCGAAGCTCATACTTCGGTACTGCACACTGAATCCATAGGTGTGTGGGGGGAACCGCCTGAACTGAAACATCTAAGTAGGGCGAGGAAGAGACATCAAACGAGATTCCGTTAGTAGTGGCGAGCGAACGCGGAAGAGGGCAAACCGGAAGGAGAAATCCTTCCGGGGTATGGACCGCTTTTAGGACTTAAGTTGCTAGCTGAATGGCATGGGAAGGCCATCCAAAGAGTGTGAGAGACACGTAAGCGAAAGTGACGAGAGCTGCGCGAGTTCCAGAGTACGGCCAGACACGTGAAACCTGGTCGGAAGATGGGGGGACCACCCTCCAACCCTAAATACTACCCAGTGACCGATAGCGTATAGTACTGTGAAGGAAAGGTGAAAAGGACCCCGGGAGGGGAGTGAAAGAGAACCTGAAACCTTGTGCCTACAAGCACATAGAGCACATCAACGTGTGATATGGTACTTTTTGTAGAACGGTCCGGCGAGCGATTGTATGTTGCGAGCTTAAGCGCTTAAGGCGTGGAGGCGTAGCGAGAGCGAGTCTGAAAAGGGCGTTCAGTAGCATGCAATGGGCCCGAAACCGGGTGACCTACCCATGATCAGGCTGAAGTGAAAGTAAAATTTCATGGAGGGCCGAACCGACCTCCGTTGAAAAGGCGGCGGATGAATTGTGGGTAGCGGAGAAATTCCAATCGAACTCGGAGATAGCTGGTTCTCCCCGAAATAGCTTTAGGGCTAGCCTCATATTAGATACCCGGAGGTAAAGCACTGAATGGCCTAGCGCCCGAGAGGGTAGCGAAGCCTATCAAACTAAGAATGCCGGAGTATTGATGTATGGGAGTCAGACAGTGTGAGATAAATCTCATTGTCAAAAGGGAAACAGCCCAGATCTACAGCTAAGGTCCCAAATTGTATCTAAGTGGAAAACGATGTGGAAATACGCAGACAACCAGGATGTTGGCTCAGAAGCAGCCACTCATTTAAAGAGTGCGTAATAGCTCACTGGTCGAGCGTCTCTGCGCGGAAAATTTAACGGGGCTAAGATACAAACCGAAGCTTAGGCTGCACGTAAGTGCGGGGTAGGGGAGCGTTGTGTAAGCGGAGAAACAGTAGCGAAAGCGGCTGTGGAGTTTACAGAAGTGAGAATGCCGGAATGAGTAGCGAGAATGTGGTGAGAATCCACATGGCCGGAAACCTCAGGTTTTTGGAGGAAGGTTCGTCCGCTCCAAGTTAGGCGGGAGCTAAGGTAAGGCCGAAAGGCGTAGCCGATGCACAGACGGTAGAGATTCCGTCCCCACCGAAAGACTTAAGCACAGGGACACTTTCGGAAGGTCGGAGCCAGGTGTTGGTTCTGGTAGTGATCGAGGGAAATATAGTACCGAAGTCCGGCTGGAAGAGAGGCGAGAAAAGCTGTGTGTATGTTTAAGGTGCCCGTACCGCAAACCGACACAGGTAGGTAGGAAGAAGATTCTAAGGCCAACGGGAGAAGGGTTGTTAAGGAACTCGGCAAGTTGACCCCGTAACTTCGGAATAAGGGGTGCTCACGAGAGTGAGCCGCAGAGAATAGGCCCAGGCAACTGTTTACCAAAAACACAGGTTTGTGCTAAATCGAAAGATGACGTATACGAGCTGACGCCTGCCCGGTGCTGGAAGGTTAAAAGGAGATGTGCAAGCATTGAATTGAAGCCCCAGTGAACGGCGGCCGTAACTATAACGGTCCTAAGGTAGCGAAATTCCTTGTCAGGTAAGTTCTGACCCGCATGAAAGGCGTAATGATCTGGGCACTGTCTCAACAGCCCGCCCGGCGAAATTGTAGTACCGGTGAAGATGCCGGTTACCCGCGACAAGACGGAAAGACCCCATGGAGCTTTACTGTAGCCTGATATTGGGTTTCGGTGTTGCATGCACAGGATAGATGGGACGCTGGGAAAGAGTCGCTTTGGCGATTCTGGAGCGGACGTTGGGATACCATCCTTGCGACATTGGAATTCTAACCTGCGCCTCTGAATCGAGGCGGGGGACATTGTCAGGTGGGCAGTTTGACTGGGGCGGTCGCCTCCTAAAAAGTAGCGGAGGCGTTCAAAGGTTCGCTCAGCTTGGACGGAAACCAAGCTAGAGAGTGCAAACGCAAAAGCGAGCCTGACTGCGAGACTGACGGGTCGAGCAGAGACGAAAGTCGGAGTTAGTGATCCGGTGGTATGTGAGTGGAAATGCCATCGCTCAACGGATAAAAGTTACCCTGGGGATAACAGGCTGATCTCCCCCAAGAGTCCACATCGACGGGGAGGTTTGGCACCTCGATGTCGGCTCATCGCATCCTGGGGCTGAATTCGGTCCCAAGGGTTTGGCTGTTCGCCAATTAAAGCGGTACGCGAGCTGGGTTCAGAACGTCGTGAGACAGTTCGGTCCCTATCTGTCGTGGGCGCAGGATATTTGAGAGGCGCTGTCCCTAGTACGAGAGGACCGGGATGGACGAACCTCTGGTGCACCAGTTGTCACGCCAGTGGCACAGCTGGGTAGCTATGTTCGGATCGGATAAACGCTGAAAGCATCTAAGCGTGAAGCCGGCCTTAAGATAAGATATCCCACTGAGTCAATCAGGTAAGACCCCTTGAAGACTACAAGGTTGATAGGCACAGAGTGTAAGCGGAGTGATCCGTTCAGCTAGTGTGTACTAATAGGTCGAGGGCTTGACCCCATCTTTATGAGATACTCTATTTGCTAGAGCAGTTCGATATTCAGTTTTGAGGGTACATCCTCAGAAAAAAGAGACGGTCGGTGTCGATGACGGTGAGGTTCCACCTGTTTCCATTCCGAACACAGAAGTTAAGCTCACTCGTGCCGAAGATAGTTGGCTGGAGACGGCCTGTGAAAATAGGTAGATGCCGACTTCTCTTTTAATATGGCCCGTTGGTCAAGCGGTTAAGACAGCGGCCTCTCACGCCGTTAACGTGGGTTCGATTCCCGCACGGGTCACTTGCTGAAAGCATCAAAATCTGACGATTATTCGTTTGGTTTTGGTGCTTTTTTTGTCTGCATTGCGCATACCACACTTTTACCAAATTCGCGTAATTCTGTCGAGAGAAAAGCTCCAATTGAAAAAAGAAATCTCCCCCTGCCCGGATGATGGGCAAGGGGAGATTGTGCGTTATGGGATTGTATGGAGTAGGAGAAAGTCACACACCAGACGCATTTGCCGCCGTACTTAATCCAACGACCGACACCCATTTGGGCGCGAGAAAGATTCATAAGGATTTCACTATAAATACAATATCATTATTGAAAGTGTAAGACTTGCTTATTTCGACAAAATTCGTTACAATAAAATAAACTGTTTTTGTGGATCAGAGGTGACGTTTTGAAAAAGGCCGGTAAGAAAAATGCCTATATTCCGCGGGTGCTGATGATGGTGCTGACCACCGTTTTAATCGGCGTGATCGTGGCGATCATGCAGGTGGTGGGGCAGATCCAGGGCACGGCTCGGGTGGTCAACTATGCGGGCCTGGTCCGCGGCGAGACACAGCGCATCATCAAGCTGGAAAACGCCAGCCTGCCGCAGGACGGCATGATCGATGATGTGACCTCGTTTATCGCAGGTCTGCGCTTTGGCAGTAAGGAGCTGCAGTTGGTGCGGCTGAACGACGTTAACTTCCAAAACAAAATGGCCGAGCTTTCCGATGAGTTTGAAACGCTGAAAAAGGAGATCCAGCTCGTGCGCACGGTCGGCTGCAACCAAACCGATATTATCCAGCAGAGTGAGGACTTCTTTGCCATCTGCGATGAGGCAACCGGCCTGGCGGCGGCCTACTCCCAGCGCCGTGCCACAATTTTGAGTTACCTAGAAAATGTAGCCGTAGCGGACATCGTTGCCCTGGTGGCGCTGATTGCCCTGGAGCTTTTCCACGCGCTGCAGTTTGCGGCCCAGAACCGTGTGCTGCAAACCAAGGTTTACAAAGATGAAGCTACCGGCCTGCCCAACAAAAACAAATGTGAGGAACTGCTGAACCGGAAGGAATCGATCCCAGCAGAGGAGCAGGTCGCCGTTTGCGTGTTTGACCTAAATAACCTGCGCACTATCAACAATACAATGGGCCACGAAAAGGGTGACGAGTATATCCGCAATTTTGCCCAGGAATTGCGCATCGCTGCGCCTGAGGACCAGTTTGTGGGCCGCGATGGCGGCGATGAATTCCTGGTGATTCTGCGCGGGATGGACCATGCCGCCGTGCGCCATTGCCTGCAGCAAATTCGTCATCATATTCTGGACTACTCAGCCCACCACCCCGAAATGCCGATAAGCTACGCGGTCGGCTACGGTCTTTCCACCGACCTGGAAGGGCCCACCATGCGGGAACTGTTCCGCGAGGCCGACAAAAACATGTACATCGACAAAAACCGCGCCAAGATGGAGGAGGCCGATGTACAGCACCGCACCAATCTGGCCATGCTTAACTTTGTCAAAAAGCAGGGCTACCATTTCTCGTCGTGCATGTACTGCGACGCCCAGCAGGACCGCTACCGTGCCCTGCGCGCCGGGGCAGAGACTTTTCTGGCGGCGGATGGCAACTACACCGGCGCTGCCGAGCAGATCGCTTGGCAGCTGTGCGAGGCAGGCCAGCGGCATGCCCTGCGCGACGCGCTGCAGCTGGCCAACTTGCAGTAGGTGTTAAAACCGGACGCGCCGCTGGTACTGGAGTTCCAGCGCAAAGTTGAAGATACCATCCACCGCGGCCGTCTGACCGCGCTGTATGGCGATGCGGTCGACGGCAAGCTGCATCACTTTGTCTTGGGCATAGAATATTTCCGTGACAGCGACGAAAAAATCGTCAACGAGCGCAAGCCCTTGACCCAATACTACGAGCAGGTCAAGCAATCCATCCTGGAAAGCGGCGACTACGTGGACGCCTTGATGCAGATGGCCGAGGCCGTCTACACCGTGGACCTGACCCACGACAGCGTGGAGAACATCTTCTGCCGTGAGGGTGCGCGGGAGCGCATCAACGCCAAGGTGGAGGTGCCATGCTCCTACGACGAATACTGCCGCATCCGCAGCGATCTGGTCAGCCCGGACACACGGGAGAACTTCCGCATTATGGACTCCTCAGCCAAGATGCTGGAACGCTACCGCAACGGCGAACGGCAGGTGACCGTTGAATACCAGGAGACTACCGCTGACGGCGGGCATATTTGGCTGCAGAAAACGATGCTGATGTCCGAGGACACCGTCTACGACCGCCAACTGGGCCACGAATGGACGATCCTCTACGGCATCGCACTGCTGAAAGACACCTCGGCCTTCCACGAAAAAGATGAGCAGGAGAACCGCCGCCTGGAGGCCGCCTATCAGGCGGCTGACTTCGAGAGCAAGGCCAAGACCGAATTCCTGAACCGCATGAGCCATGATGTGCGCACGCCCATCAACGGCATTATGGGCATGCTGGACATCATCCGCAGCCACCGGGACGATGAAGCCCGTGTGGACGATTGCCTGCAAAAAATCCAGCTTTCCGCCAGCCACTTACAAGCGCTGGTCAACGACGTGCTGGACATGAGCAAGCTGAAATCCAAGGAGACTACGCTGGAAAAGGTGCCCTTTGAGCTGACCGCGCTGCTGAAAGAGGCTGCGGACCTTGTGGACGCCCAGCTGATCGAGACCGGCATCACCCACACCCGCCATAAACCGGAGTGCAGTCACACCCATCTGATCGGCTGCCCCGTGCAGCTGCGGCAGATCATGGTGAACCTGCTCAGCAATGCCATCAAGTACAACCGCCCCAACGGCTGCATAGACACCTATACCAAAGAACTTTCCTATGAGAACGGCACCGTCTGGTACGAGTTTACCATCACTGATACCGGCGTGGGCATGAGCGAGGCGTTTGTAAAGAACGAATTGTTCCGCCCCTTTACGCAAGAAAAACCCGATGCCCGCACCCAGTACAAGGGCACCGGCCTGGGGATGTCTATCGTCAAGGAGCTACTGAACAAACTGGGCGGTTCCATCCAGGTAAGCAGCACCCTGGGGCAGGGCACGACCTTTGCGTTCCGCCTGCCCTTTGCGGTGGACACACAGGATGAAGAAACGCAGGCGCTTATCAGCACGGACAAATCCTGCAAGCTGGCCGGTGTGCAGGTGCTTCTGGTCGAGGACAATGAGATCAATATGGAGATCGCTGAATTTTATCTGACCGAGCGCGGTGCGGCCGTGACCAAGGCCTGGAACGGCCGGGAAGCTGTAGAAAAAGTCAAAGCCGAACCCCGGCGCTTTGACGTTGTGCTGATGGATGTGATGATGCCGGTGCTGGACGGCCTGGCAGCTACGCGGGAGATCCGCGCCCTGCCGTACCCGGCAGCTGGGGTGCCCATCCTGGCCATGACGGCCCAGGATACCAGGGAGGCTGAGCAGGAGTGCAAAGACGCTGGTATGAACGACTACCTGGCCAAGCCCGTGGACCCGGACCGCATGGCGGAGAAGATACTGCACTGGACCCGTCAGCAGGCAGAAAATTCCAGCCCGGCACAACCTGCCGCTACTTGACAAAAACGCATGGTTATGTTACACTAACCATATTTCACAGCTAACCAGATTCCCTACACCTTGCGTGCGGGGAAATTTTATGTGCTAAAGGTTAGCTGGTACTAACTTTTATAGAGAGGGTACTTATGCAATCCAACAACAAACTTACCATCCCGGATCTGATCTCCATCGGCGTGTTTACGGCTATCTACTTTGTGCTGGTCGCCATCGCCACCTTTGCCAGCGCGTTGCTGCTGCCTGGTGTGTCCAACATCTTTTTGCCTGCCATCGCGGCGCTGATCTCTGGCAGCGTCTACATGCTGCTGGCGGCCAAACTGCAAAAGTTCGGCGGCATCACCATCATGGGTCTGGTCATGGGGCTGTTTTTCTTCGTCTCCGGCCATTTTGTGTTGTCCTTTGCTGCCAACATCCTGTTCGGCGTCCTGGCCGATTGGGTGGCCTCGCTGGGCAAGTATTATGACCGCAAGCTGCTGTTCGTCAGCTACATCCTGTTCTCCTTCGGCCTTACCGGTCCCATTCTGCCGCTGTGGTTCATGAAGGATGCCTACGTGGTCGCCCTGCAGGCCCGCGGCAAGGACGCCGCCTATATCGACGCCCTGTTTGCGCCCATCAACACGGGAACTTTCATCGTCTGCCTTGTGTCTATTCTGGTGTGCGCGGTCATTGGCGGGCTGTTTGGTCAAAAGATGATCAAAAAGCACTTCGCCAAAGCAGGTATCGTCTGATGCGGTTCCGCATGGACCCGCGTGCCAAGCTGTATTTGCTGCTGCTGGCGAACCTGATGCTCTTTTTCCACGTCAGCCTGGCGGCAGAGGCTATCATGGTGGCGCTGTTTCTGCTGTTGTTTTTCCTCTCCGGGAGCTATGCGGCTGGGCTGCGGCTGACAGCCATCTACGGTGTGCTGCTGGCGCTGGACCTATGGGCCGTGCCCCGGGCCGAGAACAGCCCGTTTCTCAATGTAGTGGCCCTCTTCTCGGTAGGCATCCGCATGATGCTGCCCTGCATCATCACCGGTGCGTATGCGTTTTCCACTACCACGGCGGGGGAACTGGTCTGCGCGCTGCGCAGCATGCACGTGCCGGAAAGCGTCATCATCCCCTGCGCGGTGGTCATCCGCTTTTTCCCCACGGTGGGCGAGGACTACCGCCAGATCCGCGCGGCCATGGCGCTGCGCGGCATCGCTGAGGGCAAAGCGGCGCTGCTGCTCCACCCGGCACAATCGCTGGAGTACATCCTGATGCCACTGCTGATGAACGGTAACAACGTGGCGCAGGACCTATCGGTCGCGGCGCTGACGAAGGGAATCGGCCTGCCGGGGCGGCACACCAGCATGATCGAACTGTGCCCCAAGGCGGCGGACATTCTCTACTCGCTGCTCTGCACGCTGCCGATGCTGCTCTTCTGGGGAGGTGTGCTGTGATGGCAGAAGATAATACCAACGCCCCGCTGATTGAGACCGGTGCCGTCGGCTTTACCTACCAGGGAAGCGAGACCCCGGCTCTGCAGGACGTGACCCTGTCCATCGGGGCAGGGGAGTGCGTGCTGCTGTGCGGCAAAAGCGGCTGCGGAAAAACCACCTTCACCCGTCTGCTCAACGGCTTGGCTCCAGCGTTTTTCCCCGGCCGGATGCTGGGCAGCTGCCGCGTAGGCGGCCTGCTGGCAGGCACCGCCGCCATCGAGGAATACGTGCCGCTGGTGGGCAGCGTGTTCCAAAACCCCAAGACCCAATATTTTAATGTGGACACCACCGCCGAGCTGGCCTTCCCCTGCGAGAATGTGGGGATGCCCTCGGCCGAGATCCGCAGCCGCGTGCAGGATTGCGCCCGGCGGTTCGGCCTGACTGGGCTGATGGACCGCAGTATCTTCCACCTGTCTGGCGGCGAGAAGCAGCGCATCGCCTTTGCCGCCGCCAGCATGCTGGGCCCGCGCCTGTTGGTGCTGGACGAACCTACCAGCAACCTGGACGCCGGAGCCATCGTACAGCTGCACGATATGATCGCCGCAATGAAAGAGGCGGGCGTCACCATCGTACTGGCAGAGCACCGCCTGGCCTGGATCACCGACCTGGCGGACCGCTATTTCTTCTTTGAGGAGGGCCGCCTGGCTGCCCAGTGGACGGCTGCCGCGTTTGCCGCCCTCACGGCGAAGGCCCTTACCGCCCGCGGTCTGCGCGCCCGGGAACTGGCAACCTGCCGCGCCCGATTGAGGGAAAAGTCGGCGGCCTCCAATGGGCCAGCCCCGGCGCAGGCGGCCATTCAAAGCAAAGGGTTGACCTTGGGCTACAGCAAGCGCAGCCCCATCTGCACACTGCCTGACTTCTCGCTGGCCTATGGTGAGATCGTGGGCCTGATGGGCCACAACGGCATTGGCAAAAGTACGCTGGCACGCACCCTTTGCGGGCTGCTCAAACCTCTGGGCGGGCAGATCCTCTGGGACGGCGCACCGGCCAAGCCCCGCAGCTGCACCCGCCGTAGCTTTTTGGTTATGCAGGATGTCAACTATCAGCTGTTCAGCGACAGCGTGCGGGAGGAAGTGCTGCTGGGCGCTGCCCAACCGGAACGCTGTGACGAGATATTGGCCGCCCTGGGCCTGACCACGCTGGCCGACCGCCACCCCATGAGCCTGAGCGGCGGGCAGAAGCAGCGCGTTGTGGTGGCCGCGGCCATGCTCTCCGGCAAGGATCTGATCGTGCTGGACGAGCCCACCAGCGGCCTGGACCATGCCCACATGCAGCAGGTCGGCCAGCTGTTGCAGCAGTTAAAACAGGCAGGCAAAATCGTGCTGGTCATCACCCACGATGAAGAACTGGCCGCCGATTGGTGCGACCGCGTGATCCAGTGGAACGACAAGGAGGAAAGAGGACGATGAACTACCAACAAAAAGATTGGCTGGGCAGCTGGCAGAATTTTGAGAGCTATCTGGTCAGCACTGCCCCCGCCATGCAGGCATGTTGGACGCAGGCCGAAGAAGCCGCCAAAGCCCTGCCGATGTTTCAGGAGGGCGTAAAAACGTTCTGGCAGCGGGCGTGCGGCACGGCACTGGCAGGCCCCGTACTGGGTGGCTGGCAGATCGAAGCTGCCAACGCCCAGGACTTGCGCATCACCTGGCTGGATGCTGCCGGTCAGCCGCTGGACAGCGCCGTTTACCACTTTACCGGCGCACTGGAAAAAGGGCTGGAGGGAAAAGTCTGTGCCAAGTTTGAGACCGCCGGTGCCCTGCAGCACCCGCAGTTCCGCTGCCTGCTGGCCATGCCGCCGATGCCGGAGCGCACCGCCCGTGCCCATGGCGGCTTGCTGAGCCACCTGCATTTCCAGTATGCAGCCGGCTGGACCGCCCTTATTGGTACAGACGGCAAGCTCAGCCATCCCATGTGGTACCCCACCATGTGCGATGGTGCAGGCACCCTGCTGGAGCAGTGCAACATTGTGCGAGCCATGCACCATCTGACCTGCTGGACCGAGCTGCCTGTGTGAATCCTGTCGAATCGCTGAAAAGTCCCTCTTCTTTTTTGGCGTAAAAGTCAATTGTATGTGCCGCAGTCCTGTGCTATCATACAATTAAGAATGGTTTGTTTAATTGCAACCAAGTGCAGGAGGAGTCAATATGAAAACCAAACAGGAACTGGCCGGTATCTACGTAGCCAGCATTACTGCGTATGACCAGGCGGGCAATGTGGACGCTGCCGCGCTGCAAAAACTGATGCAGCGCAACATCAACGAAGGCGCTGCAGGCTTCTTTGTGGGCGGCAGCAGCGGCGAGTGCTTTATGCTGACCGAAGCCGAGCGCGTGCAGGTGTTTGAAGCTGCCGCAGCCTACGCCGGTAAAACTAATCTGATCGCCCACGTGGGCGCCATCGGCACCGCCGAGGCCGTCCGCTACGCCAAGGCCGCTATGGGCATGGGCTACGATGTGGTTGCCGCCACCGCCCCGTTCTACTACGGCTTCTCTCCCAAAGAGGTCTGCCGCTACTACTACGACATTGCTGAAGCTTCCGGAAGCCCGGTGCTGATCTACAACTTCCCCGGCAATACCCACCGCGAATTTGACGTTGCCAACCCGGATTACATCCAGCTGTTCAAGAGCGGTGCTATCCTGGGCGTCAAGCAGACCAACTACAACCTGTTCCAGATGGAGCGCATCCTCAACCTGAACCCAGACCTCATCGCCTTTGACGGTTACGATGAAACGATGGTTGCTGGCCAGGCCCTGGGCAGCAGCGGTTCCATTGGCAGCACCTTCAACATGATGCTGCCCCACTACAAGAAGATCTTCGACCTGTTCGACGCAGGCAAACGGGAGGAAGCCCTCGCCCTGCAGCACAAAGCCAACAACTGCATGGAGGCTATGTGCCGTGTGGGCCTGATCCCTGCCATCAAGTACGAGCTGGCCCGTCAGGGTTACCCCGTCGGCAAGGCCCGTCGTCCCTTCAGCCCCCTGACCGATGAGCAGAAAGCTTATGTGGACGGCGTGCTGGATGAGTACCTCGTTAAATAACTCCAATACACAATAAAAAATCCGCTGGGCGTTGCAGCCCAGCGGATTTTTGTATATTACAGGAAATTACAGCTTGCGCACCTTAAAGCGGATGCGCACGTAGTCTACGTACCACACGCCGTCGTGCAGCAGCACGGGGCGCAGATCCTCTACAGTCTCGTCGATGATCTGTGCCGCCAGCGCGGGATCGACCCCGGAAGAGGGAGCCGTATCAAACATACGGATCCAATCGGCCAGTCCGTCCGGGCCGTTTTGCTTGGTGGGGCGGTCAAACAGCGTGGCAAACTCCACACGGAAACCGGCCTTCTCCAGCAGCGGCGCGTATTCGCCTATGGTAGGAAAGTAGAAGGTGCGGCGGTAATGCAGCCCGTGGGCGGCAAACCGTTTTTCCAGCGCAGCATGCACCGTTTCGGCGCAGCCCTTGCCGCCAAACTCGCAGACCAGCAGGCCGCCAGATTTGATCTGGCTGGCAATGTGGTCCAGCATGGCCTGCTGCTTGTCGGCATCGATCCAGTGCAGCACGGCATTGGAAAACACCGCATCCACCGGCTCGTCCAGCGTAAAGTCCAGCGCGTTGCCGGGCCGGAACTTCAGCTCTGGGTGACCCTCGCGAGCCAGCTCCAGCATCTCTGCCGAGGCATCCACGCCGGTTACATCATAGCCGCAGGCAGCCAGCTGCTCTGTCAGTGCCCCGTTGCCGCAGCCCAGGTCTACCACGCGGGATCCGGGGGCGGCATCCAGCAGATCCATCACGGCTTCGCCGTACTGCGGCACGAACGAAAAATCTTTTTTGTACTTTTCAGCATCCCAGAAAATGTTCATGGGGCAAATCCGCACCTTTCTGTAAGCATTATTCCGGCAAAGCCTCGGGGGCTGCGTCCGTATCAACAGCCTCCGGCAGGCGGGGCGTGCGGCCGGTTTTTTCCATCATTTCCTCATACAGGCCGCTGGCGGCTTCGGGCGAGTAGCCGTACACCAAAAAAGCGTCCATTACGTAGGGGGAGTAGGAAATACCTGTCAGGGTCTTGGCAAAGGACATAGCCGCGATCTCGCCCAGCACCGACACGCCGGAACGGTTATGCAGCGGCTTGGGTGCCCACAGCTCGATCTTGTAGGTGCGGGTCCAGATCTCCTTCTTATACTTCTCCTCCACAAAGTGGAAAAGCTCATGCCCCAGCAGCAGCTTGGCAATATCCAGCTGGCCGGTCAGCGCATGGGAGACACCCGGCTCGCTTAACAAAGCGCGGCCTTTGCGGACGCCGTCCATATAGATGTGGATGGTGTTCGGCTCACGGAACTCCGCGAACAGGACACGCTCCGCATTCTGCGGCATATCAGGATAATCCACATTCAAGCCCAGCTGCTTGGCCAGCTTTTCAGGGTCACGCATACCGTACTGCTTCGCCAGCTTCTCAGCGTACTCACGCCCGCAGGCAATGGCCTGACGGGTAAGGTCAAGGCGCTGTTCATCATTGAACTTACCATTCAGCGGCTCGCGAGAGAAAGCATATTTGGCCCACTCGTCCTCGGGGATGCGGCAGAGGTCTTCTACGATCATGCCTACCGGGCGTACCGTGTAGTGGGGCATCTCGCCATAACGGGTGCGCTGCTTGCCAAACAGGCCGTCGGCAATGGGTTTGAGTAATTCCTGAAACCGTTCCTTTGTCATGTTCGTTCACTTTCCAAAAACGGCTCCGCAGAGCGCGGAGCCGTCTTTTGTGTTATTTGGGTTGAATCAGCGGACGTCGTTCACGGAAGCAACAACGATGATGTCCTCATCGGGCTCACGATCCATGATGTCCAGATCCATCAGCAGCATGACCTGATCCAGGTCAACAGCAGAGTAGTCGCAGACACGGGGGCCAACGCAGACGAAGTAGTCGGGACGCAGGACCGTATCAGTCTTGAACACGGCCATATCCTTCCACAGCTCTTCGACCTTCTCCTTGTACTCGCCAGCCTTGACCTTGGCGGCCACGCCGTCAGAGCACTGGACCTTGATGAAGCCCTTCTTATCGACGATACGGATGGGATGACGATCGCCCATGTCGCCGGTGTAGACGTAGAACTTATCGGTCTTCTCAGCCAGGCGGATGTTGGAGACCTTGGCACCAAAGTCTTCCTTAGCCAGCTGCTCAGCCTCAGCTTCGTCGCACTCCTTCAGCAGGTCAGTGGTCTTGACCTCGGTAGAACCGGTGGCGATAGCGGTGACCTTACCGGTCTGGCTGTCGATCTCGATATGAACTTCAACAGTGTCGGGAGAAGCACCAGAACCGATGGCGGCGTCAGTAGCTTCCTTCTTCAGCTCCTTGATGTCTTCCTGGGTCGGGTTCGGGATAACACGTTCGACAACGTCACGAACCATGGACAGGGCAACACCGATGGAGGAGATGACCTCGGCGTTCTCGGGGATGGAGTACTGCAGGCCCATCTTCTTGGCGCAGTAGGGGACCAGAGAGGCAGCACCGCCGCCGCAGCCAACCAGCTTCATGGCGTCATGGTCCAGCTGATACTTGTCAGCCAGGGCGTTGATGCAGGCGTTGACCTTCTCGAAGTCCTTGTCCAGGATCTGGGTAGCCAGCTCCTCAACGGTGATGCCCAGCTTGTCAGCAACGGGCTGCATGCACTTGCGGGCAGCGCTGGCGTTGCCGTGTGCGAAGTACTTCTCGTCGATCAGGCCCAGCACGTTGGCAGCGTCGGTGTTGGTGAAGCAGATACGCTTGCCGCTTGCCAGTTTGACGGCAACGTAGTCAGAGGGGTCACCCGGCTTCGGGCTCAGCATCTCGATGGTCAGCGGGCCAGCGTCGATCTCCTCCTCAGGAGTGAAGCAGGCGTACTCGCAGCCAGCGATGTGGGCGGAACGGGGGCCGACGTCCTCAACGCCATGGTCGTTGATACGGACCATGGAACCACCGGCGCAGCCCAGGATGCGGACATCCAGAGAGTTGATGTAGGTATCGTGGCCGCCGATCTGGGCGTAGTCAACGCCGGGACGGCCGTTCTTGATAACACCGATGTTGGTGGTGGTGCCGCCAACCTCAAAGTAGATGGCGTTGGAAGCACGCAGATACATCAGGGAGCCCATGACGGAAGCAGCAGGGCCGGACAGAGCAGTCAGGATGGGACGCTTACGCATCTCGCTGATCTCCATAACGCCGCCGTCGCCGCGCATGATCATCAGGGGAACGGTAACGCCAGCGTTGCGGACAGAGCTCTCGGTGGCGTTTGCGGTAGCCATCATCTTGGGCAGAATGGAAGCGTTGATGGCGGCAGTACGGGTACGGCGGGTCAAGCCGTACAGCTTGGTGATGTCAGAAGCCATGGAAACCGGCAGGCCCTGGGCCTCGGCCAGGTCATGGATCTTGACCTCTTCGTCCATGTTGTCAACGCCGAAAGCCATGGAGGCAACGATAACCTGGCTGCCTTCACCGCACAGCTCTTTGATGGCGGCATTGATCTTCTCGTCGGTCATTTCCTTCTTCTTCAGGAACCTGTTATGCACGGGGATCTTACGGCCGACTTTCTCGTCCAGGACGATGTCCTTCAGGTTCAGCTGGCGCTTTGCCAGAAAGCCTTCCAGGCCGCCGCCTGCAACACCGATGACACCGACAGAAGCAACGTCGCCCTCGATGAAGGCGTTGGTTGCCTGGGTGGTGGAGTGCGCAACGAAGACGACGTCCTCAGGGGCAATGTCGTTCTCGGCCATGCAGTTTTTGAAGGACTGCACAACGCCGGCGGCAACGCCGTCCTTGTCGTCGTGGGTGGTCTTAACTTCGTTCTTGCCAATGATCTCATGGGTCAGGTTGTCCATGGCGACACACTTGGTGTAAGTACCGCCGACGTCAATGCCCATGCGAACAGCGCGATGTTCTGCCATTCAGTTTTCCTCCTAAATGTTTCTCAGTAGGGTAGGGGAGTGTTTCTTCTCCTTAAAAAGTAAGGTGCCGCCGCCCTCGAGGCGGCGGCACCCTAATTTACGGTTTAACTTACAGGTTCAAAGTGGATCAGACAAACCACTCGGCGCCCAGACCGCTCATGGTGACGAAGGTCAGGATGTACAGCAGGATGCCGCAGATGTAAGTCATGGGGATGGAGAGCTTCAGGTAATCCTTAGACTCAACCTTGGTGTAGGCAAGGCCCCAAGCAACCCAGGACTGGGTGATGCAGGAACCGATGTTGACGGTGATGGTGGGGATTGCGAAGACGCAATACAGGAACGGGACGCTGAAGGAAGCGACACCGCGCAGAACGCCCAGAGTAGCAGCACCGCAGCCAACCAGGGTCATAGGACCACGGAAGAGGCCCAGAGCCAGCAGGACGGCGAACAGGATGCAGACGACCAGCTCGCTCTTCGGCATGACGGGGCCCAGAACGGCCTTGAAGAACGGGGAAGCGTAAGTAGCAACACTGTTGAACATGGGCAGGGTCAGCAGGAAGCCAACCAGGGGAGCGGTATCAACAACGCCGTCATAGTACAGCTTGTTGACCAGCTGGCAGTTCTCCTTGAAGGAACCCTTCATCTTGCCGCAGAGGAACAGAGCAGCAAAACCAGCGATGACGAAACCGCCGATAACGGAGAAGTCGAGCCAGATCTTCAGCACAACGGGAACGATGGGCAGGATCAAGGTATACAGAGGAGCATCCTTCTGCTCGGAAGCGCCACGGGTCTGAGCGGCCCAAGCATGGCTGGTCTTGCTCTTCTTCAGGAAGAAGCCGGCCAGGATGGTGGTGACGACAACAGAGATGACCAGAGCGGCATAGCCCCACTTGCCAGCGTACCAGCCCAGGGTGAAGTTGGGCATCTCATCGACGTCGATGAAGAAAGCACGATACTGAGCGAAGTTGACGGGGTTCAGATAGATACCAGCGGCAACAGACTCCATGAAGCTGAACATGGCGATTGCCTTGGGAACACCCAGGGACATCATGATGGGCAGGACGATAACGCCGATGGCGATAACGGGGCCGGCACCGGTCATGGCGGTGAAGATGATAGCGGTAACGATGTTCAGCAGGGCGATGGTGACCATGGGCTTATCGCCGCCCAGCTCAACAGTCTTACGGATCAGGGTGGAAGCAATGCCGGTCTCCATCAGGACGCGGCCGAACCAGGCGCCCCAGCAGACGTTGACCAGCGTGGTGCCCCAGCCTTCGGGGGCGGACTGGTAGATCTTGTTCAGGATGGCAATGGCCTTAACAGGCTCGCCATTCGAATAGAAAGCAGTGGTGGACAGGAACTCGGGAGATGCAAAAGCAGCGCCCAGGAAGGACAGAACAGTCCACAGAATAGTAATGATGAGGAAGCCGATCATCAGGTTGTGGCCCTTAATGCAGTAATAAGCCAGGCCGAAGAACGTGAGGAGCAGCAAAATACCGACTACTAACTCCAAGGTAAATACCCCTTTCTTTAATTACAATGATTCTCTCCTGGCTGCTTGGCGCAGCCATTTGCCGGGAATATGCTTTCCTCCTTTCATACAGTATAAATTAGTACCTTATTCATATTACCAAAGCGGATACGGACCGTTTTGGTATTTAAGGCGTCCTTCCAAACGGTAGGGAAGCCTTAAGGCAAATTAAAAGTTGAGATCCTCAGATTTCTCGTTCTCGTAGAAGTACTGCGGGTATAACCGCCGCAGGTGGTCTGCGTCACGGGTGATGAATCCCAGATGCTGGTGGCACATTACGGCAATGGCCTCGGCATCACGCCTGCGTAAGCAGTCCAGCATCATGCGGTGCTCAGTCAAAGTGTTCTCCCAACTGCCAACGGCAACCATGTGTACCTTGTAACTGTAGGTCATGATCTGCAGCTGACGGATGCGCATCATGTCGCAGTTGATGATGGAGATACTGTCCCACGCGTGTTCCCGCCCGCAGTATTCATAAAACAGGTGGTGCATGCGAGTGTCTTCATCCAGCAGATCAGAGGAGGCCTGGTCGTCGTAATACCGGCGCTGCTTGCGCAGGCTTTCTTCCAGAGCCTCAAACTGTTCCGGGGTGATGCCGGTGCTGCAAAGCTGGCGCAGGACACTTTCTTCCAGCACCGTCCGCAGAAAGACAGCGTGGTGCAGACGGTTGATCGAGATCCGGCTGACCTGGGTGCCGCGCTGGGGGAAAACCTCTACGCAGCCTTCCTCAGCCAGGCGGGCAATCGCCTCGCGCACGGTAGCGCGGCTGGTACCCATCTGGGATGCCAAGGCGTTTTCACTCAGGAACTCTCCGGGCAGGAGGGTGAAGTCAATGATGCGGTGCCGAAGCTGGCTGTAAGCATCATCAGGCCCTGTGATCGCTGGTGGTGTAGTAAGCTGTGGCATGTACTGTACCTCGCTTCCCTAGGTGAACATTGCTGCATACTAGATGTAGTGGAACGGACCGGGGAAACCGCGGCCGGTCGCTGTGCATACAAGCAACTGCACACCAGTACCATCGGGTCTGACAATAAAATAGCACGCTTTCTTGGGATTTGCAAGCCTTTTTTGACACTTTTTCTTTTTTTCTGCGAGAAAGTTTGAATGTTTCGTCAAAATGAACAACAAGTTTTCAACAATTTTGGCATACAAGTCAGTCTTGCAATTTGTCGAGTGTTGCGTTATACTATAGGTGAACCCGGGGACAGCGCACGAAAATTGCTCTGCTCACACCAGCGGTACACTACAATACGGATACCATAGGATGTGGATGCGCTGGATTATTTACCCCACTAAGCCGGAAAGGAGCTGATAAATATGCAGACGGATGTACGCAGTGTACGTGCCCCCGAAGAATCCGCCCGTGCGTTTGTTTATCGCGTCCTTTCTACTTATATAAAGGAGATGTTCCTGCATCCCGGCGTGAAACTGGCTGAGACCGATGTAGCCGCTGAGCTGCAGGTCAGCCGCACTCCGGTGCATGATACTTTCTCCCGTTTAGAGCGCGAGAAGATGCTGCGCCCGGTGCCCCGCGGGGCCGTGGTGCCGCCGCTGAACACCGACATGATCCGCCAGACGGTGTGGATGCACCGCACGGTCAGCCAGGCGGTTTTGGGCGAATTGTACAATCACCGCCCGACTACGCTGGAGCCGCTGGAGCATTGTGTGGCGGCCGAGCTGGAAGCCTTGCAGGGCGGCGCCATCATCAAAATGGCACGCCTGCATCTGGAGTTCCACCGCACCTTGTACTCTATGGCAGGGCGTGAGCCTGTCATGGATGTACTGGAGCGCAACAGCGGCGATTTGTACCGGCTGCTCCGCATGATGGAAAGCGCCGATCTCTGGCGCTATGTGGCCGAGCAGCATTCCACCGTCGTGCAGGGCCTGGCCATGCGTGACTATGAGATGGCTGCCCACGCGCTGGAAGCTGAGTTTGACCTGGTGAAGCCGCTTTTGGAAGAATGCCGCTACCAGCGGCCTTACTTCTTTGAATGATTTCATTTGAACCATTCCGGGACAGCCCTGCGGGCGCTGCCTGGCAGACAGACCCCGGTGGGAAATATATTGTATATTACTATAAAGTAAACGGATTCGGAAGGAGCAACTACCTATGAAAATCGCAGTTCTTGGTTCCGGCGCCATGGGCGGGCTGTACAGCTCGTACCTGAGCCGCCACAACGAAGTGACCGTGATCGATGTAAACGCCGCACTGGTGGAAAAGGTGAACGCCGAGGGCCTGGAAGTTCAGGAACCGGACGGCACCTCCAACGTCTTCCATCCCCACGCGGTTCTTTCTACCGAGGGCATGGAGCCTGTTGACCTGATCATCGTCTTCGTCAAGGCCATGTTCAGCGAAGGAGCCCTGAACAACAACAAGGGCATCATCGGACCCGACACCTACATCATGACCCTGCAGAACGGCAGCGGCCATGAGGATCTGCTGGGCAAGTTCGTCCCGCAGGATCATATCATCATCGGTACCACCCAGCATAACGCCAGCGTAGCCGGTTTGGGCGTTACCAAGCACGGCGGCAGCGGCATGACCCACATGGGCTGCGTTGTCGGCGAAGCTGCCCGGCTGCAGAAGTTTGCTGATACCTTCACTGAGTGCGGCCTCGAGGCTGACGTTTCCGACGGCGTCCAGAAGATGATCTGGAACAAGCTGTTCACCAACGTTTCCGCCAGTGCCCTGACCGGTGCCCTGCAGGTGCCCCTGGGCTACATCTCTTCCAACGAGCACGCCTGGAAGCTCTGCTGCCAGCTGATCCGCGAGGCTGTGGATGCTGCCGCAGGCCTGGGCATGGACTTCGACTATGACGAAAAGGTCGCCGAGGTCAAGGCAGTCTGCGATAAGTCTCCCAACGGCCTGACCAGCATCTACGCTGACCTGCGCGACGGCCGCCGCAGCGAGGTCGATACCATCAGCGGCAGTGTTGTCCGCGCCGGCAAGAAGTCTGGCGTTGCTACCCCCAGCCATGAGTCCCTGGTTGAGCTGATCCACGCCATGGAGGGCCGCCCGAAGGCCTGATTTGGCACAAATCTTTTGTACTTCGGGGCATCCGGAATCCTGGATGCCCTAGAAGATAAATGCACATTTTTAAAGGAGGATTTTCCCTATGTCTGAACAGCCTTTGACTTATGATTGGGTTGCTGGCAAACCGAAAGCCGTCCCCGCTGACAAGCTGCCCCCGAAAGAATACATGAAGGGCAACCTGCACATCGTCGACCTGAGCAAGTGCGTTGACCCGTACACCGAGAGCCGCCGTTGCAACCTGTGGCGCTTCAACACTGGTGGTGACGTGCCTGACTTCCACACCAACGTGGACATCGGCAGCCATCTGGGTACCCACTGCGAGTGCCCCTACCATCACGACTCCAACTGGCCCAGCGTTGCTGAGCTGCCCCTGGATCAGTTCATGGGCCGCGGCATCTACTGCGTGCTGGATCTGCCCGAGGATCATCAGATCACCGCTGCTGACCTGGAAGCCGCTATCGGTGACCGCGTCCAGCCCGGCGATACCGTCATCCTGGATAGCCCCCACAAGATTCCTCCCTTCACCAGCCTGACCGGCGGCCCCACTGACCACCGTCTGCAGGTCGGCGCTGAGATGGCTCAGTGGCTGGCTGACCGCAAGGTCCAGTGCGTTGGTTTCGGTGATGGCGTTGCCATCGAGGGTGACGTCCGCAACGTTAAGCCCTTCCACGACATCCTGATGGCTCAGAACTGCACCTTCCTGGAAGTTCTGTGCAACCTGGAGCTGCTCAAGACCGATACTTTCTTCATCAGCTATGCTCCGATGAACATCATCGGCCTGGACTCCTGCCCGACTCGCGTTTACGCAATCGAGGGTCTGCCCGGCTTCACCCGCTAAGTTATAGCAATTCAAAGGCTTCCCCTCTGCGGGGGAAGCCTTTTTCTGAAAAAGGAGAAGAAAACCATGGAAGGTTCGATGAAAAACCTGTTCGACCCGGCCGGTAAGGTAGCACTGGTCACTGGCGGCACCAGCGGCCTGGGCCATGCCATTGCTGAGGCGTTTTTGCAGAACGGTGTGGACGTTGCTGTCTGCAGCCGGCACCCCGAAAGTGCCCCCGAACTGGCCGAGTTGGCCGCCGCCGAAGGCCGCCGCTACCTGCCCGTCTACTGCGACATCACCAAAGAGGAAGACGTCGAGAAGATGGGCGACATCATCGAAAAAGAGCTGGGCCCCGTCACGATGCTGGTCAACAGCGCCGGCATGAACATCCTGAAGCATGCCGAGGATTACGACGCCGAGTCCTTCAATAAGGTCATGTCGCTGAACGTCCTGGGCACCCACAATGTCAGTAAAATGTGCGGCAAGCGCTGGATGATCCCCGCCCACAAGGGCCGCATTGTCAACCTGTCCTCTGCTAAGGCGTTCCTGGGTACCGACCGCGACTACACCGCCTACTGCGCCAGTAAAGGTGCCATCAACATGTACACCGCCCAGCTGGCCTGTGAGTGGGCCAAGTTCGGCATCTCGGTCAACGCCATTGCGCCGACCTTCGTCGTGACCCCCATCAACGCCGACCGCCTGTCCGACCCCGTATTCTACAACTCGCTGGTCAAGCGCATCCCTTACGGACGTCTGGGCACCGGCAAAGATATGGCCGCCGCAGTCCTCTTCCTCTGCAGCGAGGGCTCCGAGTTTATCACTGGTGTTACCCTTAAAGTGGATGGCGGCGTGACCTCTATGCAGTAATTTCCGCATAAGGAGAGCAAAATTATGATTTCTGGCAATATCCATGAAAAAAGCAACCTGGCCGTCCTGCCCGAGCCGCTGCAGCGCGCTGTGCAGTTCCTGAAGGACAACGACCTGGCTGCCCATGAACCCGGCAAGTTTGAGCTGGACGGCGACAAGATGATCCTGCAGGTCATCGACCAGTCCACCGGCCCCCGCGAGAACCTGCGCCCCGAATGTCACCGCAAGTATATCGACGTGCAGTTCCTGGCTGCCGGCGGCCCCGAGCGCATCGGCTGGTATCCTGACCTGGGCGATAACGAGGTGGACGAGAACCTGCTGGACACCCCGCGGGACATCTGCTTCTACAAGAATAACCCGAACGCCCGCGAAGGTGTCATCGAGATGCAGCCCGGCAGCTATGCCATGTTCTTCCCTTGGGATGTACACATCCCGGCCATCCAGGTAGGGGAGCCTGCCAAGATCCGCAAAATCGTCATCAAGGTCGCACTGGACACCTGCCTGTGACCTGAAGAAAGGAACCGCTGTGGAAATCGAAAAACATCTGGCCGAACTGGCCCAGGCTGACCCCCAGGCCCGCCGCACCGCTTTAGAAAACGCGCTGACCGCTGAGGGTCTGACCCCGGAGATCCAGGAATGTGAAGCAGACGAGCGCCGCAAGGCCGCCCGCAACTATCTGCTGTATACGGCCGACAAGGACGCCAAAGGACCGCTGTTCTGCGCCCATTACGACGCACACCCCGGCAGTACCGGCGCCAACGATAACGCTGCCGCCGTCTGTATCCTGATCGCCCTGGCCAAAGAGTTGCAGCAGCGCAAGATACCGGCCACGATCGCCTTTTTCGATGGCGAGGAATCCGGCCACAGCGGTGCCAAATTGTTTGAGGATGGCCGCAAGCGTGAGGTGAGCTGCGTGGTCAACCTGGATATGTGCGGTTACGGCGATACCATCGCTGTCTATGCCCGCGGCAGCGAGAACCGCGCCGGTGCGCGGACCTTCTGCGCCAAGGAGCGGCTGGACGCCCACCACGGCGAACTGGTCAAGTATATGCCGGAGGGTGACAACGTTTGTTTCACCACCCGCCGCCAGCCGGTGGTCAGCATTGCCGTTATGCCCAGGTGGGACACCAAGTACCTGACGGCCATGGCCGCCCAGGGAATGGGCCTGCTGGGCCGCAGCCCCGAGTTCAAGATGATGCTGGGGGAGATGGAAGTCGCCTCCACCATGCACGGCGGCTTCCGCGATGCCATCAAGTGGGTCCAGCCCGAGGCCATGCAGTTGCTGTATGACTACCTGCTGGACGCCATGACCACCCCGCCCCCGGCCAAAAAGCTGTTCGGCATTCTCTGAACAACTTTACCCGCAGCTCCGCGCAGCAGCAGGGGGGGGAGCCTCCTGACAACACAGCTGCCTGTTCAGATAAAGAAAGACTGCCGCACGGCTTTGGCAACAAAGCTGCGCGGCAGTTTTTGTGTTTTTGTTATACACTTACGTTGTCGATGGTAAAATAGCCCGGGTAGCGCTCAATCTTGTCCATCAGGTTGCCCCTGAAGCTGGTCAGATGCTCGCTGATCTTCACCTCGGGCTGCACGTTGTCCGGCAGGCCCATCAGCAGATAATCGCAAAATTCCCGGTGCTGGCGGGTCACACGGTCGTAATCGCAATCGCCATCCAGCGCATCGAGATAGCGCAGCCGGTCGTAGTGGGAAACCAGCCCGCGGATAGCCAGCCAGGTGTGGCTGCGCCCGCCGAAGTAGTACATCAGACGGTGGAATTCGTCGTCCAGATGGATGAACTCATCCACGGCGTCAGGCATGCGGGGCCGCAGGCTTTCCTGGTGGCACATGCAATCCCAAAGTTCCTGCACCTGGCTGCGGCCGATCTTACCAGCCACATCCTTTAATAATGCACTTTCCAGCAGCAGACGGGTGGAGTAGCCCTCCTTGACCAGCGCTGGGTCGATGCGGCTGACCTGGGTGCCCCGCTGGGGGAAGATCTCGATCAGCCAATCGTTGTGCAGTGTGGTGATGGCTTCATGCACCGGGGTACGGCTCATCTGGAACAGCTTGGCAATCTCGATCTCGCTCAGCGGTTCGCCGGGCTTTAAGCGGAATGTCATGATATTCATGCGCAGCACGCGGCAGGCGTACTCGCGGTTGCTCTCTTTGGGGCGTGGCTGGGGAACCAGCAGATCCATCGCAGACCCTCCTTTGTTGGACACATACGATATATAGTCTTTCCACTAATATATCAGTTAAAAATCCAACATGCAACCCATTGGGCAAAACTTTGTGCAAAAGCATGATTTTTACAGAGAAAATCTGGTAAAATCAACAGTTGCAATTCGGTTTAAGCTGTGTTATGCTGATAATATCAACGGATAAGCTGATATATCAGCGAACATCCGGCGAAGCAAGAAAAAAGCAGACACAACAAGACCACCGCGCTGATCAAAAAGGAGAGAATGAATATGAGTATTCGCGTACCTTATGAAACTGTCAAATCTACCGTTACGCAGGCATTCCTGAATCTGGGCCTGAGCCAGGAGAAGGCTGAAAAGTGCGCTGAGATCCACACCGAGAGCAGTCTGGAAGGCATCGAGAGCCACGGCTTGAACCGTGTGCCCCGCTTTGCCGAGTATGTCCAGAAGGGCTGGGTCGACATCAATGCTGAGCCCGAGCTGGTCGGTGCAAAGGGCGCTGTTGAGAACTATGACGGCCACCTGGGCATTGGCACCCTGAACGCCACCTTCTGCATGGATCGCGCTGTGGCCCTGGCTAAAGAGCATGGCATTGGCTGTGTTGCTCTGAAGAACACCACCCACTGGATGCGCGGCGGTTCTTACGCCTGGCAGGCTGCCCAGGCCGGTTTCATCGGTATTAGCTGGACCAACACCGAGAGCTGCATGCCCATGTGGGGCTCCAAAGTCCCTGGCGTCGGCAACAACCCGTTCTGCATCGCCATCCCGCGTAAGAGCGGCCCCATCGTCCTGGATATGGCCATGAGCCAGTACGCTTACGGCAAGCTGGGCGTCTATCGTCTGGCCGGCAAGCAGCTGCCTTTCCCCGGCGGCTTCGATAAGGACGGCAACCTGACCAGCGATCCCGGCGCCATCGAGGCTTCCGGCCGCATCCTGCCCACCGGTTACTGGAAGGGCTCTGGCATGGCCATCGCCCTGGACCTGGCTGCCGCTGCTATGGCTAACGGCAAGACCGGCGCTGATCTGGACCGTGAGGGCCAGGGCAGCTGCACCGGCTGCTGCCAGATCTTCATCGCCTACGATCCGTACCTGTTCGGCGAGGAAGAGGAGATCCAGGCCAAGTTTGATGACCGCGTAGCCGCTGCTGATGCTACCACCCCGGAGAAAGAGGGCGGCCATGTCACCTGCCCGGGCGAGCGCACCGCTGCTACCCGTGCCCGCAACCTGGCTGAGGGTGTTGTTGTGGATGAGCAGGTCTGGCAGCAGTGCCTGGATCTGGCTGCCGGCAAGATGGACACCAAGGACATCGCCAGCACCTGCATCCTGGACAACATGAAGGAAGAGGAGAAGAAGTAATTCTTCCCTCTGCTGAAGCACAAGTCCCTACCTTATTATAATAGACGATATAGAACTTATTACTTTAGAGCAAGTAAAGGAGTCCTGCAAATAAAAGTCAATAGGTTTTGCAGAAAAAGTCCAAAAAAATACTCGGCAGATAGCCGAGTAAAAATGCGTACAGCAAACAGGAC